>Ga0182738_1005714_pt1 | contig 13171 bp, 12 predicted proteins | sample eDN5th30CBELigMG_FD_128876 | JGI IMG/M metagenome (GOLD analysis project Ga0182738, IMG submission 128876) | Enriched Miracle-Growth compost microbial communities from Emeryville, California, USA - eDNA 5th pass 30_C BE-Lig MG (version 2)... ...
CTGGTGCTAAACCGGTTGGGATTGAAATATACGGCGCGCGTGGGGTTGCGCGATCCTCAGAACAAGGAAAAATACGTCGGTTCCGAAGAAGCCTGGCTGGAATCACAAAAGGCGTTGCTCGACACCGTGCAGGGGCTGGATATCGATTACAGCGTGGCCGAGGGCGAGGCCGCCATTTATGGGCCGAAACTGGATTTCATGGTGCATGACGCGCTGGGCCGCCAATGGCAACTGGGAACAGTGCAAGTGGACTATGTGTTGCCGGAACGATTTGGTCTGGAATACACCGGCGCCGATGGTCATGCGCATCGTCCGGTGATGATTCATCGCGCGCCCTTTGGCAGTTTGGAACGGTTCTGCGGCGTATTGATCGAGCATTTCGCGGGCGCTTTTCCTTTCTGGCTGGCGCCGGTGCAGGTGCAGCTTTTGCCCATTTCGGACCGGCATCACGAATATGCCAAGACCTTGCAGGATGAACTGCAAAATGCCGGATATCGCGTGGAAGGCAATTACGATAGCCAGACCATCGGCGCGAAAATCGCTAAAGCCGAGACGCAGAAGATTCCTTATATGCTGGTGATTGGTGATCGCGAAGTGGAGGAAGGCAGCGTGGCATTGCGCGCGCACGGCCGGAAGAACCTGGGAACGCTTTCCCGCGAGACACTATTTGCCAGATTGGAAGAAGACGCCAGAGCTTAAATCCCTTGACGAAATCGCCAAATAAGGCATACTGTGAACGTTCCAAAAGTACTTTTGTAGAGGTGACATATAGGACTTCGTCCAAGAAGACATCATCGGCCTTTGCGCCAACAGAGAGACATGACGCCCATCAACGAGCGGATACGGTATTCGCACGTGCGGGTGATTGACGACCAAAACAACCAGCTGGGAGTTTTGGAAACTCGCGAAGGCATTCATATAGCCCGCTCCAAGGGGCTTGATTTGATAATGGTGGCCGACAAGGCGCAACCGCCGGTTTGCCGGATCATGGATTATGGCAAGTTTAAATACGAAAAAAGCAAGAAAGAAAAACATGCCAAAAAATCCGCTTCCACCGAGTTAAAAATGGTGCGTTTGCACCCTCGCACCGGCGAGCATGACCGCGGCGTTTTGATTCGAAATGCCGAAAGGTTCCTGCGCGACGGACACAAGGTGCGCGTGGTATGCCAGTTCAAAGGGCGCGAAAACGCCCATCCGCAAATTGGCCGCGACCAATTGGATGCGGTGGGAGCCGCTCTATCAGAAATCGCCACCATCGAAGGCACCATCAATAAACAGGGACGCGACATGATCATGTTCCTGGTTCCCAAACCGGGCTTAAAGAAACTGGTTAAGCCCACTAAAGCCGATCTTAAGAAAGCAAAGTCAGAGGATAACGCCGAATCCGCCACGGATGATGCCGAACCCGCTGAGGATGCCACTGAAGATATAGCAGCTGAAGAAGTGGAAGTGGAAGACAACGCCGCCGAACCAGACGACGAAGCCGCCATTGAAACCGATGAAGCTGACAGCGACAATTGACTTTTGTCAGAGAGTTGCAAGAAAATCTATAAAGGAGACACATCATGGGTAACAAAATGAAGCCCCGCAAAGCCGCCGTCAAGCGTATCAAAGTGAACGGCAAGGGCAAGCTATCGCACCGCAAAGCCGGTCTGACGCACTTGCAAACCAAGCGCAGCAGCCGCACCCAGATCCGCAACAACGACGCCGCGTCCGGCATCGCACAAAGCGACACCAAAGCCGCCAAAGCTTTGCTGGGTAAATAATCGGGCATTAAGGCAACGTATTGCAGCCACTTCCCGGCAAGACCATTCGGGAATGCAGTCATAAAAGTACTTTTGATGGTAAAAGTACTTTTTCAGGAGAAGAAACATGGCAAGAGTCAAGCGCGGTGTTACCGCATCCGCCAAACATAAAAAAATCAGGGATTTAGCCAAAGGCTATTATGGAGCCAAGCATCGCTGGTTCCGCACCGCCAACGAGGCGGTTATGCACGCCGGTCAATATGCGTATCGTGACCGCCGCAATCTCAAGCGCGAAATGCGCCGCCTGTGGATTGCGCGCATCAATGCCGGAGCCCGTCAGAACGGTTTGAGCTATTCACAGCTCATCAACGGCCTGACCAAAGCCGGCATCGAAATCGATCGCAAAATCTTGTCCGAACTGGCCATTCACGACAGCGCAGCATTCGCCAAAGTCGTCGAAACCGCCAAATCGGCACTGGCCGCATAAACCGATTTTTTTACCAACGGAAAACTCCAGGATACATTTCCTGGAGTTTTTTTGTATCTGGATTATCTATTTGTATGAAATACTTGGGATGTTGCATGTAAAAGTACTTTTACATGTCATTTCGACTGGAGCGAGGCACGAGCGGAATGGAGAAATCTTGCTGTTACTCCTAAAAAGATCTCTCGACTACGCTCGAGATGACACCATGATTCATTAATAGGCACGAAGGCCAGCGAGCAGGCCGAGTAGTTGAAATGAACCGCGAGTCCCCCTTTTTAAAGGGGGAAACAGGGGGATTTAATGAGGCTAACGAGTTCTACAAAAGTACTTTTTTACGCGATACTTTGTAAAATCCCCCTTTAAAAAGAGGGACTTTCAAATGCCATTTCGCTGCTTAAACACAACCGTTGGATTCCGGCCAACAGCACGCCGGAATGACGAAACTCAAAGAGGCGAAAGTTGATCAATAACTTCAAAGAGCTGATCGAAATCCACCGGTTTCACCAGATGCGTATCGAAACCGGCATCTTTGGCGGCTTCCTGATAGGTGCTTCCGTAACCACTAAGCGCGATGGATTTAAAGGGCGTTAAACATGGTTTGCAGCGCAACTGAGACATCAATTCGCATCCATCCATCTCTGGCATGGAAAGATCGCTAATCACCACATGCGGGGCAAATGATTCCGCTTTTTCGAGCGCCTGCATTCCCGACGATGCCGTTTCCACCTGAAAATTACCACGGCGTTCCAGAATGAGGTGCATCACGTGCAGGATGTCTTCCTGATCATCCACCAGCAACACCCGCAAGGTGGCATCGTGGGACTCTGGAGAAACGGCCGGATTGGAAGTGATTTCGGACATAGAAGTAAAATAACGAAAAGTACTTTTACGCGTTAAAAGTACTTTTACCACGAATAGCATACTTTCACCACGATTAATTTTCGTTATTTTACCTTGCGCGTGGCGCGAGAAAAAAGACGCATTTTTTTTAATAAAACCCATTACATTATTCAGGGGTTTTAGATTACACTGGCACAACTGTTCGATGATTTGCCATGACCAACTTAGACCACGTGCCGCATCATGATATCAGCGATGAAGAAAAAGCGGCCGACGAAGCGGCGCGCCACCGCGCTGCTCTACCCGCCACGGCCAACCGGCCGGCTGTGCCACCTTCCACTCTTAATCAGCATACATCCGGTGCGTCTGCTCTCGAAAAACCGCCGCGCTTTGCCGCCTTGCAATATCCCAATTTCCGCCTCTTTTGGGCGGGAAATTTTATTTCGGTGATTGGCACCATGATCCACCAGACCGGACAAGGCTGGCTAATTCGCGACTTGAGCGCCGATCCGCGCACCGTAACCGCGGTGACGGCCTGCGCCACTTTGCCGATTCTGTTGCTCAGCCTGATTAGCGGCGTGGTGGCTGATCGCGTGGATAAACGGCGTGCACTGGTCATCTTCAATATGATCGCCGGTGGGCTGGCGCTATTGCTGGGCGTTCTGGTGTGGACGCATCTGGTGCAGGTGTGGCAGGTGATGCTCATCGCGCTGGCCAGCGGCACTCTGGTGGCGTTTGAAATTCCCATGCGCCAGACATTCTATGTGGAACTGGTGGGAAAAAACGCGCTGGGCAATGCCATCAGCCTCAATTCCTCTGCATTTAACGTGGCGCGCGTCATTGGCCCTATGCTGGGTGGCGCGCTAATTCAGGGCGTGGGCATCGACGGCTGTTTTCTGGTGAATGGCTTTTCCTTCGTGTTTGTCATCATTGGCCTGGCCATGATGAAATTACAGAAATTTGAACACAGCCACACGCCGATGCGGATGCTGTGGATCTGGCGTGGCATCAAATATGTCAAAGTTCATTCAAGCATTCTGGGCATTTGCATTTTGGTGTCCGCGGTGTCTTTCGCCGCTATGTCGTATGCATCACTGCTCCCCATCTTCGCCAAAGATGTATTCAAACGCGAGGCGACCGTTTATGCGCTGTTATTTGCCTTCAATGGCGTGGGCGCGCTGGGCGCATCGGGATTACTGGCCACGCAGCGCACCATGCGTCACAAGGGCAAACGGCTTTTTCTGGGCGCATTGATTTTCAGCATCAGTGTCTTCGCCTTTGCCTTCTCGCCCAGCGTGCCCATCGCCTGTGGCATTTTGATTGTTACCGGCGCGGCGCAGCTCACCATGCTCATCACCGCCAATACGTTGGTGCAAACGTTATCGCCCGATCATTTGCGCGGACGAGTTTTCTCGATTTATTCGATGATGTTTCTGGGAGCCGCGCCATTTGGGGCGATCTTTCAAGGCCTGGTGGCAAATGCGCTGGGAGCCCGCGTTTCAGTGGGCATCGGCGCCACCCTGGCCGGCATCGCCAGCATTATCATCTTCCTCCGTTATCGCGGTTTATGGAAAGAAGCGTGATGAGGGACGTTGTGGGATGCTTCATTGCCATAAAAAAAGAGCGAGAAGGCAAACTGCCTCTTCGCTCTTTGTATGATTCCAATGGAACTGGGCCGGGAGGGAATCGAACCCGCGACCTTGGGATTAAAAGTCCCCTGCTCTACCAACTGAGCTACCGGCCCCGTAAGAATCGCCGTGAACATGATAGCAAATTAAGCCTTTGCTGTAAAGGGAAAAAACGGGAAATTCATAAAATTTTTATCAAAAGTACTTTTATTCCTTCCCTGAAACCGTTGGCAAGACCACGACGAAGTGCGCGCCGGAATTATCGGAATCGCCGCTTTCGCCAATTTCGCGAATAGCACCATCATGTGCTTCCACGATACCTTTCACGATAGATAATCCAAGTCCCATGCCTTTGGCCTTGCGCGTGTAAAACGGCGTGAAGACACGTTCGCGGTCTTGCGCGGAAAGCCCCGGGCCGTCGTCGATGAAATCGATGCGCACAGCAGGTTTGCCAGCGCCGCCCAGCCAGCCCTGTGCTTCGCGATCAGCGATGGCGGTGTTGATGCTGAGCTTGCCGCCATCGGGCTGAAAATCAACCGAATTTTCCACCAGTTCGCTAAAAGCACGTTTTAATTTGGCTTCATCCACTTCCACCGCGGCAAGCGTGGGAGCGAGATTCATCACCAGATCGACATTAGAATCCTTGGGAAAACTTTCGGCGCAGACATCGCGCAATACCTGATTGATATCCGCCTCGGTGCGATGCAATTGCGTCGCCAGCACGAAATCGCGAAATTCGCCCAGGATCTGTTCCAGTCGATAGATGCCCTCCGTGACATTCTTGGTCAACCCCACCAATTCCCGCCACAACGGGCCATCGGGATGATCGCTGCCGGTCTGGCCACGGCTTTCGCTTTCCAGCACATGCGCCAGTTCGTTCAAATGTCCTTTGATCCCAAAGACGGTATTACCAATCATGTGAGCGCTGCGGGCGCTCATTTCGCCCCAGGCCGCCATGCGTTCGGCATTTAAGATGCGTCCCAGCAAACGCGTGCGATCGATGGCCACCGCCAGCTGTCCAGCCAATGTCAACAATACATCTTCATCGGCGCTGGTAAATTCCTGCGGCAGGAAATACAGTGATCCCTTGCGGCGGCGCACCACGCGCAACACGCCCGGATTGCCGCGTCCACACTGCACTGGCACCGCCAGCACCGCGGCGATTTCACCGGCTGGCGCTTCCAGGAAAACGCCTTTCCAGCGCGAATCAGTGCGCGGATCACCCACGCGAATCACCTTTCCATGCTGCGCCACCCAGCCGGTCAATCCTTCGCCCAGCCGGTATCGCACATCGCTTTTGCGGATATTGGGATCCAGCGGGCCATGGCTGGCTTCCAGCTTCAAATGCGTTCCCGCCGCCGGGCCGCGCAGCGTGGTTTTGATTTCCTGATCTTCTTCCATCAAAAACAGCGAACAATCATCGGCGCGCAGGATTTTAACTGCCTGCTCCACCACATCGTGCATCAAGGTGTCCAAATCGGCAGCAGTGTTCAAATCCCGCCCAATGGCAATTAGCGCCTCTTCGCGCAACTGATGTTCGGCCATCGAAATAATCGTGGCGGTGCGCCGCGCCAGATTCACCAGCCGCGTGGCATGTGTGGCATCAAAGGCGTTGGGATGAATGCTTTCCACATTGATCACTCCGATGCAACCGCCTTCTTTGGCGACAACGGGAACGGCTACTTCACTGTTGACATCAGGGAAAAATCCCATATAATGCGGATCATTGTTAACATCGCCGGTCCAATAGGAACGACTGTTGATCACCACATAGCGCGTGATGCCCTGGCGCAGCGCGACGACGGGATCGCTTTCGGTATCGCCTTCAATTTCCTGCACATCCAGCCGCAATCGGCGAATCTGCTCCGACCAGCCATCGCCGGCCGTGAATCGCACTACCAGTTCGCCGGCATTGGAATCCACAAAGGCCAGAAAGGCGCGCGTTCCGTTGACGGCTGACAAAGCCTCTTCCAGTGTGGCGCGCAACAATTCATCCACATCCGCCAGCGTGGTGGCGGTAGCTTCAATGTCATATTCCCCGGGATGGAATGCAGCTCCCGGCAAAATGGCGTGGGCCAGTGTTCCATGCACCTGGTGTTTTTCCTGATGGATATCTTCATTCGGTTCGGTCAGATTGACCACCTCTTTAAAAGTACTTTTGGAGCGGCAACGTGGTAAATTGCCGCATCCAAGTATACAAGTGAAAGCCCGAACACCAAATCTTGACGATCCCTTCGAAATATTAAATTTACTCCAAGGAAGAAAAAAGGGAACCTCAATGATCAAAGAATGTCAGAACATGCACCACTCGGCTGATTCGGGTGTTATTTTAATCAGGAGGCAATTATGCAATCCCCAATGCCACACGCCGCAACACGCGGTAAGAAATCAGGTTTTACCCTGATCGAACTTTTGGTCGTTATCGCAATTATTGCAATTTTGGCCGCTATTCTTTTCCCGGTTTTCGCACGAGCTCGCGAAAACGCCCGCCGCACTTCTTGCTTGAGCAACGTCAAACAGATTGCTCTGGGTATCTTCATGTATAGCCAGGACTATGATGAGAAGCTGCCTACTTACTATGTTAACTTAGATGGTGCAGCCAACTACCAGTCTGGCGCCGATGCTGATTCTGACAAAGGTTGGGCGCAAACGATGCAACCCTACCTGAAGAGCACGCAAATCTTCCAATGCCCCAGTGAATCTGGCGCACCCACCGCGGCAGAAATTGAAAGTGGCGCGGAATATTCCGACTACTGGCTTAACCTGGAAGCATCCGGTAAGAGCGATGCTACTTTCGACTATCCCAGCCAAACGGTGTTGTTGGGCGATGGAGGAGCTGGCTCTGCTGCTTATATAGCCAGTGGCTGTTCATCGACAGGTGTAGACGCGGATGGACACTGCACCGCTCATGCGGGTACCAACGTTCATGCGTACATCCCTGGCGGCGGGGCTACCCGTCACTTGGACGGAACCAACTTCGGATTTGCCGATGGTCACGTGAAGTGGCTGAAGGGCGTTGTCAACGCTGGAACCAATAACCCCAACAGCACTGCCGTTTACGATGGAGCCTCCACTGTGGATCGTGGCAGCATCATCTCTTTCGCACCCTAACTACTACGTCATCCTGATTAAGAAGCCCTCGAGAATCAGCCTCGAGGGCTTTCTTTTTGTCTGCTGCCAAAAAACATCTCTGAGAATCTGCCTGAGAACGGCAAGCTCTGTGTCATTTAGAGGCATTGAGGCCAACGAGCTTGCCAAGTCGTAGCAATGAACCGCAAGTTCCCCTTTTTTAAAGGGGAAACAAGGGCTGTTCGACACGCTATTTGCTTTTCTATGCATCGAATCGTGATTTCCGTTTCATCCCAAAGGGATGATATGTCTGTAGCCACGGGTCGAAGACCCGATGGTTTCTGGTACCTTCAGCCTGCCGACCCCGAAGGGGTCGCATGTTATTTGATCCAACGAAACAGATATTCGTCCTGGTGCGGAATATCAAACTTTTTGAGAAACCCCAGATATTCTTCCTGGAATGTCTGGCGACGATGATGTTCTTTTTGATTCATCACATAAGAAATTACGTTCGATACGCTACCATGTCCATGCGAAAACGCGCCATAACCTTCCTGCCATTTGAACTTCGCAAAATGTTTCTTATTTATCCATTCATTGGTTGATTTCTTGATTTCTCTTACCAAATCCGCGATGCAACAAGATGGCCTTATATTTAAAAACAGATGGATATGGTCAGGCATTCCATTGATGGCCAACATCTTTTGTTTGTTGTTTTGCACAATTCCCGTGGTATATTTATACAATTCTTCTTCCCAAGCAGGTTGTATCATCGATGCACGATCTTGCACGGCAAAAACAAGATGGATATAAATTTGCGAAAATGTTCCAGCCATTTTTTCCTTGAATCATTTGATGCTACAGGCATTACATGCGACCCCTTTGGGGTCGGCGAGGTTTGGAGGATAGATTACCATCGGGTCTTCGACCCGTGGCTACAGACATATGATCCCTTCGGGATCGTGGTTGCTGAATTCTATCACAACCGCTGACTATCACGGATGTTGACTAAAAGGTATCTTTTCACGCCAACGCAAATTTCGCGCCAAACAGTATTGGGGAAACAGGGAGATTTAATGAATCTACAATTTCTATAAAAGTACTTTTAAGCGGATTTGCTACACTCTGATAACGCCCATGTCACAACAACCTTCCGCACCATCAACGCTTCCCACACCCAGCCAACCCGCTTCCACACAATGGCGATGCGGCGCGCATGTTCTGGAAATGGGACGACGCACGTTGGTCATGGGGATCCTGAATGCCACGCCCGATTCTTTTGCCGGCGATGGGCAACTGGGGCAAAAGGCGGTGGATAATGCATTAAAGATGATTGATGATGGTGCGGATATCCTGGATATCGGCGGCGAAAGCACCCGGCCCGGCGCCGCCAAAATCACCGCAGATGAAGAAATTCGCCGCATCCTGCCGCTCTTAAAAGTACTTTCAAAACGTGATATCACCCTCTCGGTCGACACCAGCAAGGCGGAAGTGGCGCGGGCGGCGCTGGAATATGGCGCGCACATCATCAACGATATTTCCGGCGGCACTTTCGATGAACAAATGTTTCCTCTGCTCGCGGCCACCAATTGCGGCTATGTCTTGATGCACCTGCGCGGAACGCCGCAAACCATGCAATGGAGCGAAGCGGCGGGCCAAACGACCAGCGATGTCATCCGCGAAATTCAACTTTTCTGGGCCGCGCAAATCGATAAAGCCACGCAACACGGCATCAGCCGCGAGCGGATTGCCTGCGATCCCGGTTTTGGGTTTGGCAAATCAGCGGAAGAAAACCTCGAAACATTGCGCCGTGGCGCAGCATTAAAAAGCAACGGTCAGCCGCTCATCTGCGCCGTCAGCCGCAAATCCACTATCGGCAAACTGCTGGATGACGCGCCGCCGCAGGAGCGGTTGTGGGGCACTGCCGCCGGCGTGGCACTTGCCATCAACAACGGTTATGATGTGATCCGCGTTCACGATGTGGCGCAAATGCGCCAGGTGGCACGAGTGGCCGATGCCATCATCCGGCATTAACATTTATTGCGGAATACCAAATCTCGGCTCTTTCCACATCGCCAGCATGGCTTCATAACCAGCGGCCACTTCCGGATCATCCGATTCCACCGGCATATTTTTAAAGCGTTTTTCCACCATCACGGCAAACGGCCAGATCATGAAATTGACCACCATCAAAAGAAAGAAACACGCTGTCTCGCCCGTCACCAGCGCTGCAATAAACAACGGCCAGACGGTGACCATCATCACATAAGCCGCTTTCATATTCATGCTGACCGCAGGGCGCATCAACGCCAGATCATCTTGCGAGTGCACCGTGAAATGCAGCTTCCTGCCCAGCAAATAAATCCGCAATGTGACACAAGAACTGATGAGCAGATAAATCGCCAGCACAACGATTGTCACCGGCAACAAACCCACAACGCTGCGTAAGAGCAACAATACACCAAACACGGCAACGGCCCAGAGCAACATCCACAGATAACCAAATTTGGAAGAGGTTGATGGTTGCGGTGCAACGGGCGAATCAAACGGCGAAACAATGAGCGGGGTTTCCTTTTTGGACATAGAAGTCTCCTTGGACGAAGATTTTTAATTACTTCTATTGTCGCACATTATAGCACCAGATAAAAGTACTTTTCTAAAGTCCTCACCCCAACAACTTCATCGCGTCACGGGCGACGATGAGTTCTTCGTTGGTGGGAATCACCCATAATTGGATGTTGGAATCTGCGGCGTGGAAGGAACGTTCCGGCAATCCTTCGGCATTTTTCGTTTCGTCTATTTTCGCGCCGAGACATTCCAGACGGCGGCACACCGCAGCGCGCATGAGAGGTGAGTTTTCACCGATTCCCGCAGTGAAAGTAATGACATCCGCGCCGCCCAATTGCACAAAATAGGAGCCGATATAATGGCGCACCTGATGGCAGAACATGTCAAATGCCAGTTTGGCGCGAGGGTTTCCCGCCTGCATGGCTTCTTCCACATCACGCATATCTCCGGAGGCCACGCCGCTCACACCCTTGAGGCCGGATTCCTTCAGCTCGATGCGATCATATTCTTCCAATGAAATTCCCAGCTGGCGAATCATAAAAGTCACCGCGCCGGCGTCATAATCGCCCGGGCGCGTACTCATAATTACGCCACATTGCGGCGTTAATCCCGAGGCGATATTCACACTTTTGCCACCATCTACCGCAGCCACCGAAGTGCCCGAACCGAGATGGCAACAGATGATTTTAGCATCTGGCTTTCCCATCAATTCCGCACATCGGCCCGATACATAGCGATGGCTGCACGAATGAAACCCATAGCGCCGCACGCCGTATTTTTCCTGCCATTCATAGGGCAATCCATAAGTGTAAGCCTCGGGCGGCACAGTGTGATGAAAGCCGGTTTCAAAACTTCCTGTCTGCGGCACGTCCGGCAATAGCTCAGCAAAGATTTCCATCCCGATGAGATTGGGCGTGTTGTGAATGGGAGCCAGCGGCAGCATGTCGCGAATGATCTGGATCTCGCGTTCGCCCATCACCGCGCAGGTGCCCAGCTTCATGCCGTCATGGGCGATCTTGTGCGAAACCACATCGATATCATGCAGCGATAAAAGTACTTTTTGCGGGCCATCCACCAATTGCGCCAGCATCCATTCGATGGCGGCGCGGTGATCGGCAATAACCTGCTCTTCCCTGACTTCACCGCTTCCTGGCACTTGATGTTTGAGCGGCCCCGCCACGCCAGTTCCCAGGCGATCCACATGCCCCTGCGCCAGCACGATTTCATCGGGCATTTGATACAACTTATATTTAAAGGTGGCGCCTCCACAATTGACGACCAGAACATTCATCTTTTGCATGCAGACAAGGATACCAAAAGTACTTTTATGACGCGTTAATGATTACGATGCTTCCAGCACGGCCACTGTTTTGGCCGGCGCCAGGCCGATGATTTTATTCTTTCCATTAATTTTCAAATGCAATACGCCTTCACTGCTTTCGCTGCGCTCCACTTTTAACTGGGCTCCGGGCACCACGCCCAGTTCATGGAGATGGCGCAAGACAGAAGTGCTTTCGTCGTAAACGCGGCAAACTGTATAAGTCTTTCCGATCGCCACTTGTGGCAAACGCAGCCATGCATCGCGCGGCATTTTGCCATCGACGGATGGAATGGGCGCACCATGCGGATCGCGTTCGGGATGTCCCAGCACTTTCGCCATTTGCTCTTCCACTTCATCGCCCAGCACATGCTCCCAACGTTCGGCCTCGTCGTGCACTTCGTGCCAGCCCATGCCCAAAACCTGCGCCAGATAAGTTTCCACCAGACGATGATGACGCAAAATCTCCAACGCGATTTTCTCTCCGGCGGGTCGCAAAGACACACCTTGATACGGCGCATAATCCACCAATCGCAATGCTGCCAATTTTTTGATCATCGCCGTGACAGAAGGCGGACGCACCTCCAGACGCTCCGCCAAAGCCTGCGTCGAAACGCCTTTATTCCCCGCGTCATTTTCTTCGCAGCGAATCAGATAAATCGTTTTAAGATAATCTTCCATGGCGCTGCTAAGCGGCGCTGACGAGTTCTTTTTCTTCATCTTTCTCCCGATAAAAATAAATCACCCACACGGCAAAAGCCGCTCCCGCCGCAGCGATGCCCGCCACCGCGTAATAGCCGATGGTTTCACACAGCAGGTAGATATTCAGCACCGTGATAATGCAGCAAATGGCATATCCCGCTATTTTCACTGCCAATGAATTGGCGAATTCTCCCATGTATTTGCGATTGGAAGTAAACATCAGCAGTGGGAAAATCGCGAAAGGCAATTGCATCGAAAGCACCACCTGCGAAAATACCAGCAATCCCACGGTATCTTTGCCGCCGCTAATGGAGATCATGATCATCGCCGGAATGATGGCCAGCAATCTCGAGATGACGCGGCGCAGCCAGGGCTTGATGCGAATGTGCATAAATCCTTCCATCACGATTTGCCCGGCCAGTGTGCCGGTGATGGTGGAGGATTGCCCCGATGCCAACAGCGCCACCGCGAACGCCGTTGCAGCAAGTGGCCCGCCCAGCAAGGGCGCCAGCAAACGATGTGCTTCACCCAGATCCTCCACGCCAAAATAGCCTGCTTTATGAAACACCGTTCCCGCCAACACCAAAATCGCGGCATTCACAAAGAAAGCTGCCCCCAGCGCAATCACGGTGTCCCAGGTGTTGTAATGGATGGCATGCCGTTTTCCTTCAGCGCTTTGTTCAATATCGCGGGTTTGCACCACGGCGCTGTGCAGATAAAGATTATGCGGCATCACCGTGGCGCCCAAAATGCCCAGCGAAATATAAATCGCCTCTTTATCGGGCACCGACGGCACAAACGTGCCCAGTAAAAC
>Ga0182738_1005715_pt1 | contig 13169 bp, 8 predicted proteins | sample eDN5th30CBELigMG_FD_128876 | JGI IMG/M metagenome (GOLD analysis project Ga0182738, IMG submission 128876) | Enriched Miracle-Growth compost microbial communities from Emeryville, California, USA - eDNA 5th pass 30_C BE-Lig MG (version 2)... ...
AACTCGGTGTGGAATATATCGTCACCGACCACCACACCATCGGTCTCGAGCTTCCCGGGGCGGATGTCCTGGTTCATCCTCGCCTGGAGGGGAGCCGTTATCCCTTTGGCGATCTCTGTGGCGCGGCCGTGGCGTTCAAACTCGCCTGGCAGATCGCCAAGGGGTTCGGCGATGGACGGAAGGCGTCCCCCGCGTTACGCGACTACCTGGTGCGCTCAATTGGCCTGGTGGCGATGGCGACCATCGCCGACGTGGTCCCGCTTGGCGACGAGAACCGGATCCTGGTCCGCCACGGGCTCAACGGCCTGTTCAAGCAGCCGAGTGAAGGGGTACGGGCGCTGATGGAGGTGTCGGGTTGCCTGGGGCGGAAGCGGCTTTCGTCCGGAAACATCGGGTTCAACATGGCCCCCCGGATCAACGCGGCGGGCCGGCTCGAACGGGCGATGAGGGCGGTGGAACTGCTTACGACGGAGGACACGGCGATCGCGCGTGAGATCGCCACGGAGCTCGATCAATACAACGTGCGCCGGCAAGAGATCGAGCATCAGATCGTCGCCGAAGCTCACCAGATGATCGCCGCTCAAGGAGGGATCAGCGGGCGAGGCGCGATCGTCCTGGGGCACGAGGGGTGGCACCCCGGCGTGATTGGCATCGTCGCGAGCCGCCTGGTCGAGGTCTACCATCGACCCACGGTCATCGTTGCGCTCAACGGAGACATCGGGCAGGCCTCCGCCCGGTCGATCCCTGGATTCAACCTCTACGAGGCCATTCACCACTGCTCGGAAGGTTTGCTCAGCTTCGGTGGGCATGCCGCCGCAGCGGGTCTTCGGCTCCCCGCCGAACTTTTGCCCGTGTTTGCCACTCGCTTCGACGAGCACTGCCGAGACATTCTCACAGTTGAACAGTTACGCAAAATCCTGTACATTGACGCGGAGGTCACGCTCGACATGCTGACCCCCAAGGTGGTCGAAGCGTTCGATCAGCTTGAGCCGCATGGGATTGGAAATCCGCGTCCTCTGCTCATGATCACTGGCGCAAAGGTGCTCGGAGAGCCCCGCGTGGTGGGCGAGCGTAAGAACCATCTCCAGCTTCGGCTGATGCAAGGAAGCACCATCACCAAGGCCATTGGTTGGAATCTGGCCGAGCGTGGGAAGGTGCTCACCACCAATTCCCTTTGTTCCTTCGTCTTCCACCCATCGATCAACGAGTGGAACGGCCGGCGCGAGGTGCAGCTCGAAATCCGGGATTTTCAACTGGACGAGGCCATCAACCATGTCCAACCCCAAACCCGAACCGCCTGACCACGGCCCACTCCGCGCAATGACGCGTAAGCTTCAGGCCCGAGGAATCACCAACTCGCGGTTATTACACGTGATGAGCCGCGTGCCCCGCGACCATTTCCTCCCTCGAGAACTCCGCTCCCACGCCTTCGAGGACCGGGCGATTCCCATCGGTGACGATCAAACGATCAGCCAACCGTACATGGTGGCCGTCATGACCCAGGAGCTCGCACTCCAAGGGGGGGAACGGGTACTGGAGATCGGGACCGGGAGCGGTTACCAAACGGCTATTCTGAGTGAACTTTCCGCCGAGGTTTATACCATCGAGCGCAACGCTCGACTCTCCGCTCAGGCCCAGGCCTCTCTCGATGCGCTCGAGCGCGAGAATATCCATTTCCGGGTAGGGGATGGAACCCTGGGATGGCCCGAGGCCGCTCCCTTCGACCGAATTCTCGTCACTGCGGGTTCCCCCGATTTCCCTTCCGCTCTCTTCGACCAGTTGGCTGAGGGAGGCGTTCTGGTGATCCCCCTCGGAGATGAAGCGGGTCAACACCTTACCTTGATTCGCAAGCAAGAAGGGCTTCCTCAGATCCAGAAGTCCATCGCCTGCCGATTCGTAAAACTCGTCGGCGCGGAAGGCTGGAAAGATTCCCAGGCCTGATCACGGCTCAAACCCGGACTTTTCCCTGGGAACGCGAGTGTCCCGCCCGCAATTCAAAGAGAAGCGTGAAGTGCTCCGAGCGCCGCTCGACGCAGGCCCATCTCTCGCAAACGCGTATGCCCTTCTTAATACTTATACCCCGAAATGCGGGCGAGACGCCCGCGCTCCCAGGGACGGTCTTGTGGTTGATGTTAGCCAGGGAGTGGAACGAGGGTTTTCTCCCTGGGAGCGCGGGCGTCCCGCCCGCATTTCTACAATAAGGCCGAAGGTCCTCGGCCGGACCTACTTGAGGGCTTTTTCCCTGGGAGCGCGGGCGTCCCGCCCGCAATTGGGAAGTACGAAGAGCGGACAAGATCATTTTGTATTCATTGAGACATGTTTTTCCTAAGGAAAATGATCAATTAATAAATGTTAATATTTACGATTTAATGATGGTGATGTGTTGATGACTCGTGATGGTATCAATGCAGCCGAGGGTCGGTCGCCGCGATGATGGCACTGACGGACTGCTGGTTGAAACCTTTGTACCCATCTCGCCTTTGAAGGTTTTCAAGGTGGCTACCGAGGGCCCCATCGGCCAGGAACTTGGCGTGTTGGTCTGCTGAAATCCAGCCCTGCTTCAGACAACGGTCCGCCCGTTGCGGATTAACCGGCCAGCGCTCGCCAGCGGTGAATGCTTGCCGGAGAAAGGGGAAGTTTGAGAACGGGGCCATCACTTCGATCCCCGCCTCGCTTTTGAGGGCTTCCTTCAGCGCGTCGAAGTCGAACTGGGCTTCCAGGTGATGCATGCCGGCGTCGAGGATCGACTCACCGTGGAGAGCCACCCAGAGCCCGACCGTGTTCGGGCGGTCGAGGTTGGGGAGGGCCGAGTGGGCGAAGTCGTGCGTGGCTTCTTCCGGGGCCAGATCCAAGTCCGCGAAAATCACGATGCCGGTGGTGGGGTGCTCGAGGATCTGGGCCCCCCAGCCGGCGTGCTCACCCGCGTGATACCGTTCACGCAGGTGGAATCCAAGGCGTTCGAACATGTCGATCGTTCGCGGAAAGAACTGGCGCGAGCAGCGAAACGTGTGGTGGTCATGGTTGGCCCAGCCAAGACCTAGCCGGTCCTGACGTTGCTTCTGAACCTGGGCCGCCCGGTTTCGGCTTTGCCAGTAGTCTCGCTCAACGTCGAAGATCAGGTGGCAAGCGAGGTCAGACGACCCAGCCGTTTCGATCACGCGGTCAAGCAAGGCGTCCGTCGCGTCGAACCCTTCGGCATCCTCCGCGAATCGGCGCTTTCTCCCGCGCCAGAGGTCGCGGGCGGCCAGGGCATCACGCGCGGCTTGCGGCCGCATCCTTCCTTGCCGAGCAAGTGCGCCCGGATAGCAATCGAACCCGCGATACGCGGCACGTTCGACGATATCGAGATGAACTTTCTCACCTGGGATTCGCCCCACTCGGTAAGGGCTCAGGGGATCTCCACGCACTTCGAGCCCCTGGTTCGTTGCGCGTGAGAAATCGGCGATCGACTCCACCTTGATCGCCATGACGCGCGTTGCGAGCGACTGGGTCCGCTCGGGCTGAACCGCAACCCTTGGGAACATCCCGCCGAGATGAGCGAACACCGGAACATTGTGCTCGTAAGGCTCGGTCTCACGCTCGAATCCCAACTCGATCAACCGGGTCGGGAGGGAGTCTGGCCCGGTGACAACCAGGTGATCGACCCAGTCCTGAAACCGCGTGCTGGTCTCCACCCGCATGCGCTCGGCCAGTTGCGCGGCGAACGCATGAGAACTCAGGCCTTTTGTGATCAACTGATCGACGAACTGCTCCGTCTCGGGCCAGCGCTTCCAGTCGAAAGCCGGGTTCGGCGAGGGTTTCATCAATGGGGCCTGAGTCATGGCTGGAAAGGCTCCAGGAAGACGAAAGGGGATTCACCAAGTTCGACGACCGGACCAGCCGTTCAAATCAAATCACTTCGAGGCGAAGACCGGCTCAAGGCCGCTCGGCCAGGGATTCGAGAACCTGGCCGAAGAGCTCGAGCCCTGTCTCCACCTGGTCTCGACGCAGGCAAAGCGGCGGGCAGAACCGGACGGTACTGGCTCCGCAAGGGAGAAGCAAGAGCCCGCGCTGAAACGCCTGGTTGATAATCTCGTTGCGCAAGGTGGGATCGGGGCTCCCGTTAGTGCGGATCTCGACACCAATCATGAGCCCGAGCCCCCGAACCTCGTACAGGAAGGGAAATCGCGTGGCCAGGTCCGCGAGCCCTTCCATGAGCTGCTTTCCGCGCCGGTGGGCGTTCGCCTGGTATCGCCCTTCGACCAGGTCGAGTGTGGCCAGGCCTGCCGCGCACGCCACGGGATTGCCGCCGAAGGTGGAGGCGTGGCTTCCGCTGGGCCAGTCCATGACTTCGGCCCGCGCAATGATCGCCCCCAGCGGGAGCCCGCTCGCGATCCCTTTCGCCAGGCAGACGATGTCACCGGCCACGTTCCAGTGCTCCGAGGCGAACATCTTGCCCGTGCGTCCGATCCCCGTCTGAATCTCATCCAGGACCAGCAAAATCCCATGCTTGTCGCACAGGGCGCGTAGCCCGGGAAGGAAGTGAGCGTCGGGGACCAGATATCCCCCTTCCCCCTGGATCGGCTCGACGAAGATGGCCGCGAGCTCTTCGGGAGGGCAGGTGGTCCGAAGCAAGGTCTGGATGCTTTCGAGGTCGCCATACCGCGCGTGGTGAACTTCCGGGACGAGCGGGGCAAACCCCGCCCGCTGGATCGGCTTCGAGGCGGTGAGCGACATCGCCCCGTAGGTTCGGCCGTGAAAGGCGTTGAGGAACGCCATCACCCGAGGTCGCCCGGTGTGCTTGCGCGCGAGCTTGAACGCCGCTTCGATCGCCTCGGCCCCACTATTGGTGAAGAAGACGCGTTTGGCTCCCTCTCCCGGCGCAAGTCGAGCCAGGCGCTCAGCCAGCTTGACCTGGGGGGTGTAATAGAAGTCGGTGCCGGACATGTGAATGAGCTTGCCGGCCTGCTTCGAGATGGCGTTGACCACCCGCGGGTGAGAGTGCCCGGTCGCGGCCACCGCGATTCCCGCCGTGAAGTCGAGGAACCGGTTCCCATCCAGGTCCTCGACCATTGCCCCTTTGGCCCGGCGCACCACGAGCGGGTACGCCCTGGTATACGAAGGCGACATGACTTGCTGGTCTCGATCCAGCCAGAGGCAGGCTCGCGGACCTGGAAGTGTTCCTTGAATTCGGGGATGATCCCGATGGAGAACGGTCATGGCATCTCCTCACGCTTGAGGTTCGGATGGCACGCCTGCGCTGCGAGAGAGGAGCAAGACATTATCCTGCGTTCTTCTTTATCATTCTACGCACCAGAACGTTCAGGGTTCACCCCCTCTCCCCCTTGAGCGATTGCATGACTCGGATCTGTACGTGGGGCGGAGCGGTAAACCGGACGTGCCTCGGGCCCTTGTCTGAACCCGATGTATCGCCTTGATGTTAACGGCCCGCGGCTCGATAGGCTCCTCCGATCAACGAAGGATATTGACATGATTGAGACGGTCGTAGTCGGATATGGCCTGGCGGGACGCGTCTTTCATTGCCCCTTGATCTCGCGCCAGCGCGACCTCCACCTGCGCGGGGTGGTGGCTCGCGACCCCGCGCTTCGGTCGGAAGCGACGGCGACCTGGGGAGGCGTGGGCTATCCGGGCATCGACGCGGTCCTTGATGACCCCGACGTGCATCTGGTCGTCATCGCCACGCCCCACGACACGCATGAAGAGCTTGTCGTCCGTACTCTCGAGGCGGGCAAGCACTGCGTGGTGGATAAGGTGATGGCCCTTTCGACCGCCGAGGCGGACCGGATGATCGCCGCGCGTGACCGCTCGGGCAAGATGCTCTCGGTCTTCCACAACAGGCGCTGGGATTGGGATTTCGCCACGCTTCGGCATGTGATTGAGCAAGGGTTGATCGGTCCACCCGTTTACCTCGAGAGTTCCGTCTGCCGCCACGCCCCACCGCGCACCTGGCGAGGCGATGCGTCCAGGGCTGGCACAATCCTGCACGACTGGGGCGCTCACCAGGTTGACCAGGCTCTCCAACTCGGTTTTGGACCTTGCCGCCGGGTCTCGGCCCAACTTATCCCCGCCCCCTGGCCGGGTGTTGATAGCGGAGGGCATGGCCGGATCCTTCTCGAGTTCGACGACGTGCAGTTTCATGTCGAGACGAGCCGGATCGCCCATCTCAATCGACCTCGCTGGTGGGTGCTAGGGACGGAGGCCGGCTTCCTCAAGTACGGGGTTGATCCCCAGGAAGACGCTCTCCGCGCAGGGCGTTTGGAACAGGCTAGCGAACCGCCTGAGCACCTCGCGCATCTTCAGCGAGAAGGGAGAATGGAACCGATCTCAACATGCCGAAGCTCCTGGGATACCTATTACGCCAACATCGCTGATCACCTGCTTCGACAAACACCCCTCGCCGTGACCGCGGAACAGGCCCGCGAGGTTGTCTACCTCCTCGAACTCGCCCTCGAATCCGCCCGGACTCATCAAGTGATTGAAATTAAATAATGAATCTAAAGTTGATAAAGTGTTGACTGGTTAGCTGGTACATCTTGGGTGAATTCGATGAGACAGATCAAGCCCCACCCCGTTTGGCTCGGCCATGCTGGTGATAGTCGGAGTTTCGCTCAAGTCCACGATCTCGGTATCCAGGCATTGGTCCAACTTGCCGTTGAGGAACCGGTCATTCAGCCTCCTCGAGAGTTGATTTACTTCCGCATTCCGCTGATCGATGGGGAAGGGAATCGTGCTGACACCTTATCCTTGGCGATCCAGACCGTAGGCGAGTTACTGACGCGCCGAGTCCCAACCTTGGTCTGCTGTGGAGCAGGCTTAAGTCGTTCCCCTTGTATCGTCGCCGGGGCCCTGGCGGTGTCCTCTGGGCGATCATTCGACGCCTGTCTCAGCTTGGTCACGAGTCAAGGACCATCTGATCTTTCGTCGAGCTTGTGTAACGACATTTGAAAAATGTTAATGTCGTAAATATTGGATTTGTCGTATGCCACGCAAAGTGGCCGATGGGAGAATCAATTCACGGACCGCCTCTTCTGGATCATTTTGGCCTTTGTTGTACTCGGACGTGCTTTAGGGTTGCTGAGACTTTATCTCGGTCGTCAAATGCAACACTGGTACGGTTGGAGATCTTAATGTCTCTTGATGCTTTTCGAGTCGCGAAAGAACGGCTCTGGGGCCTGCACAGCGAGTTGATTGCCGGTTCGAGTGTTTCCGATGAGGCCGTGTTGGCCGCGGTTCATGAATTTGATCGATCGCTGAGAACAAACTGCGAGTCGGCCGCCCAAGGGCTGTTTGCGTCAGTATCGCCGATTTGCCTACACCGTCCACGGCTCGTCGGTCCCCTAATGCGGCGTGCCTTGGTGCCGCTCGTTTATCTGGGCTACGAGCGGGTTGAGCAGGTTCAAGAGTTCGTCGGCTGGCTGCTCTCGCAGGAGACTCCGTACCTTCCAATCGAGGTTGCGGGGCGTACGTGGCTGTTGAATGACTTCGCATAACTTGGCTGCCGTTCAGCACCTGCTGAATGAACTGGTCCACGAGGCCAAAGCGGGTGACTGACTTTTAAGTCGTCGCGGTGACAGGGGGGGCAGTAGGCGCTTTAATGGTCTTGGGTTGAGTGGCGATGCTGTGATCAAAGAGTCAGGTGGTTGAACCGGAATTCCCTGAATTCTTCCGGATTGGTACGATTGGGGTCCTGTCGCGGTTGGTGAGGCACGACCCCCTGAGTCGAGACACGGCATGATCTTTCGGAAAGTTCTGACGTTACGCGGCCCGAACGTGTGGTCGCGGGTTCCGGCTATTGAAGCCTGGCTTAATCCTGAAGCGGTTCGAGCGTCCTTGGGGGGAGAGACTTCGGATTCCAAGGCCTCCCGGGTCGAGTGGCCGAAGGTCATCGCCTCGTTGTGGGGCTCGGGGGCCAAGGCCGAGGCTGATGTTGGATCATTGGTCGGGCGGCTCGAGAAGGAAACGTGCCTGGAAGGGGCCATCGGTATCGTCGCGCTCGCGATTCAGAAGCGTTGCGGTGCCGAGGCGGATTTCGCGACCTCGGTCGCCGCTCGAGGGGATGCGCCGGCTCGTGTGATCTTCCAGTACCAGGAAGAAGAAATTGGTCTCGCCGCGCTCCATCTCGCCTGGGAGCTCGTACGCGATGCACTGGCGGGCCAGCTTGTGGATCACGGGGCGGAGATTGAGCGACTCGTCCAGCTTAGACGTGAAGTCGCGATTGGTCCGAATACCGCGCCGGTCGTCGCGGCCGCGCACGCCAGGGGGATTCCGGTCCGCCGCCTGAATAATGATAGTTTGATTCAGCTCGGTTATGGGGCACGCCAGCGCCGATTTCAAACCGCCTTTACCGATCGCACCAGCGCGATCGCTGAGTCGATTTCGAACGATAAGGACCTGACCAAGGAGATGCTCCGCGCGGTGGGTGTCCCCGTACCAGAGGGCCGGCCGGTCGAGAGTCTGGAAGATGCCTGGGCCGCCGCGCTCGAGGTCGGGTTTCCCGTGGTGATCAAGCCGCAAGATGCCGACCACGGCGATGGAATCACCCTCAATATTAATTCGCGAGAACAACTCGAGGCGGCTTACCTGGCCGCCACCGAGGTTAGCTCCAACATCATGGTCGAGCGGTTTGCGCCCGGCGCCCATCACCGACTGCTGGTGATCGGCGGCAAGGTGGTCGGCGCCGCCCGACGCGACTCCGCCCATGTGGTCGGCGATGGCACGTCAACCATCGCTCAGCTTGTCGAGGTTGTGAACCTGGATCCCCGTCGAGGAACCGAGGCCTCCAGCCCCTTGCGTAAAGTCGTGCTCGATGAGCCCGCCTTGGCGGTCCTCGCCGAACAGGAGATGACACCGGAGTCGATTCCGTCCGCTGGGGCTCGCGTGTTCGTGCGCCGAAATTCTCATATGAAGGACGGCGGGGACAATGTGGACGTAACCGACCTGATTCACCCCGAAGTCGCCGAGCGCGTGCTCGACGCCACGCGCGTGATCGGCCTGGACCTGGCGGGGCTCGACGTGGTGGTCGAAGACATTAGTCGGCCCTTGGAGGAGCAGGGGGGAGTGATCCTCGAGGTGAACGCCAGCCCCTGGCTTCGTCAGCACCTTCGCCCCTGGCACGATCCTCCCCGGCCGGTCGGTGAGGCGATTGTCTCGTCCCTCTTTCCCGACGGCGGCGACGGGCGGATTCCGCTCATCGCGGTGACCGGGACGAGTGGGAAGACCACCACCACGCGGCTGATCGCTCACCTCTACACGCGACAAGGGAGCCGCGTCGGCATGAGCACCACCGACGGCATTTACATCAACGGCAGGCGGATCGAGACCGGCGATTGCAGCGGTCCGCAGAGCGCGAAGACCGTCTTGATGAACCCCATGGTCGATATCGCGATTCTCGAGACTGCGCAAGGGGGGATCATCCGGGAAGGCCTGGGCTTCGAGCGGGCCGACGTAACCGTGGTCACGAACCTGGGCGAAGGGGACCACCTGGAGCTCCGTGGCGTGGACACCCTCGAAGACTTGGCCCGGGTCAAGCGAGTGGTCGTCGAGTCGGTCTCCGAGCAGGGGGCGGCGGTCCTCAAGGCCGACGATCCGAAAGTCGCGGAGATGGCCGAGTTTTGCCCCGGCGAGGTCATCTGGTTTTCTCGGGACGCCGAACATCCGCTTGTTGTACGTCAACGGGACGCGGGCGGACGTTCTTTGTACGTTCGCGGTGATTCGATTGTGCTCTCGCGTGGTCACGCGGAGGAGTCTCTCGTCCCCCTCGGCGAGGTGCCCATGACGCATCAGGGGCGCGTGGGGTTCCAGGTGGAGAACGTCCTCGCGGCGGTGGGAGCGGCCTGGGCGGCCGGTCTTTCGCTCGAAGCGATTCGCGGGGGGCTAACTTCCTTTGAGGGGAACCCGGAGCAAATGCCCGCTCGCTTCAACCTGTTCCAGGTGGATGGAGCGACGGTTGTCATCGACTTCCCCCACAACGCCATGGCGCTCGAGGCCCTGATCGCCACGTCCGAGTCGTTCCCGCACGAGCGTCGCGTGCTTGTCTTCGCCGGCTGTAACCGACGAGATACCGACGTGATTCGCCAGGGGGAAGTGATCGCCTCGGGGTTCGATCGCCTGATTCTCTACGAGGACCGAGGCAACCAGGATCGTCAGGACGGCGATCTCAACACTCTGCTCCGACAAGGCCTGGTGTCTCCCACCCGTCTGAAGGACGTGGTGGAAGATCCCGACGAACAGACCGCCATGGAACGCGCCCTGCGCGAACGGCGCCCCGGCGACCTGATTATCCTCGGCGTCGAACGGCTCGAAGATTCTCTCGCATTGATCCAGCGCTGGCTCGATGCGAACACCACTTCGCGGCTCTGATGCGACCACTTCTCGATAAGTCTGTTTGAAACGCGTGATCGACACATCTCGGTAGTGCCTCGCTCCGGGCTGGGGAATGACTTAGGATGTCGGCTCTCGAGTCGCATCGTTCGCTTCTCTAGCCAGGTTGTGGAGTGATTGGGTATGCCGATCAGAATGTGTCGTGCATTGATCGCGGGGGGAGCCTTATCGCTTCTACTCGCGCCGGGGGCGAGGGCCGAGGTGCCCAGCGCGGAGGCCCATCTGGGGTATCGACCAGGCGCCGACTACCACCTGGCGAAGTGGGGTGAGGTGGTCGAGTATTTCCAGAAGGTGGATCAGGCCTCTGACCGTGTGTCGGTACGAACGCTCGGCACCTCGACCGAGGGAAGGCCGTACGTGGTCGCGGCGGTCTCCTCGCCCGACACAATCAAGGATCTCGCGCGGCATCAAAGGGACCAACGCCGTTTGAGCCTCCCTCACCAGGGCGAAGGGCCGCTCTCTCAAGACGCGATCCGGGCCAGCAAGCCGGTCGTGGTCATTACCTGCTCCATTCATTCGACGGAAACCGCCTCGACCCTCATGGCGATGGAGCTCTTATATGAGCTTGCGTCGAAAAATGACGAGGCAACGCGGGCCATTCTCGACTCGACCATTCTCTTGCTCGTACCCTCCGCCAACCCCGATGGTGTCGAGAAGGTTGCGCAGTGGTACGAGCGATCGAAAGGCCAGCCGTGGGAAGGGGGCGGCCTCCCCGAGCTTTACCATAAGTACGCGGGGCATGACACGAACCGAGACTGGTTCATGCTCAACCTCAAGGAGACCCAACTCCTGACCAGGCTGTTGTACAAGGAGTGGTATCCCACGATTCTGTACGACGTTCATCAGATGGGGAGCACGACCGCCCGCCTCTTCGTTCCTCCCTTTTTTGATCCCGTTAATCCGAACATCGACCCACGCATCAGTCAGTCGATCTTCACGATCGGGGCCCACATGGCGGTCGACCTTGCCTCGGCGGGCAAGAAGGGAGTGCTCACCAATGCCATCTACGATAACTGGTGGAATGGAGGCAACCGCACCACCCCTCAACGTCATAATATCGTGGCCGTGCTGACCGAGGCGGCGAGCGTGCGCATGGCGACCCCCATTCATCTCAAGAAGTCGGCGTTGACCGGCGGCGCTCGTGGATTCCGTGACCATTCGCTCTCGGTCAATTTCGTCGATCCCTGGCAGGGGGGATGGTGGCGGCTTCGTGACATTGTGGATTATGAGCTTATCTGCGCCCGTTCAATTCTGACATTGGCGAGCAAGTATCGTCAGATGTTCCAGACGAATCTTCAAAGGATGGCCCAAGACTCGATCCAGAAGGGAGCGAATGAACCTCCATACGCCTGGGTGGTTCCCAGGCAACAGCGCGACCCGGGGACTGCTCGGGAGATGGTTCGGATCTTGCACGATACAGGGATTGAAGTCCGGCGCGCCTCCAAGTCCTTTCAATCCGATGGGCACGAGTTCGCGCCCGGCGACTGGGTTCTCTCCGCCGCCCAGCCCTATCGCAACCATCTCAAGGACATGATGGAAAAACAGGTCTACCCCTCACGCTTCACGGTGGCCGGGGTGCCAGAGCATCCGTACGACGTCGCGGGGTGGACGCTTCCGTTGCAAATGGGGGTGGAGTCGCACGCGATCATGAACCGGCTCTCCGTCGAGACCGAACTGCTGGAGACGATCGAACCGATACAAGGGGAACGGACGGGGGAATCGGATTCCAACCCGCTTGCGCTTTCAAATACGTTGAATGATGATTTTATTGTTGTCAATCGTCTCCTGGACGAAGGGATTCCCTTGAAGGTCAATCGCAAGTCGGGCATGGTGACGTTCCCGGCGGGCGAGAAAGTCGACCGAGTGCTGGAGCGCGTTTTACCCAAGGTTGCAAGCCGGGTTGTAGGGGAGGAGGAAAACGCGGCTTCCAACGAGGCTTCGGTCGCGCTCGAGCGAGGGATCGTGGGGCTTTATCAGCCCTGGCTCCCGAGCATGGATGAGGGGTGGACCCGTCTCGTGCTGGAGAGATTCCAGGTTCCCTACCAGACCTTGCACAACGCGGAGATTCGCGCTGAGAATCTCAAGGAGCGAGTCAGCACGTTGATTTTGCCGTCGATGGATCGGAAGGCATTGACCAATGGGATCGCGGCGAACAAGAGTGCGCCGGAGTTCACCGGAGGACTTGGCGTGGAAGGGGCCAAGGCGATTCGGGAATTCGTGGAGGCCGGCGGTACGCTGGTCTGCCTGGAGTCGTCTTGTAGCTACGCGATCGCGGAGCTGGACTTGCCGGTGAAGAACGTTCTGGCTGGCCTGAAGTCGAGCCAGTTCTACGCACCTGGGTCCATCGTGCGAGTGGTACGGCGGGAAGAGTCGTCACTCACGCGAGGAGTGCCTAACGAGTTGTCAGCTTATTTTGATCGTTCGCTCGCGTTTGATCTGAAGAACTCTCCAAACAGCCGGGCAAAGGCGTGTTTGACCTACGCGACAAAAGACGTGCTCGAGAGCGGCTGGCTGCTCGGGGCGGAGAAGATTCAAGGCAAGGCCGCCATGGTCGAGGTGGGGAAAGGTCAAGGTCGGGTGGTCCTCTTCGGCTTTCCGCCTCAGCATCGAGGGCAGCCGCACGGAACCTTCCGTCTCCTCTTGAATTCCTTGTATCAGGAAACCCCTCTTTCTCCAAACGCGCGTTGACCTCGTTGGCACGGTTCACTCGCGACTGTTGCTGGTATTGACAGATGCCGAGCTTCCCTTGACTTTTGACCGGGGAGGCTCGGCTTATTTTGTGAGGTGAT
>Ga0182738_1005717_pt1 | contig 13166 bp, 9 predicted proteins | sample eDN5th30CBELigMG_FD_128876 | JGI IMG/M metagenome (GOLD analysis project Ga0182738, IMG submission 128876) | Enriched Miracle-Growth compost microbial communities from Emeryville, California, USA - eDNA 5th pass 30_C BE-Lig MG (version 2)... ...
CCCCGCCTCAGCAACCGCCAACCGCGCCGTCAAATCATCAATCTTGCGCAGCGCCTCAGCAACAATCGCCCGACGATCCGGCCCCCCGACCGGCGCAGCACTCTTCTCGCTCAACTCAACCTCCCCGAGAGCCGCGCGAGCAGCTCGTCATCTGTCATACAGACCGAGCGGTAGCATCCAGTCGGTCGAACCCATCACGCTGGTAGATTTCTACGCAGCTGGAACGGCGGATTTTACCGCTGGTCGTGATCGGGATGGCGCCCGGCGGCACCAGGACCAGGTCTCCGCTCACCAGGCCGTGCGCCTTGGACAGCGCGGCCGTCACCTTGCGACGCACCTCGGTCAGCCTGTCCAGGATCTCCTCATCGGACCCCCCCTTGTTCTTGAACTCAGCGATCGTCACGAGCTGCTCGGACTGGCTGTTCGGGATCGAGACCGCGGCGACACGCCCACCGGTGATCTCTTGAACGGTGGCCTCGATGTCGTCCGGGTAGTGGTTACGCCCGTCAACGATCAGCAGGTCCTTGATGCGGCCCACGATGTAGAGCTCTCCGCCGGAGATCACACCGAGGTCGCCGGTCATGAGCCAGGGGCCCTGCGGCGTCCCCGGCGTCGGGTCGACCAGCTTGCCGCCGAAGGTGGCCTCGGTGGCCTGCTGGTTGTGCCAGTAGCCCGCCGCGACGTTGGGGCCGTACGTCCAGATCTCGCCGACCTTGCCTTCCGGGTTTTCGGTCTGCGTCTCCGGGTCCACGATCCGCAGGGTGCATGCCCGGGGCACGCCACAGCTGACCAGCTCGACGCCACCCTCGACACCACTTGGCTCGGCCGTACCGGCCGCGAGCTTGGTGTAGTCGAATCGCGCGGTCGGTGGGGGGTTGCCGGGGGTGTTTGACGTCAAGTAGACGCTGGCCTCGGCCAGCCCGTAGCCGGGGCGCAGGGCCGCCGGGTTCACGTCGAACTTCGTGAACCGGTCGACGAAGCGTCGCAGCGTCGCGGCGTGAATGCGCTCCGCACCGAGACAGAAGGTGTGCACGTTGCCCAAGGTGAGCCCGGCCATGTCCTCGTCGGAGGTGCGCCGCACGGCCAGCTCGTAGGCGAAGTTGGGCCCACCGGTGAAACCGATCGGAGCCTTGGCGAGCTCTTGCATCCAGCGCGCAGGCTTCGCCAGGAACGCCATCGGGCTCATGTGCACGGTGTGCACACCCAGGACCATCGGGTAGATGACGGTGCCCAGCAGGCCCAAGTCGTGGTAGAAGGGCATCCACGACACGATGCTGAGCTCTGACGGTGGCAACCCACCGGTCAGCGCGAAGGTATCCGAGGCCATCTGCCACATGTTCGAGACGGCGTTGGTGTGCGTGACCATGACGCCGGCCGGGGTCCGGGTCGAACCGGACGTGTATTGCAGGAAGGCGACCTTGGTCTGCGCGGTCGCGGAGGGCGCCGCCGCCGGCTCGGAGTCCAGATCCAGAGCGTCGACCTCGATCACCACCGGCGGTTTGCCACCCAGGCCCTTGATCGAGCTGGCGATGTCACCAACCGCTGCCGTGGTCGTCAGGATCGCGGCCGGGGAGCTGTCCCGCAGCGCCGCCGACACGCGCTCGTCGTGCACGCCGAACATCGGCACCGGCAGCGGAACGGCGATCATGCCCGCCTGCAGCGCACCGTAGAACCCGACAATGTACTCCAGGCTCTGCGGGGCCAGGATCGCCACCCGGTCGCCCGGAGAGGCGCAGGTTGCCAATTCTGCCGCCACCACCCGCACGCGGTTGCGCAGCTGCGACCAGGTCACGGTCTCGCGATAGCCGGCGGGGTCGACGTCGTAGTCGATGAACGTATACGCAGGCGCATCCGGCTTGTCGCGTTCCAGGTTCGCCAACAGGGTCGGGATGTGCGTTTCAGTTACCGACATTGCGTTGTCTTCTCCTTATGCTGTCAGGTCCGCGGACCTCACCTGCTGAGTACTTCGGCCCCGTCGAGAGTCGTTGCGCTTGCTGTCCGAGCTGACGGTTTCGCTGCGCAAGGCCCCTGCACAGCGGAGGTATGCAATTGGATTAGCGACATTTGGGATGGGTCCCCCGCGTGATCAAGTCTGGCGGGCATCCCCAGCCGAGTTGCTCAGCTGAATACGTCAGCCTCAGCGCAGGCCGGTTGCTCGCCGTGCCGGGTGAAGACGGGGGCGGGGATCTCCGAGCGCCGAGATCGCCCGGCCAACACGGCCGGTGCGGATGATTCGACCAAAGACACGGGTACCCCTTACTGGATGTTTGGAACCTGCGCTAAAACTCCTTGGACCCCGACATCCCAGGTGTTTCCCTCCCGCGGAGGCTACCACGGACGCGCTGCTGACAGGCCCCTTGTAGCCCGCGTACAGCGCAAACGCAGCAGATCCGCCATAGTAGCGGAGAAGTGATTGGCGCGCATCACGAGCAACTTCGGTACCAACGGCCCATTCACATGACGGGCCGGGTCAGGCGCGTCATTACGAGCAGTACTGCGCGATCTTCTTTTCGATATCGCCGACCAGTTCCGGCAGGTGATCGTTGAGGTAGAAGTGGTGGCCGGGAGCGGTGAACACCCGTGCGCTGAACTCGGCGGTGGTGCGCTGCGCCCAGGGGCCCACCTTCTCCGTGGTGGCGACGTCATCTTCGTCACCATGGAACGCAAAGATCGGACACGACACCCGTGCCTCGGGCGGACAGTCATAGTTCGCGATGGCTTTCAGGCCGCGCAGGGTCGGGAGGATCTTGGCCGCGAACTCCTCGTTCTCCAAGAATTCGGGGTTGACCCCCGTCATGGTGCTGACGGCGTCCAGCAGGCCGCGATCGGACTCGGGGATGTTGTCGTAGCCGGCTCGTCCCGGTGCGCCCGCCGCTGACACGAACAGCGCGGCAATCCGATGTCCGTCCGCCTCGAATCGGCGCGCCACCTCGAACGCCAACAGTGCACCCATGCTGTGTCCGAAGAAGGCGACCGGCCCATCGGTCGGAGCCGGCGCTGCGACTGTCTTGCAGACCTGGTCGGCGAGATCTTCGATGCTGGTGAAGGCGCCCAGGTCGTGGGTTCCGCCCTTGCCCGGATACTGAACGCCGATGCGCTTGACGTCGGTGGTGAACGTCTTGGAGAACGGCACGTAGTACTGCGGCGATCCGCCGGCATGCGGGAAGATGTAGAGCTTCGGCGTACGGTCAGTCACTCGGCAACCCTAACGGCGATCGCGAACCCGGCGGAGCCGGGTGAAGCGGGTCGCCGCCATCGGCACAGCGGCGCAGCACCACTAGCCGGTCGCTGCATCCGGCGCGGCGAACGGCTCCCCGAGCTGCGGGATCGGGGTGTAGCCGTGTCGGCGCCCTTGGGCGACGCCGCGGCGAATCAGCGCGGCCGTTCCGACGAAGCCGGCATGGTCGATTGCCACGAACGGGGTCAGCAGCCGGTTGTGCACGAAACCGATCGCCAGTCCGGAGGCAGGATCCGCCCAGCCCATGGAACCGCCCAAGCCGACGTGACCGAATCCGGGCAACACCGGTCCGAACGGGATCGCGTGATAGCCCAGGTGGAACGCCAACGGAACCCCGATGGTGCGGTCCAGTTCCAGGGTGTGCGAACCGGCCAGGCCCGCCACTAGCCGGGCTGACAGCAATTGAGTGCCGTCGATCTGCCCGCCGTTGGCCAGGGCGCCGTAGAGGCGGGCCAGCCCGCGGGCGGTGGCCACCCCGTTGAGGGCGGCGGCCTCGGTGTCCAGGAACGGAATGCCGCCACGGACGGTGTCCATCACACCTGGGAAGTAGAAGGCACCCATTCCCCCGTACCGCAGTGCCGCGGCGGCCCGCGGCGCCAGCAGGTCCACTACCGCGTTCCGCCGGCTGCGCTGGGGCATGATGATCTCCGCCGCGACGGTGGGAGCGTCGGCGGGCGGGCGGCCCAGGTGCAGTCCGTCGATGCCCAGCGGTCCGGCCAGTTCCGTGCGGAACAGCTCACGCATTCCCACACCGGTGACGGCCCGCGCCAGCCCGGACACCAGCCAGCCGTACGTCAGCGCGTGATAGGCGGGTTTGCCACGCTCGGGTCCCGGCGCCGCAGCGGCCATCCGGGCTTCCATCGTCACGTGGTCGAGTAGGTCCGCCCTGCTGGCGCCGTTGAGGTGGGTCAGGCCTGCCCGGTGTCCCAACAGCTCGCGGACGGTGATCGCGGCCTTGCCGTTCGCCCCGAACTCCGGCCAGTACTGCGCCACCGGCACGTCGTAGTCGATGAGTCCTCGGTCGACCAGCCGGTGGATGACCGTCGACGCCGCACCCTTGGTCGCCGAGAACACCATGGCGCCGGTGTCGGCCGACCACGGCACCTGGCCCGCTCGATCCGACCACCCGGTCCACACGTCCACCACGGGCTGTCCATCGAGGTAGATCGCCAGCGCCCCGCCACCGAAACGGCGACCCGGGAACATTGCGGCGAAAGCGCGCACAGCACAGGCGAAGTTCGCGTCGGCCACGCCGTGCACGTTCGCCGGAAGCTGCGCCCGACGAACCTCGAGATGCTGTGTCATGGCTGGGAATCTACCGCGTCGACGGTGCGATATAAGTCGGATTACCGCACGCGCGTGCCACTAATTCCAGATGGCTCCGAGAATTCGCTGGGCGGCCAGCGCGGGGGTCAGTTCTCCGCTGAGTACCTGCTGTTCCACCTCGGTGCGCACGTCCCGCACCGCCGGGTCCGACAGCGCGCGTTCGAGCACCGCGTCACGCACCAGCTGGCGGGTCCAATCCACCTGCTGCGCCCGTCGCCGGGCGTCGAACTCGCCGGCGTCGATCAGCGTCTGTCGATGCCGCTCCACGGTGTCCCAGAATTCCCGCAGCCCGGTGCCCTCGATGGCGCTCATCGTCAAAACCGGTGGTCGCCAGAGCGTTTCGCGGGGATAGATGAGCCGGATCGCGGTCGACAACTCCCGGGCGGCCATCCGCGCCTCGGCCAGATGGTTGCCATCGGCCTTGTTCACCACCACGATGTCGGCCAGTTCCAGCACACCCTTCTTGATGCCCTGCAACTGATCGCCGGTGCGGGCCAGCGTCAAGAACACGAAGGTGTCGACCATGTTGGCGACGGTGACCTCGGACTGGCCGACGCCGACGGTCTCGATCAGGATCACGTCGAAGCCGGCGGCCTCCAGCAGCACCACCGTCTCGCGGGTGGCCTTGGCGACCCCGCCCAGGGTGCCCGACGTCGGCGACGGCCGGATGTAGGCGCGTTCGTGCGTGCCCAACCGTTGCATCCGGGTCTTGTCCCCGAGGATCGAACCACCGGTGCGCGTCGACGACGGGTCGACCGCCAGTACGGCGACGCGGTGGCCCTGCTCGATGAGGTGCATTCCGAGGGCTTCGATGGTGGTCGACTTGCCCACGCCGGGAACACCGGTGATGCCCACCCGGCGAGCCCCGCCGGCGTCCGGCAACAGCTCCAGCAGCAGTTCCTGCGCCTGCTGGCGGTGGTCGGCGCGGGTGGACTCGACCAGGGTGATGGCGCGAGGCAGCACGGAGCGGTCGCCGGAGCGCACCGCCGCCGCCAACTCGGCAACGGTGTCAGACACGTTGTCGGCCATCTATTTCTGGTCTGCCGCCGGTTCTGCCTGCTCGGCGAGCTCGTAACCTCGCCGCGACGCGAGGGTCTTCAGCAGGTCCACCGCAGCATCGGCGATCACCGTGCCGGGCGGGAAGATCGCGGTCGCCCCGGCGGCATAGAGTTCGTCGAAGTCGCCGGGCGGGATCACTCCCCCGACCACGATCATGATGTCGGGCCGCCCCACCGCGGCCAACGCGTCACGCAGCGCCGGTACCAACGTCAGGTGCCCGGCGGCCAGCGAGGACACCCCGACCACGTGCACGTCGTTGTCGGCGGCTTGGCGGGCCACCTCGTCGGGGGTGGAGAACAGGGCACCGACGTCCACGTCGAAGCCGATGTCGGCGAATGCGGTGGCGATCACCTTCTGGCCACGGTCATGTCCGTCCTGGCCCATCTTGGCGACCAGGATGCGGGGCCGACGTCCGTCGGCCTCGGCGAACTTCTCGACCAGGGCGGTTGCGCTAGCTAAGGGATTGATGTTGCTTCCTCCCTTTGACCCGACTTCGTCACGGTAGACGCCAGAGATCGTACGGATCTCGGCCTGATGGCGACCGTAGACCTTCTCCAGCGCGTCCGAGATCTCCCCGAGAGTGGCCTTGGCGCGGGCGGCGTCGATGGCCAGCGCCAGCAGGTTGTTGCCCAGTCCGTCGTCCCCGGCCGGTCCGGTGGCGCCGGCCGCCCGGGTCAGCTCGGCCAGCGCGGCCTGGCAGGCCGCCTCGTCGCGCTCGGCGCGCAACTGCTCGAGTTTGGCCAGTTGCTCGGCCCGCACCCGGCTGTTCTCGACCTTGAGCACCTCGATCTCTTGGTCCTCGGCGACCTGGTACTTGTTGACGCCGATCAGCGGCTGACGCCCGGAGTCGATCCGCGCCTGGGTCCGCGCGGCGGCCTCCTCGATGCGCAGCTTCGGGATCCCCTCGCTGATGGCCTGGGCCATGCCGCCGTGCGCCTCGACCTCTTCGATGTGGGCCCGGGCCCGCTGCGCCAGCTGATGAGTCAGCCACTCCACATAGTAGGAGCCGCCCCACGGGTCGATCGGCCGGGTGGTGCCCGACTCCTGCTGCAGCAGCAGCTGGGTGTTGCGGGCGATGCGGGCGGAGAAGTCGGTGGGCAGCGCCAGCGCCTCGTCGAGGGCGTTGGTGTGCAGCGACTGGGTGTGGCCCTGGGTGGCGGCCATCGCTTCGACGCAGGTACGCGCCACGTTGTTGAAGACGTCCTGGGCGGTCAGCGACCAACCCGAGGTCTGCGAATGTGTGCGCAGTGACAGCGATTTCGAGCTCTTGGGGTCAAACCGCGCAACCAACTCACTCCACAGCAGCCGGCCCGCACGCAGCTTGGCGACCTCCATGAAGAAGTTCATCCCGATCCCCCAGAAGAACGACAACCGGGGCGCGAACTTGTCGATGTCCAAACCGGCATCCAGACCGGCCTTTATGTAGTCCACACCGTCGGCCAGCGTGTAGGCCAACTCGAGATCGGCTGTGGCACCGGCCTCTTGGATGTGGTAGCCCGAGATCGAGATGGAGTTGAACTTCGGCATCTTCGCGCTGGTGTAGCCGAAGATGTCGGAGATGATCCGCATCGACGGCTTCGGGGGATAGATGTAGGTGTTACGCACCATGAACTCTTTGAGGATGTCGTTCTGGATGGTGCCGGCCAGTTTCTCGGGTGGTACCCCCTGCTCCTCGGCGGCCACCACGTACAGCGCCAGGATCGGCAGCACCGCGCCGTTCATGGTCATCGAGACGCTTACCGCACTCAGGTCGATCCCGTCGAACAGTTGCCGCATGTCCAGGATGGAATCGATTGCCACCCCGGCCATTCCGACATCGCCCTGCACCCGCGGGTGATCCGAGTCGTAGCCGCGGTGGGTGGCCAGGTCGAACGCGACCGACAGACCCTTCTGCCCGGCCGCGAGGTTGCGGCGGTAGAACGCGTTGGAGTCCGCCGCGGTCGAGAACCCGGCGTACTGGCGAATGGTCCACGGCTGGTTGACGTACATCGTCGGGTACGGCCCGCGTACGAATGGCGCTTCGCCGGGGAAGCTGTCCAGCGGGTAGCCCTCGGCGACCGCGGCGGAGCGATCGGCGGCGGTATACACCGGCTTGACCGCGATTCCCTCCGGGGTCTGCCATTCCAGCTGCTCCGGTGTGTAGCCGTGCGCCGCGGCGGCGGCCGCGACGTGCTCGGCGACCGCGGTCTCGGTCACCGGTTCGGCGACGCGGTCACCGTGCAGCGGGACCTCAGCGAAACTGCCGAGCGTGCCGTGTGAGGTGCTCGTGGTCATGGCTCTCAGGCCCCCAATCGGGTCAGTAAGTCCGACAGCGCCTGCACCGCATCGATTTTCATGGTCAGGTAGTCGTCTGGCTTCGGATCGGTGTCGGCGTTGGGTCCGCCAGGGCCCCCTAGAGCCGTAGCTGGCCCTGCCAGGTAGACCCGGTCGACTCCGGCGGTGCGCGCCGCCCCGATGACAGCGGCCGCTTCGGCGCCGTAGCGGGCATCGCTGCCGCACAGCACCGCGGCAGCGGGCGAGCCGGCCTCCGAGACTGCGGCGGCCACCTGCTCGGCGTTCACCGTGCCGGGGTTGATCACCGCGATGCCGCCGGAGGCCAGCAGGTTCGCGGCGAACGTGGTCCGAATGTTGTGTTCGGCCATCGGCCCCAGCGGCAGCAGCAATACCTGCGGCCGGGAACCGATGCGGGCCAAGTAGGCGTCGGAGCGGTCCCGCAACGCCTCGAACTGCGCCGCGTAGCGCCGCACGCCGGCCGGGGCCGATGAGTCGGCAGACTCGGAAAATACAGCCAACGGCGGCTCATCGAGGTTCGGGTACTCGTTGACCCCGGTGATCGCGCTGCGCCGATGTGCGATGTCCTCGGCCCGCGCGGCGGCGACCTCGGCGATCCGCTCGGCGATGTGCTCGCGGGCGGCCTCGAATCCGCCGAGTGTCTCGATCTCCTGGAACTGGCGCCAGGCCTGCTGCGCCAACTGTTCGGTGAGATCTTCGACGAACCAGGATCCGCCGGCCGGGTCCAGCACCTGGCCCAGGTGCGACTCTTCCAGCAGCAGCAGTTGGGTGTTGCGGGCGATCCGCCGCGAGAACGTTGTCGAGGTGCCGGGCTGCCCTCCCGGAATCACCGTGTCGAACGGCCACACCAGCACGGTGTCGGCGCCGCCGACACCGGCGCCGAAAGCGGCCAGGGTGGTGCGCAGCATGTTCACCCATGGGTCACGCTGCGTCATCATCGCTAGGGATGTCTCGGCGTGGACGACGGCGGCGCCGGCTTCTGGCGCCCCGGCGACCTCGGTGACCCGCGCCCACAGTTGGCGCGCGGCCCGGATCTTCGCGATCGTGATGAACTGGTCGTCGTCGGCGGCGATCCGGAAGCTGATCTGGCGGGCGGCGTCGGCCACCGACAGGCCGGCATCGGTGAGCATGCGCAGGTAGGCCACGGCCGCGGCCAGCCCGGCAGCCAACTCCCCTGACGCGCCGGCCCCCAGGTTGTGCAGGGCCGGGCCGTTGACGGCGATGGCGCGCACCCCCGGATGGGCGACGGCCCGCGACGCCACCGCGATCACCTCGTCGATCGACGGTGCCGGACGGTCGGTCAGCGGCGCGGTCAGCGGGTCGGCACCCAGATCGACCGACAGGTTGGCGCGATTGTCCGGGTCGAGCGCCTCGACCAACGCCAGCATGGTCTCGGCGGCGGTGCTGTAGTCGCCGGCACCGGCACCGTCGAGCAATACCGGTACCAGGTCCAGGTAGACGTCGTCGAATACGCCCCGCAGCTCGGCGGCCGGCACGCCCGCTCCGCCGACCCGCAGGGTCAGCGCGCTGACGCCGTCGGTCAGGGCACTCAGCACGGCGCCGTTGGCGTCGGCAGCCGAAGCCGGCCCGCCGATGGGAAAGACCTCGGCGACCTTCCAGCCGGTGTTGACGTCACGCCGGGCGTCGGCACCGCGCACATAGGGCCACTGGCCCGGCAACGGCGGCTCCGGCAGCGCGTCCAACGCGGTGTAGAGCGCCCGAACGGCGAAGCCGCCCTGCCCCGCCAACCCCTCCACCGGGGTGTCCAGCAGCCGCTCGGGCTCACCACCGGTCTCGGCGTCGATATCGGCCGGCTCGCGGCGCGCGCTCTTGGCCAGCACCCCGGCCACGGCGACACGCCAGCGGGCCCGGGCCTGCTGGATGCCGGCGGGTTCGGCGGACACGTCGATTGACACCGGCGACTCCTGTGGTTACTCGCGGGTAGCTGTCGAATCGCTACCCAACATGTGTCAACCAGGCTAAATGATGCCGATCGGCCGACTCGGGTGAGGTGTGCCGAGCGGCGAAACTCCCGTTGAGTGACGCGAAGTGTTCACCCTCGGCCCGTAGGCTTGAATGCCGTGACGCCCGCCGCGACCCGAATCCCGCACGTGCTGCGTGGCGCCTGGTCGGCATTCATCGCCACCGCGCGCCAAGTGGCGCTGCGACGGCTGGCGTTGACCACGGCCGTCATCGCAAGCCTCGTCGCGGTAGCGCTGCTGGTCCCCGTGCCGTCCGCCGTGCAGCTGCGGGACTGGGCGCAGACGTTGGGGCCGTGGTTTCCGGTGGCGTTTCTAGTGGCGCACACCGTCGTCACGGTGTTCCCCTTCCCGCGCACCGCGTTCACGCTGTCCGCCGGCCTGCTGTTCGGCCCGTGGCTGGGCGTTCTCCTGGCGGTGCTGGCCAGCGCGTTGAGCGCCGTGGGTGTGCTGATCCTGATGCGGGTGTTCGGTTGGCAGTTGAGCCGGGTGGTGCGTCATCCGCGGCTCGACTCACTCGACGCCCGCCTTCGTCAGCGCGGGTGGCCCGCCGTGGTGTCGCTGCGGTTGATTCCGGCGATCCCGTTCTCGGTGATCAACTACGCCGCCGGCGCCTCGGCGGTGCGACTGGTCCCGTACACGGTGGCCACCCTGGTCGGTCTGCTGCCGGGCACGGCCGCGGTGGTGGTGCTCGGCGACGCCCTGACCGGTGAGGTGAGCCCGCTGCTGTTCGCCGTTTCGGCGTGCACCGCTGCGGTCGGGGTGGCACTGCTGGTCTACGAGGTGCGCGCGCACCGCGCACACCGGCCCGAGGCCGGCCCGGAGTCCCGCGAACTCGACCCGGCCAAACCGGTGAGCATCGGCTGATCAGGGCGACTCGGACGCAGACGTGATCGGCGAATCAGGCGTACCTTTCAACAGTAAGCTGAGCTAACGTTGGGACTTCTGATGCGCAGGTGGCGGCGGCGATCGTCGCGGAGAACCGAATCGGCGACCGTGCTCGCCGACTTGGCGCCTGGCCAGCAGGCCACCATCACCGGTGCCGCATCGCACGCCCCGCCGGCGGTGGCAAATCGACTGCGCCAGCTCGGTTTCCGCCCAGCCGCCCGCGTCGACGTAGTCCGCCGGGCCCCGCTGGGCGATCCCTCCATCTACCGCGTGCAGGACACCGAACTGTGTCTGCGGCGCCGGGAAGCCCGGCTGATCGAGATCGACGGCCTCGGCGGTGGTCAGCGATGACCGACTGTCACGAAGGCAGGGCCACTGCCGTGAATGTGACGTCGGCACCGCGGATCGCGCTGGTCGGAAGCCCGAACGCCGGCAAGACCAGCCTGTTCAATCACCTGACCGGACTGCGCGCCAAGACCGGCAACTATCCGGGCGTCACGGTGGGGCGCAGCGCCGGGGTGGTGACCGTCGACGGTGTCGAGGTGGCGATCGAAGACCTGCCCGGCACCTACAGCCTGGACCCTATCAGCCCGGACGAACAGGTTGTTGTCGACGTGTTGGCCGGCGGAATCAACGGGATCGGCCGGCCCGACGCGATCGTGTTGGTCGCCGACGCCACCACGCTGCGCCGCTCGATCACCTTGGTGGGCCAGGTATTGCGCCTGGACCTTCCCACCCTGTTGGTGCTCACCATGACCGACGAACTGCGTTCGCGCCGCGGTGGAGTCGACGTGGAAGCTCTTACGGACGCGATCGGCGTACCGGTCGTCGCCGTCATCGCCAACCGTGGCGTTGGCATCGAGGGCCTGCGCGCCCTGTTGGGCTCCAGTGAGACCTGGTCACGGCCTGCGGTACTGCCGCCGTCGGAGGCTGAGGCGCTCGACGCCTGGGGTTACTCGGTGCTTTCCGCCGCGAACTATGTTGCCCCGCACCGAGATCAGCGGACAGCCCGGATCGACGGCTTGGTATTGCACCCGCTATGGGGCATCGTGATCTTCTTCGCGGTCATGTTCGCGTTCTTCCAGATCATCTTCACCGTCGCCGCCCCGCTGCAGGACCGGATCGCCGCCGGGCTCGACTGGCTGGGATCGCAGGTCGATGGCCACCTCGGCGGCACGGTGGTTGGCGGTCTGATCGGTGACGGGGTGATCGGCGGGGTCGGCACCGTGTTGCAGTTCCTTCCGCAGATTGTGTTGCTGTTCTTGCTGATTGCGCTGCTGGAGAATGTCGGTTACATGTCACGTGCCGCATTCCTGATGGATCGCGTCATGGCCAGAACCGGGCTGGAAGGTCGCGCGTTCGTAGCGATGCTGTCCTCGTTCGCCTGCGCAGTCCCCGGGATCATGGCAACGCGCACCCTGCCGTCATCGCGTGATCGGATTGCCACCATCATCAGTGCGCCCTTGATGACGTGCTCCGCGCGACTGCCGGTCTACACCCTGCTCGTCGGGCTCCTGGTGGCACCGCAGACGCGTTGGTGGGGTTTCAGCGCGCAGGGCGTCACCATGTTCCTGCTGTATGTGGGCGGTGGCACCTCGGCGCTGCTGGCCGCAGCGGTGTTCAAGTCGACGATTCTGCGCAGCGACCTGCTGCCGTTCACCATGGAACTGCCACCGTATCGGTTCCCCTCGCCCACTGCGGTTCTCGTCGCGATGTGGAACGCGGCGAAGATCTTCTTGCGTAAGGCCGGAACCGTTATCCTGGCCACCTCGCTGGTGCTGTGGGTGTTGATGAATCTGCCCACCCGTGGCGCCGAGACGGCAGCGCTGCCGCCACCCGACGCCACCGCCTACGTCCTGGACCACAGCTACGCAGCCGGCATCGGCAGGGCGATCGAGCCGGTTTTCGCACCTCTGGGCTTCGACTGGCGCACCAACATTGCGCTGGTCGGGTCGCTGTCGGCCCGGGAGGTGTTCGTGTCCACGCTCGGCCAGGTGTCGGCGGCGACCAACCCCACCGACCCGCACCAGGCGCTGTTGTCGATGTCCGACGACAACGGCCGGCGAGTATTCACCGCACCAACGGTCATCGCGCTGATGGTGTATTTCATGTTCGCACTGCAGTGCATGTCCACCGTCGCGGTCATGCGCCGAGAGACCAATTCCTGGCGATGGCCTGCCTTCGCTTTCGGTTACATGTTCGTCTTGGCCTGGGTGATGGCGTTAGCCGCCCGGTCGATCGCAGTAGGCCTGGGCGCATGATCCCCATGCATGCGGTGGCCACCGCTGACCCACAACGGGTGCGGTGGGTGGTCGACCACGACCGTATGCCCGCGGCCGGGCGGGTCCAGCGGGCTCCCGGCCGGCTGGGTGAGCTGCGGGACG
>Ga0182738_1005718_pt1 | contig 13166 bp, 7 predicted proteins | sample eDN5th30CBELigMG_FD_128876 | JGI IMG/M metagenome (GOLD analysis project Ga0182738, IMG submission 128876) | Enriched Miracle-Growth compost microbial communities from Emeryville, California, USA - eDNA 5th pass 30_C BE-Lig MG (version 2)... ...
ATGCCTTACATATATAAGCCCTTTTTATGGACAAGGATGAATTTCAACAATTAGCAGAGAAAATCAGTAACGGCATGGCTACCGAAAAGGAGGTGGCCTTGTACAATTACTATTATAACCAATTTCAGGAAGATACCTCATGGGATGAAAGTGTACTTGGGGAAAAACTTGAAATGGAGCAAGAGCTGCACGAACGTATCACAAAGGATTTGCCGGGATATGGAGCAAAGATCAAGAAGTTCCCGTATATCAAAATAGCTGTTGCAGCAACGGTGCTGATTGTGGCGTCTGTCTTACTTTTGATCCGCAACCAGCTGTCTGAATCTACTCAAGCGATGTATACTGAGAAGAACCGATTACAACAGGATATAGCACCTGGAACGAATAAGGCAGTTTTGACTTTAAATGATGGTACTATACTCCATCTTGATGAATCACAAAGTGGTGTCCTGGCGAATCAAGGCGATGTGCAGATCCAAAAAATGGAAAATGGACAGATTGTTTATACTTCGATAGGGCAACATCGTGACGACGAATCTGTTTTTAATACGATCACTATTCCACGGGGAGGACAATACCAGTTGATACTCCCTGATGGTACAAAAGTATGGCTCAATTCATCCAGCTCTTTGCGATTCCCGGTTTCGTTTGTCAACAATTCCCGTGTAGTAGAACTTGAAGGGGAAGCTTATTTTGAAGTGTCTGCCTTGTACAATCCTAAAAACAAAGCGCAGAAACGACCTTTCTTGGTAAAAACTGCTGCTCAGCAAATTGAAGTGTTGGGTACACATTTCAATGTCAATGCTTATGCCAATGAAGATGTATTAAAAACCACATTGATAGAAGGTTCTGTAAAAATATCATCGGTGGAAACCGGAGAGAACAAGATACTTCAACCGGGTCAGCAAGCTCAGCTTACGAAAAAAGGTCATATACGCTTGACGGAAGATATAGATGCGGACGAAGCGACAGCATGGAAAAATGGCATGTTCTATTTCAACAATACCGATCTGCCTACCATCATGAGACAGTTATCCCGTTGGTACGATGTAGAGATCGATATAAAAGATATACCGCAAAAAAGATTTAATGGTGTACTTTCAAGAGATGTAAAACTCTCGCAAGTACTCCAAATGATGGAAAAGACAAGCGGGCTGAAATTCAAAATCGAAGAAAGGAGGATCTCGATGTTGAAATGATATATACGAACGTAAAACAAAACCCCCTGCATGCGATACAAGGGGCTTTCAAACATTGGTGGTGCAACACCATGTTTGTGTAAGGTTTTTGTTTTTAGAATAATACCTGATAAGTAATTAATCAATTTCTAACCTTAACTTATACAAATGTATGAATAATAATATTTGTGGCAAGGGAACGTGCGATACCAATTATAAATACGGCTTTCCTTTCCGAAAAATGTCGAAAATTTTATTGACTATGAAGCTTACTGTACTATTGACCTTATTGGCCTGCTTACACATTAAGGCGTCAGTGTATTCGCAGCAGGTAAGCCTTTCCGTAAAAAATGCCTCATTGGAAAAGGTCATTAAAGAAATAAGGAAACAAACAGGTTATGCCTTTTTCTACGATGCGGAGTATCTGGGAAAGGCTAAACCTGTGAATGTGGATGTTCGCAAAGCTTCTTTAAATGACGCTTTGGTCAAAGTTTTCGAAGGACAGAAGTTTACCTGGGAGATACTGGAGAAAACTATACTGATCAAACCGACTGCCCAATTGATCAAACCGATCTTACAGGAAGCGCAACCTGCTACCGATATCAAGGGACGGATCACGAACGATAAGGATGAACCGTTGCCGGGAGCATCTATCAAGATCAAAGGTAGTACGATGGGTACAGTGGCAGATGGCAACGGTAATTTTTTGTTGAAAGGTATAAATATGCAGGTCGTTTTGGTGATTTCGTATACCGGTTTTGAGACACAGGAGATAGCAGTGCGTAGTGGAGGTACATTACATGTAACTTTGATACAATCAGCGGCCAGTCTGGAAGATGTTGTTGTCGTAGGTTACGGAACACAAAAGAAAATCAACGTAACAGGTTCTGTCAGTTCTGTGAATATGGCAGATATGCGAACTTCAGTACCCAATCTGTCCAATGCATTGGCCGGAAAAGTTGCTGGTATAGTCTCTGTCCAGTCCAGTGGAGAGCCTGGATATGACAATTCCGTGTTTACCATTCGTGGAATTGGGACATTCACCGGAAATGTATCTCCACTGATTATCGTAGATGGAGTTCAGCGCGATGATGTAAACAGTACGTATGGTGGAGCTTTTAACAATATTGATCCTGAAAATATTGCAAGTATATCTCTTCTGAAAGATGCTTCTTCAACAGCGATGTATGGCGCAAAAGGAGCAAATGGTGTGCTGATTATCACCACCAAAAGAGGAATTGCGGGTAAACCAAAAATTTCGATGAAAGTAGAAAGTGGTATGACCGGATTCACGCAGACTCCAAAGATGTTGGACGGCGTAAAATATATGCAGTTGCTAAATGAAGCAAGGACAAATATGGGACTTACTCCGAATTATTCAGAAGAGCTCATTCAAAAGACGATCAGTGGTCTGGATCCCTATAGATACCCGAATGTAAATTGGATAGATGAAGTCTATAAAGACTACTCTTCGCTTACCAACGCTAATTTGAATATCAATGGCGGAAGCGAAGCTGTCCGTTACTATGTCTCCGCTTCTTTTTACAACCAGGGAGGGCCTTATAAGGTATCAAACCTGAACGGATTCAATCCCAATCTGAATTTTAAACGCTATGATTTTAAAAGTAATATTGATGTCGACGTAACTAAAACCACCCTGTTACAATTAAATCTCGGTGCGATGTTAGTAGACGCCCGATATCCGGGAATTTCATCATCGCAACTGTGGTATTTATCTTTTGCAACGACCCCTATAGCCTTCCCCACTCGTTATCCGGATGGCAGGTGGGCAGGTCCGGTCACCGATGGAGGGAATAACCCCTTGAATGATGTCCAAAATAGTGGATATGTAGATGAGTTTCGTCCCGCTGTGCAGTCTGTATTTACCATTAGGCAAAAACTGGATACATTTACTGAAGGACTATCTGCTTATGCCCGGTTTTCTTTTGACAGCTATGGCAACTTCAATAATAGAAGAACAGGTGTAAATGATCTATGGCAAGCGACCGGTCGGGATGCCAATGGAGAGCTCATCTATAACCAAACCCGATTAGGAGAACAGTTTTTAGGGTATAGCCAGAGTTCAACCGGAGAGCGTGTCATGTATCTCGAAGGAAATGTGAATTATGACCGGACATTTGCAGATCATCAGGTAGGTGCCATGTTCTTGTATAATATGAGAAACCGCCTGGTAAGTACGGCCGGTGATGTGATCGGGGCAATCCCGTTTCGCAATCAGAGCCTGGCAGGAAAACTGACCTACGGGTATAAAGATAAATACCTGTTGGAACTTAATGCCGGTTATACAGGTTCGGAAAATTTTGAGATCGGCAAAAAGTTTGGTCTTTTTCCCTCGGTCTCGGGAGGTTGGGTGATCTCGAATGAAGATTTTTTCAAACCGTTGTCAAACACGTTCAGCCTTTTGAAAATACGGGGATCCTACGGTGTAGTCGGTAACGATAATATTGGAGCAGGTGGACGATTTCCATATCTTACACAAATCGGAGCAGGCAACAGCACTGGTTTTGGTCTGAACGGTACGTGGTATAGCGGACAGAGAGAACAGCAGTTTGGTGTTCAGGATCTTACTTGGGAAAAAGCTTATAAAAGTGGTATTGGATTAGAAATCGGATTATTCAATAAACTAAATCTGATACTCGATGGATTTCGTGAAAAACGGGAAGATATCCTGATCGAACGTGCATCGATTTCGTCTATAGCCGGTTATAGCGGTTCAGCGGTTTTCGCTAATATAGGTGAAATGAACAATCAGGGTATCGATGCAAGTGTGGAATACAACGATCAGATTGGACAGGTGGGCTTAAGATTATATGGAAATGTCACGTATAATAAAAACAACATCGTATTTCAGGATGAACCTAACCGAAAGTATGCTTATCAACGTTCAACAGGGCGCCGGTTCGGAGAATTCACAGGGTACATTGCCGATGGTTTTTTTGTCGATGCCGATGACATTGATTCACGTCCGGAGCAAAAGTTTAATCCGGTACTTCCGGGCGATATACGTTATATCAATTTAAATCCGGATGACGATAATGTCATTGATGCGTATGACTATACTTATCTGGGCAAATCATGGTTTCCTTCCTGGTTATATGGGGTAGGCTTTTCCACTACCTTTAAGAAATTTGATCTTTCATTATTTTTTCAGGGAACTGCAGACGTAGGATTGATGGCAAATGGTGCTTCCATTGGTAATAGTGGTTGGGGAGCACTCGGCGTCGGTGTCATTCCGTTCTCTGGTATCGGGCAGTATCCAAACAATACACTCGCGATTGTTGAAGATCGGTGGACAGAAGACAATCCGCGGCAGGATGCTTACTACCCACGCTTATCTCTTGCCAGTGTTTCTGACAATAATTATCTGGGAAGTACACATTGGTTGAAAGATGGCTCATATGTTCGATTAAAACAAGCATCTCTTGGTTATACTTTTTCTTCTGAACGATTACTAAAGACTGCAGGCTTCTCTGCGCTCTATTTATACCTGTCGGGGCAGAATTTATTGACGTTCAGTAAATTTAAGTTGTGGGATCCGGAGCTGGGCTCAAATGGAGCAAAGTATCCTATCACAAGAATGGCAACTGTCGGAATAAGAGCACAGTTTTAATAAACCTTAATCTTAAGAACAATGAAAAAATTTCAAAATATAATTTATTTAAGCACGATAGCTGTATGTTGCTTGTTATTAAGCATCAGTTGCGATTATCTGGATAAAAAGCCGGATAATCTTCTCACTTCGGAGATGTTGTGGGAAACAAGAGCAAATGCCGAATCTTACCTCTATCAGATATATGGATATGTTCAAACTCCGGCGGATGATTATACCGTATTAGGGGCAAGTGATGAAACGTCGTGTAGTATACAAACTGTTGATGTCCGGAAAATGATTTCAGGCAATTGGAATCCGCAAAGTGGCTATTGGCAATGGTACTGGAATAATAACTATGCCGGAATCAGACAGTCTTTTGTATTCGAAGAGAATATCGTAAAGATGCCTGAGAGTATTATCAGCCAGGATCTGAAGGATCAATATGTGGCGGAAGTACGTTTTTTGAGAGCTTGGTTTTATTGGAAATTATTAAGGCAATATGGCCCGTTTGTCAAACTTACCGGAACATTAAGTCTCAACGACAATTACAATAATTATCCGCGTGCTCCTTTCGAAGAATGCGTTGCTTATATCAATGAATTAATGGATGAGGCTGCCGCCGGTTTACCGACCGTATGGAATTCTTCTGCCAACTATGGCCGCCCTACTAAAGGTGCATGCTATGCCGTGAAATCACAGGTGGCACTACTGGCCGCAAGCCCGTTATGGAATGGCAATCCTCGCTTTGCTAATTTTAAAAACCAGGATGGCACACCGTTGGCACCCTTGCAGTATAACAACAACAAGTGGAGAACTGCTGCGGATGCTGCAAAAACTGTTATTGACCTGACTGGCGTATATAGATTATTTACCAATCTGGATGAAGGAGATTCGCAATTTGACCCTTATCTGTCCGTTAGAAATGTTTTTCTGACCAACTGGAACAGTGAGATTATTTTTTCCACAAACATGTCAGATACCTGGCAATGGGGCTTTGAAAAGAGAGCTGCCCCTTATCCTGCTGGATTTAATATGCAGAACGCCACGCAGAATATTGTCGATGCATATTATATGCGTAACGGCAAATCTATTGATGATGACCCTGCGTATACTGAAACAGGGTTTGCCTCTATAGAAGATCCTGCACAATGGGGAAAGTCAAGAGACGGTGTCAATAGAGGGTATATCGTTGGAAACTCAAATATGTATGTAAATAGAGAGCCTCGGTTTTATGCGCATATACAATATAATGGCAAACCCGTATTGCCTGCACCGACAACGGATGATCGGAACTTCTTTTCGTCAGATGCCAATAAAGACGGCAGAGGTCGGGCTGAATTCTATTACTCCGGAAAATCAGGTGTAGGTGTTAATAACAACGGTGATATCACCGGTTATTGTGTTCTGAAAAATGTCAGTCCGGCATCCAATATCCGCTTAGATGCGGTGCCTTATCGCCCTTATATCCATATTAGGTTAGCTGAGATTTATCTCAATTACGCGGAAGCTTTAAATGAAATAGAGCCGGGTCATCCTGATATTCTGAAATATGTCAACCTTATTCGTGAACGTGCGGGGATTCCGGATTTAGAAGATGTATACCCTGCTGTCGTGGGCGATCAGGATGAAATGCGAAAATGGATCCTACGGGAAAGACAGGTAGAACTCGCCTTTGAAGGAGACCGCTATTTTACATTGATCCGGAGATTGATGATGGATGATCCGAAGATTCAGACGATTTATAGGATGAATACTATCGCCAACGATAATAATCAAGGTTTTGCCTTTACAGACTTCAACAAAAGAATTCTATTGCAAAATCGTTTTTGGGATGACAAAATGTATTTATTCCCTATTTATCAGGATGATATCGATAAAAATACTTCATTGGTGCCCAATCCGGGTTGGTAGTACAGCCCTAGGCTTAGGTATAATAGATTCATATTAAATTTTATTTTATGAAATACGTAAAGACATACTTTTTTTCTTTGTTCATGCTTGTTGCGGTATTGACAAGTTGTAAAGAGGAGAATACAGGTTATACAAACGATCCTGCTACTCCGATAATTGTGGATGATTTTTTTCCCAAACAAGGAGGCGGAGGCACGGAAATTTTGATAAATGGAAGCAACTTTTCAAGTGATATTTCGGCTATATCGGTTACTGTTAACGGTACACCGCTCAAAGTAATCGGAGCAAGTGGATCACAGATCATGGTGGTCGTTCCTAAAAAACTTGGTACAGGCCAATTGGAGATATCTATTGGGAATAATACAGGTATATCTACACAATCTTTCGATTATCTGTATACACGGACAGTCACTACATTGGCGGGCAGTGGTACTGCCGGTTTTGCCAATGGACAGGGGACAGACGCCATGTTCAACTTTAATGGTGAGGGTTGGTACCGTAGCATGGGCATCGCAGTAGATGATAATCTTAACGTATATGTCGCTGATCCCGGCAATCACTGTATCCGGAAAATAGATGCTGAGGGAAATGTCACCACTTTTGCCGGAAATCCCAATATAGCCGGCCAGCTGGACGCCAGAGGTACTCAAGCCCAATTTAACTTGCCTTATGGCGTAGCGATCGACGAACAGGGAAATTTGTATGTCGCTGATCCTGGAAACTGGAATATACGAAAAATCACACCCGATGGTGATGTGACGACACTTGTCTCGACCTTTTCGGATCCATGGAGCGTAGCCGTAGACCAAGTAGGTAACGTCTATTACGGTTGTCCGAATGTCAGTAACGTCTATAGCGTTGCCCCGCATGAAGCGATTATCTTCGGAATTAATTATCCTGCAGGCATAGCCATAGATAAAGCAGGTAATTTATATGTTTCAGCCAGTCTGGATCATACCATCAGAAAATACGCCGCTAACACCTGGACGGAAACTGTTATTGCCGGGCAGCCCGGTGTAGAAGGATATACAAATGGTATTGGTTCGCAAGCAAGGTTTGCTTCGCCTTGGGGATTAGCCATCGATGAGGACGATAATTTATACGTAGCCGGCAATGGCACCTGGGATGGCGGAACTTATAACCCGGACCAGAGTATCCGGCTTATAGAAGCCGGTACATGGAATGTAAGCACTTTTGCTGGAAGCGGATCAGCAGGTTTTGTGAATGCTATTGGCGAGTCGGCAGCCTTTAGTGGACCGGGTGGAGTTTGTGTGGATAAGAATGGGACGGTCTATGTATTGGATAAAGGAAATAATGCTGTCCGAAAGATCGTCTCCGAATAAGTTTTTATGACAATAAATAGAATGAAATAATGATACAAGGAACACTTCTTATGATAAAAAAGATTTTTTATACGTGCCTGATGTTGATATTATGTGTCAACCAATTGGCTTGCGCGAAGAAAGTTGGCTCAGATCCCGGACTACCTGATAATAATAAAACGTCAACGTTCTATGTCGCTACTTCTGGCAGTGATAGTGGTAAGGGAGATAAGGATGCACCCTTTCGCACAATAGGCATTGCGTTAGCTAAAGCAAATCCAGGGGATACCGTATTTGTAAGAGGTGGAATTTATCATGAAAAAATTCTCTTCTCTAAATCAGGTCGATTAGATAGATATATCACATTGAAGGCTTATCCAGGGGAAAAACCTGTTATTGATGGTACCGGGCTTCCTATATCAGGTAAGGAAGCTTTGGTTACTATCCGTAAAGTAAACTATATACACTTTGAAGGTTTTGATGTGTGTAATTATAAGAGTTCCGTTCCGGGTGTGGATATCAATGGGATAGTACTCGATCAAGGGGCAAGTAATATCAATATCATCAAAAATAAAGTATACAATATTGAACATAACGTAGCACCGGAAGACGGAAGGAGTGGACATGGTATAGAGGTGCTTGGTAATACCGATGCACCTTTGCGTAATATTTTGATCGAAGGGAATGAAATCCACGACTGTAATACCGGATATAGTGAGAATCTAACCATTAACGGGTATGTAGATGGGTTTATCATTCGGGGAAACAAAGTCTATAATGGTGAAAATATTGGCATTGTAGCCGCCGGAGGCTATGCAGCAAATACAAATCCTGCTTATAATTATGCACGTAATGGGTTGATTACGGAAAATGAAGTGTTTGCTATTGACGGCACTACCGGGCCTATTCCTGCCTATAAAGATATTAATGGAGCAATTGGTATTTATGTGGATGGAGCACGGCGTATTATCGTGGAGAGGAATAAGGTTTATGACAGTGGCCGAGGAATCGGCATTGTAAGCGAAACAGATAATTTTCCTACACAGGATTGTATTGTTCGGAACAATATCGTTTACGATAATGATCTGACCGGTATTTATCTGGGGGGGTATATTGATTATACGGGTGGAGGTACACGCAGTTGTTATGTTGTCAACAATACTTTATATCATAACAATCGGGTTAAAGGATATTTTGGAGAGGTAGAAGGTGAAATCAGGCTTACGCAGAATTGTTTTGACAACGTTATTAAGAATAACATTATCTATGCGCGTCCCAATAGTATTTTTGTGCATAAGTATAATACAAGCGGTTCGGGGAATAGTATTGACAATAATCTTTATTATAGCGAAGGTCCTGTCCAATGGATTTGGGAAGGTGTTGAATTGTCTACATTTAATGATTGGAAAACTGCACTTGACGGGGATGCTTTATCCACGAATGGCGTAGACCCATTGTTTGTGAATAAAACGACTTATAATTTACATGTAGAAGCTTCTTCACCTGCAAAAAATACCGGTGTCGTTATCTCCACAGATATAAATGGTGCAGTAGACAAAGATGGGAATTCTCGTATAGTAGGTGATAAAATAGATAAAGGAGCTTATCAACTTCAGTAACGTTTTTACTTTTCTTATGTCCGATTCTTTTGTCTAAATTTTATTATGTGAAAAGGGTGCAATCTTTTGGACTGCACCCTCTTTATGTTAATGCTAGATAACCTACTGCGCGTTCAAGAACATTGATTTCTGAGAAACCAATTCTCTGAAAAACGGATCTTGTAGATCTTTGATAAAGCGTATAGCCTCACCTGTAGATTTCATCTCAGGACCTAGCTGTTTGTCTACTTCCGGGAATTTGGAGAAGGAGAATACAGGCTCTTTGATAGCCCATCCTGTCAACTTGCGCTCAATCGTGAAATCTTTCAGCTTATTGACACCTAACATGACTTTGGTCGCAATGTTGATATAAGGTACATCATACGCTTTTGCAATGAAAGGAACGGTACGCGACGCACGTGGATTGGCTTCGATGACATAGACATTTTCATCTTTGATTGCAAACTGTATATTCAACAGACCTTTTACATTCAGGGCTTTAGCCAATTTTTTGGAGTATTCATCCATTTTGTCTTGTACCGCTTGAGATAGGCTGAATGGAGGCAATACAGCTGATGAATCGCCAGAGTGTATACCGGCAGGCTCGATGTGCTCCATCATACCTATGATATGTACGTCCTCACCATCACAGATCGAATCCGATTCGGCCTCTTCGGCACGATCTAGGAAGTGATCGATCAAAATGTGGTTGCCGGGAAGGTTTTTCAATAGATTGACTACTGCTTTTTCCAGGTCTTCGTCGTTGATGACGATACTCATCCCTTGTCCACCCAATACATAGGAAGGGCGTACCAATACGGGATAGCCTACTTCATTGGCCACTTGGATAGCTTCTTCGGCTGATGTCGCCACACCGTATTTTGGGTAGGGGATGTCCAATTCTTTCAACAGATCCGAGAAACGTCCGCGATCTTCGGCCAGGTCCATGTCACCAAAGGATGTACCGATGATTTTCACACCTAAGCTTTCCAGACGTTCGGCCATCTTCAATGCAGTCTGACCACCTAATTGTACAATGACACCTTCCGGTTTTTCCATTTCGATGATCTCGCGTACATGCTCCCAGAATACAGGTTCGAAGTACAGTTTATCCGCCATATTGAAGTCGGTAGAAACCGTTTCGGGGTTACAGTTGACCATGATGGCTTCGTAGCCGCACTCTTTGGCAGCTAACAAGCCGTGTACACAGGAATAATCGAATTCGATACCTTGACCGATACGGTTCGGGCCGGAACCCAGTACGATGATCTTCTTTTTGTCCGATACGACCGATTCGTTTTCATCCTCAAAGGTAGAGTAATAGTATGGGGTATGTGCCGGGAATTCTGCGGCACAGGTGTCTACCATTTTGTACACCCGATGGATACCCAGTTGTTTACGGCGTTCGTAAACCTCGTCTTCGGTGACATTGCCCAGCAACCAAGCGATCTGCACATCCGAATAACCTTTTTGCTTCAAGGTCATGAAGAAATCACGTGGTATATTGGAAAGCTGGTAGCGGCGTAATTCTTGCTCCAGAAGCACGAGCTCCTGTATCTGTACCAAGAACCATTTGTCGATCAACGTAGCCTTACGGATAGACTCCAAAGGAACGCCGAGTTCGAAGGCATCCTTGATATGGAAAAGTCGGTCTGCACTTGGATGTTCGAGGCTGTGCATGATTTCCTCCAGGTTGCGGAGTTGACGTCCGTCAGCTCCCAATCCGGCACGTCCTGTCTCCAAAGATTGTGCTGCTTTTTGAAGGGCTTCGATAAAGGTACGGCCAATGGCCATAACCTCGCCTACGGCTTTCATCTGCAAGCCCAGTTCTTTGTTTGCACCTTTGAATTTGTCAAAGTTGAAACGTGGAACCTTGACGATGACGTAGTCTAGTGTAGGTTCGAAATATGCCGAAGTGGTCTTGGTAATCTGATTTTGCAGCTCATCCAAGTTGTAGCCGATAGCCAGTTTGGCAGCGATTTTGGCAATAGGGTATCCTGTTGCTTTTGACGCCAGTGCCGAAGAGCGGGAGACACGTGGATTGATCTCGATAGCGATGATATCTTCGTTTTCAGGATTGACGGAAAACTGTACGTTGCATCCTCCGGCAAAATTGCCAATCGAGCGCATCATGCGGATAGCTTGATTGCGCATATCCTGGTAACATTTGTCCGACAAGGTCATGCCAGGAGCTACGGTGATGGAGTCTCCGGTATGTATACCCATCGGATCAAAGTTTTCGATCGTACAGATGATGATGACATTGTCGTTGGAGTCACGCAACAGTTCCAGCTCAAATTCTTTCCATCCCAATACAGCCTGTTCGACCAGGACCTCGTGTGTAGGCGAAGCGTGCAGACCTCTGTTCAAGGCAGCATCAAATTCTTCTTTTTTGTGGACAAATCCACCTCCTGTACCACCTAAGGTATAGGAAGGACGGATGACCAATGGATAGCCAATCTCCTGTGCGGCTTCTTTTCCTTCGAGGAAGGAATTGGCAATTTTAGATTTGGCCACACCTACACCGATATCTACCATCAATTGACGAAACTCCTCGCGATTCTCAGTCTTTTCGATAGCGGCTACATCGACACCGATTACCTTTACATCGTATTTTTCCCAGAGCCCTCTGTTGGAGGCTTCGATACATAGGTTGAGTGCTGTCTGTCCACCCATGGTAGGCAGTACGGCATCGATCTGTTGTTCTTGAAGGATTTGTTCGATGCTCTCACAGGTCAGAGGCAACAAGTAGACATGATCGGCGACGACCTTGTCTGTCATGATGGTAGCAGGGTTCGAATTGATGATCGAGACCTTGATACCTTCTTCTTTCAGAGATAGGGCCGCTTGGGAACCCGAATAGTCAAATTCACACGCTTGTCCAATGACAATAGGGCCGGAGCCTATGATCAAAACGGAGTTGATGGAAGAGTTTCTAGGCATTATTTTTTTAAATCAAAAAGTTAAAATTCTAGACTGATGTAATCTGCAAAGCGGGGAAAGTGCTTTTAGTAAGAAGTGCTATTCCGACTGCTTTGTCGGAGTGCAAAGTTATGTTTTTTATTTTGAAAAATAAAACCTTACGGATATATTATTGTGCTTTTATTTGATTGTTTTTGTCCGTCTCCGTCGAGCATTAGGATGTAAGTCAAGATAAATGTACTTTTGCACGGTCAGTCTTAGTCGCCTTACATTCTATGGAACGAAAGAAAGTTATATTGCACAATTATTTTAAGTTGGGTCAAGTCTCCTGTTTGGTTAGCCTGATATGTGCATTGATGGCGTTTTCCATCAAGCATCTTACCGAGCATTTTGAGGTGAAGGTTTTTTTATGGGTGCAGTCTCATCACCCGTTTCTTTTTATATTACTACCGACGATCGGCATCACGACAATTTATTTTTTGCGTAAAATTGCTTTCCGGAACCGAAAAAATAAAGGGATCACGGAAATCTATAAAACATTAGATCAACGGAAGGATCATTTACCTTTTTTTAAAATACCGTCTCATTATATTAATGGTTTCCTTACTGTCGTGTCGGGAGG
>Ga0182738_1005719_pt1 | contig 13165 bp, 11 predicted proteins | sample eDN5th30CBELigMG_FD_128876 | JGI IMG/M metagenome (GOLD analysis project Ga0182738, IMG submission 128876) | Enriched Miracle-Growth compost microbial communities from Emeryville, California, USA - eDNA 5th pass 30_C BE-Lig MG (version 2)... ...
TATCACCAGCGCGACGACAAACAGCACCAGGCCAACCGAAACTAGGGCGCTCAGATAGATCCCGGTATCCGCCTCGCGAAAGTTATTGGCGATAACGGAAGCCATAGAATCGCCGGGACGCAAAAGCGACGCGCTGATTTCCGGCGTATTCCCAATCACCATCGTGACTGCCATAGTTTCGCCAAGGGCACGGCCGAGAGCCAGCACCACGCCCGCACCGATTCCAACTCTGCTATACGGAAGCACAACCTTCCAGATAGTCTCCCATTTTGTTGCCCCAAGGGCGAGAGAGGCAGCCTTCAGATCCGCTGGTGTGGTAATGAGCACTTCCCGCGCGATAGCGGTGATGTATGGCACGATCATGATGGCGAGTATGATTCCGGCGCTCAGCATGCTCACTCCCACATTGGGGCCGCGGAAAAGCGGAATGAACCCAAAGTAGCGCTCCAGCCACGGCGCGAGGACGTCCTGGATAAAGGGGGCCAGCACAAATATACCCCATAAGCCATAAACGACGCTGGGAATGGCTGCCAGCATATCCACAACAAATGCGACAGCGGTGCGCACGCGCTTTGGTGCCATTTCGGTCAGGTACAGAGCAGTGCCCACCCCGAATGGCGTTGCCAGCAGCAGCGCTAACGCGCTTGAGACGAGAGTTCCGTATACAAACGGCAAGGCGCCAAATTGCTCATGCACCGGGTCCCAGACGGTCCCCGTCAGAAAGCCGATGCCATACCGGCGCAACGCCGGCGCAGACATGGTGATGAGCTGCTGAAGGATACCAGCAAGAAGTGCGATAATCACAATGCCCGACATGAGGCTGATCAGATAAGCAATATAATCGTTGCGGCGCAGCCGAGCTGAAGGGATGGCCACAAAAGGCCGTGAGCGGCACGGCGCGCCCTCGGGGCTGCTTTCAGATCGCCCCTCCGGGGGAGGAGTTATCAATTCGGGAGAACTCTGCATTATGGTGTTGCCCTGATTTGGTTAACTTTGGCCATTGCAGGTTCAAGAAGTTTATCGGGCAGGCGAGCATAATTCATTTTGGCCGCAGCTGCCTGAGCCTTGTCGCTCAGGATGTAAGACAGAAACTTCTTGAGTGCAGCGGCCTCCTCTTTGCTGGGGTTGTTTTTATGGACAACAACCCAGCTTAAACCAGCTAATGGATAGGCGTCGACACCGGGAGAATCGGCGATACTCATGCACAAATCTTCCGTTACCGATGTCAAATGTGCCGCTGCGGCAGTGACGCTCTGCGAACTGGGCATAACCGGCTGGCCATCGTGGCTTAAGACCGCCGCGACTGGCATTTCCGATTCGATTGCGTAGACAAGCTCCACATAACCCAGCGAATTCGCCGAGCGCTTTACTTGAGCCGAAACGCCCTCATTGCCCTTTGCTCCAATACTGTGCCCGGGCCAGCTGAGGCTGTTTCCGACACCCACGATTTTGTGCCATTCCGGGCTCTTATGCGCCAGGTAATCCGCAAAAATATAAGTGGTCCCGCTTCCATCTGCCCGCCGCACAGTTATAATATCATTATCCGGCAAATTGACATCGGGATTCAGCTGTTGCAGCGCTGGATCACTCCATTTTGTGATCTTGCCCAGGTAAATATCAGCCAGCACTTCACCGGAAATTTTGAGCGGTTCTTTGATCTGTGGAAGATTATACGTAATGGCAACTGCACCCATGACGACAGGAATGTGAAGGGCATCGCCATTAGCCGCTTTCATCTGTTCCGCATTCATGGGACTGTCGGTTGCCCCAAAGGCAAGGGTCCCCACTGTAAACTGCTTGATTCCGCCGCTGCTGCCCAGCGATTGATAGTTCACTTCAACGCCGGTCGCTTTGTAGTAATCATAGGCCCAGCGGTTCATGATAGGGTAAATAAAGGAGGAGCCACCGCCCATCAGGCGGTCGCCGGAGCTCTTGACACGAACAGGGACGGGTCCGTCGCTGCGCCCGCATCCGCCAGAAATGACGAGAAGAGCCGCTGCGCAAAAGGTTATGAGCGCACGTTTTATCACTAAAACCCTCGGGTTGTGTCTAGCTGTGGATGCATAATCGTTTAACGAATTGACTATGTTTTCGATTCACAATTACAAGCACGAAACGACGGCTGCGGCAATGTCATAGAATTGTCACAAAGTCATCAAACTGCTGCGGCTATCGATAAAATCGCACGTCGCGTGTATTGCGTCCCAATGAAAATCTATGACTATACCCAGGATAAAGAGCAGTTGCTGGCTCGATTTGACGCGGCCGAGCAGCGGGATGATCGAAATCTGGCTGTTGTTCAGGAAATCATCTCGGAAGTTCGCAGACGTGGCGACGATGCCCTGTTGGATTATGCGCGCAGGTTTGATAATGTTGATCTTGCCCCGGGCCAATTAATGCTGGATCCCGCAGTTTGCGCCCGAGCCCTGGCGCAACTGGATTCTGATTTGAGAGAGGCGCTTGAATTTGCTGCCTCCGGTATTAGAGATTTTCATGAAGCTCAGCGGCGCCAGGGATTTGTTCTCATGCGCAATGGAGCTGTCCTCGAGCAAAGGCTCCGGCCGCTGAAGCGCATTGGTGCCTATGTCCCAGGCGGGCAGGCTGCCTATCCGAGCACAATGCTGATGAACATCATTCCTGCTCAGGTCGCTGGCGTGCAGGAAATTGTGGTCTGCACTCCTCCCGTAAAGGGTGATCCCAATTCATTCGTGCCCTTTGCAGTCGCCGAAATGCTGGGCGTCAGTGATAATATTTACCAGATTGGTGGGGCTCAAGCCATTGCAGCTATGGCACTTGGGAGCCAGACTCTCAAGCGAGTTGACAAGGTTGTCGGCCCTGGCAACGAGTTCGTTGCCCTGGCGAAGCGGCTCCTTTATGGAACCATTGATATTGATTCGGTTGCCGGTAACAGCGAGGTGCTTATTATCGCGGATTCCGGTGCGTCGCCGGCATACATCGCGGCGGATCTTCTGGCACAGGCGGAACACACGGGCGGAGAAACCGTCGTGCTGGTGGGCATAGGGGATTTTGATTTTGAAGCAGTTGAGCGGGAACTGGAAAAGCAGCTTCTAAACGCGCCGCGTGCTGCGCAGGCACGCCAGAGCCTGGACTCAGGCGGGATATTTGTTCGAGTGGAAGACCGCCAGCAAGCGGCCCATATCGCTGACTTGAAGGCCCCGGAGCATATGGAGGTCCTGACGGAAGCTCCGGAAGAAATCGCGGACGCCGTTAGCAACGTCGGCGCGATATTTGTCGGACCCTACACCCCGGAACCGATTGGTGATTACGTGGCGGGACCAAACCATGTGCTGCCCACTGCCGGCACAGCGCGCTTTTTTTCGCCACTTGGAGTCGATGCCTTTCTTAAGGCGAGCAACGTACTGACGTACTCCAAAGAAGCTTTCCTGGAAGCAGCACCGCATACCATCAAGCTGGCGAACAGCGAAGGGCTTGCAGCGCATGCGGCTTCGGTCGCAGTACGATTGCGCGATCTGGACTGACATTCGCAAAATATGGACCCGTCGCCTGTTGCTGACAGCTACTGCAGCATGCTTATAGGATTGCCGGCGGCCGGTGTGTCTGATCTGCTGCAAGCGCTTCTGTCCAGTTGACCAAAGCGCTGCTGGTTGGCCTGAATGATTGGCGGAAGCTTCCGAGTTTTGACAAACTGTTTGCGGAGCACTGGCGAGCATTCCATTCCAACGTTGATTTTCCCAAGGATGTCCCCAACATTTTGCACGGCGTTGAGCATGTCCACGTCAAAGCGTTCGTTATCGGCGATTCGGATGGGGCCAAGATCAAAGGCTCCGCTCACGACAGATTCTGCCGCTAGAGCCAGCCGGTGGTGCACTTCTGCAACGAGAATAATCGACGGATCCAGGCACGCGCGAACAGCACGGATCGCCGCCTGAAATACGTCAATGGTCACCGGCGGTGTATTGGCCATAACGGAGAAGTTCTCTGGCACAAATGGCACCAGGTGAAAGCTCATCACATTATTATATTTCAGGTGAATGTCATTGATGATCCTGACAGCTTCCGTCCAGCTTTCCGGCGATTCGCCAATTCCAATTCGGATGCCGGTGCTCAGCGGAATACCTGCCCGTGCAATGTCTGTAAGGGCCATGGTGCGCAGGAGCAGCTTTTTCTGCGGGGCCTGGGCATGCACAGTGATATCGAGTGCCGGATCTGCCGAATCCAGAAGCAGGCGCATGAGCGGGACAACAGGTGCTAATTTTCGTAACGCCAGCGTGGGAATAGGGCCAACATCCAAAACCGGGGTGAGTGGCTGGCGGCCTCGAGCTTCCAATGTGGACCGGCAGATATCAAACAGGTAATCGTACCAGTTTTTAAAGCCATAATAACGCGTGGTGCTTTCGATTTCCGCGAGCCGGTCTATGCCTTCACCGCTCGTCAGCGTTACCTGCCAGGCTCCCATGCGTTGCGCGGTACGCAGGTGTGAGCGAAACTTTTTGGGTGATGGAGGAAGGGGACTCGCAATATTGGGAAAATTGCAATAGTCGCAACTAAATGCGCATCTCCGGCTCAAATACACCTGGTAGGCGGGCGTATAGACAACTGTCACCATTCTATTTGCCAGCCTCTCCTGCGTTATGACTGCTGAAAATTGCTCTGTGCACGATATAGGGCATACTGGGTTTGCACTTAAAGAACTCAGTGTCTGGCGTGCAATGGAAATTATAGGACATTCATCACCAAATTGTCACGACCGAAGGCGGTCCCTGACGCGGTATTTCCATATCGTTGGGAGTTAGCTATGTGCCTAAAAAGTGTCGCCCGGACTGTATCAAACTGTTGCGTCTGACTTTTTCCGCACGCATACACTCGTGAAATCAAGGTGACGGTGGCCCGATGATCAGGAAATTAGCGCAGTTTGTATCCATGGCGGCAGTTTGTCTGCTATGTGGGGCAGGGGAGTTCTCTTCAATGGCTCAAACTTCAGGCGAGAGTAGTAGTCATAGCAGCCGCAGCAGCCGGAGTTCGCGCAGCAGCAGGAGTACAAATGGCGGAAGCCTCAGCCTGGACCGGGGCAGCAGTCGCAATGGGTCTCGGGGTGAGACGACAAACGACCGGGATCGTCGGCGTGAAGACCGGATAAAATCCCGGGAAAAGAATTCCCGCAGCGCGAGCAAGTCCAAAGACAACAAGACGGAAAACAAGGATTCCAAGACTGTCAAAGGATCGACGAAAGCTGCCAGTGGCAAGTCTGGCGGGAAGGGGAGCAGCGGCGGCGCCAGACCGCCTATCAACGTGGCCTTTGAAATGCAGGCCGATCCCGAGACCAACATCATGTACCTGGAAGGCGGTGGGGCTCAGCCGTCTTTAAATATTAATGTACTGGACGGTGCTCGGTTCGTAACACGCGTCGCCCTTTATAATGCCAAGTCCAGCCAATTCAATCAGTTTGATGTTTCCCTGAAATATGACCCGCAGTTATTAAAGCCGCTTGGCGTGGATGATTCTGCTCTTTCCGGTTCTCTCACAGAGCCTTTGCGTGTCCTGGTGAATGCCAAAAGTGGAATGCTGAGCATGTCTGGTGACTTCAAGTCTGCCAGAAACGACAGTTTCCTGACCCTGGCCAAAATCCAGTGGAAAGCTCTCGCACCAACCGCAGCCACCCCGATCGTCTTTGTGAACACTGACAACCATCCGTCGGGAGTTTTCGATAAATACGGGGCAGACATTCTCCATCAGAAATCTACGGAGATCATGGAAATTTCGCCCAATACCGGTCTTCTGAATGCGACAGTTGCAATCGATCCGCCCGAGGGGCAGTTGCTGACCAGTGAAGATGCAGACAGCAACCCTTTCTCGGCAGTCAGCCTGGCCACAAATATAAGCATGGGCACAGCGGAAGGCGGAATAGAACTTTACCTGAAGCCGCGCCGGAGCAACGTGGAGATCGGCGACGAGTTTCTCGTTGATGTAATGTACCGAAATCCCAAACACGCGGATATCGACACGGTGAAGCTGCAGATTCGCTTCGATCCGGCTGTTCTTCAGGTTGAAGATTATGACGAAGACAATTGGATTACGCGCGGGATCAATATTTTCGACGGTGCCTATCACGACGACTTGCCGTTTGATTTTCACCGCAAGAACGAAGCTTATAATACAACGGGTCTGATTGATTACGATATGGGTTTTGGTGCCCGGGCTCATGTGCCTGCTGAAGGCACGATTGCCACGATCAGATTTAAAGCTATCGGAGCATCGGAAAACACACCCATTTTCTTCGACACCCGGAGCAAAGCTGCCCAGGATATCGACTCAAACTCTGCCAGCCAGCCGGAATCGCCCACGATTTTGTCGTTTCTGGGCTTTAATCTGATCGGAAAGCCGGGCAGCCGTGGATACGCGATCCACAACACCAGCATCACTGTTCGCCCATAACTGATCTGGCGCAGTGTATGCTTGCATAACAGTGAAACCAACCCGAGGGAGTACAGGATTTAAGTATGTCACAAGCGATGATGATTCAAGCTCCGGAATTTCCGCGTCATTTTTTAGCGCCAGATCTGGATTTGGGAGATTGGAATTCTCTCGAACCGTACTTCAGGAAACTGGCGGAATCTCCCATTGAAACGCGGGAACAGCTGGATGCCTGGCTGGCTGAGCTTTCTGAACTGTCTGCAGCAATTGCTCAGGAATCATCACTTCGGTACATCCAGATGACATGTAACACCGATGACCCGGAGCGCGAGGCGGCATATCTGCATTATGTGCAGGAAATTTCTCCTCGCTGTGAACCGGAATTTTTCGAACTCAGCCAGAAATTCCTGGCGTCGCCCGCACTCTCAGAACTGCCCGCTGATCGGTACCAGGTCTTCATACGCAATCATCGTAGCCAGGTGGAACTTTATCGTCAGGAGAATGTTGCGCTCCAGACAGAGGATGAAACTTTAAGTCAGCAGTATCAGAAGGCCAGCGGAGAACAAACTGCCGATTTTGATGGTCGCGAACTCACGATTCCGCAGATCATGAAAAACCTGGAGGAGCCGGATCGTGAGAGGCGGCATTCTGCATGGAAGGCTGCAACGGCGCGTCTGCTGGCTGATCGCGAGAAGATGGAATCGATTTTTGATTCGATGCTGAAGATTCGTCATCAGATGGCTCGAAATGCCGGATTCGATCATTTTCTGGATTTCCAGTTTAAACGGCTCGGCCGCTTTGATTACACAGTGCAGGATTGTGAAGCTTTCCATCTTGGTGTGGAGCGCCATATTATTCCGCTTCGTAAAAAGCTTCTGGAGCGCCGACGGCAGCAGATGGGAATTGATAAGCTGGCACCGTGGGACTTGTCAGTTGATCCGCAGGGTCGCCCGCCTCTTCGGCCATTTGCCAATTCCCAGGAGTTGACCGATGGGACAAATAAGATATTTTCAGCGGTGGATTCCTCCTTTTCAGATGATTTCCGAGTATTGACAGGGCGCCACTTACTGGATTTGGAAAGCCGCAGAGGCAAGGCCCCAGGAGGATATCAGAGCACGCTGGATGAAGCGCGACTGCCTTTCATATTCATGAACGCCACAGGGCGCAACCAGGACGTCTTTACGCTCCTGCATGAGGGAGGGCATGCTTTTCATGCATTGGCTTACCGCGAGGAACCGATTCACAGCTATCGAAACGCACCTATAGAGTTTTGCGAAGTTGCCAGCATGGGCATGGAAATGATGGCCTGTGAACGGCTCACATCCTTTTATTCGGGAGATGATGCCGCGCGTGCACGGGAGTCGCACCTGGAGGACATTATCATGCTGCTGCCGTGGATCATGCGCGTGGATGGGTTTCAGCATTGGCTTTACACCAATCCCCAACACACGCGGCAGGAACGCGCAAACCAGTGGCGCGCTCTCGAAGACAGATTTGGTGATGAACTTGACTGGCCGGAATTGCAGGAATGGCGGGATTGCTCCTGGATCAACAAGCTTCACTTTTTCTGCGTACCTCTGTACTACATCGAGTATGGCATTGCGCAACTTGGTGCTTTGCAGCTGTGGGTGAATTATCGTAAAGACCCGGAAGGCGCGGTCAGTGCATACCGGAGGGCGTTGGCGCTGGGCAACAGCCGCCCGCTGCCCGAGCTGTTTGCGGCTGCCGGATTGTCTTTCGATTTCGGAGAAAAGATGCTGCAGCCGCTGGCTGACGAACTGGCGCGGGAGCTTAATATTTAGCGCCGTTCGATGATGACGACTGCCGTTGTGGTCCGCAAAACGTAAATAGTTCCTGCGGGTCGCAAAAAAATTGTGTAAAACTGCATTTTGTCTTTGACAGAGCAGTTCCCACCATCAGAACAGAAGCAACAACATGGAGAAGTTCGCTTGCTGCGGGTTTCCTTCGTGTGTAACGATGAGGAAAGGAGACTTTCGACCATGAAATATGTCGTGTTTGCCGTTATGGCTGCTCTGACTGTTGTGTCGGCTGGCTGCTGCCGCACCAATCGGTGTGCTGCTCCGGCTCCGGCGTGCGCCCCTATGATGCCGCCGCCGCCGCAGATGCCGCCCCCCACGCTCGAGAAGTAATTCCGGGTCGGTTGGGCCCTACCGATCAATTCTGCCGATGCACGCGCAAGCTTGCATCGGCAGTTCTCATTTTCGGCATGTTTTTTAAGCCGGATTCAGCGTAGTTTGCCTGGAAGAATCCTGACCACGCGTTTCCTGCGTTGCTATGACAGAGAGAGCAGCGCTGCCCCGGGTTCAACCAGGCCTGGATCCAACAGTTGAAACTCGTAAATGCAGAAGTTTTTGCCCGATGGAAGTTGCAGCGGAAGTACGCGCAGGAGCCTCAGTCGTGCATCCGCCATTGTGAATTGTAAACCGGCTGATAATGCCGGGCAATTTAGATTGCGAAGTAGAAGCTGTTCACCAAGTGCACCAGGGCCGGGCACGGTGGCTGTCCGGAGATGTGGCATGCCGGATTCGACCGAAGCTGTAAGCAACCGCCAATCTTCCTCCGCAGTTGCATATAAGGCATCATTCGCAGATTGGTCAAAAAGGTCGCCATCAAGCCAGACTTGTTCGCACAGTCGGCTGCGCCCGGATCGCACGAGGAGATCGCCTGATTGCAATTTACCGGTGTGTAGAAGCTGGGGACTCAGCAACACCGGACCGGGGAACACTGACGAGAGAAATCCGCACGGCTGTTTGTTCATTGGGGAGCCGCTTTAGAAGATGTAGTTGCGACGGCGCGCAATTTCTTCTTTCTTGGCCATGAAGAGCGCCTGCCATTCGGCACTGCCTTGAGGAGGCTTGCGTTGCATACGATCGATCATGTCGACCACTTCGCGATCGATTTCGTCCTCTATGCGGAGATCCTCCAGGAGTACGCGCCCGATTTCGGATTCGAGCACGATAGCACTACCGGAAAATTTCACGAGGTCTTTGCCGGTGATTTCCGCGGCAATTTGGCGGGCAATAAACTGCACGCGATCTTCTGACATTCTCATAACAGCGGCCTTTACAGAACGATTTTGCGCTGGCGGGCCAGCTCTTTTTTGGTGCGATCCAGAAGCGTGTTATAGCTCATATTCTGCCGGTTGATAGCCATCTGGTGCTGGCGAAGAATCTGTTCCGCTTCTTTTTCCAATTCCATTTCGCGCTTCAGATCTTCTGTGATGATACGCCGGATTGCTCCCGTCAACTGGTCTGGTGCAACGAGCAATTCCGCCCGTTTGTGCGCCTGCAGTGCGGCTGTAATTCTGGCTGCGAGGGATTCGATCTTTTCGGGTTTCAGTCGCAAAGCAGCTGTCCTGTCTGTATAGTGTGGTTACTGGAATTGCTCAATGAGCTCATCGCTAATGTCAAAGTTGGCACTGACGTTCTGCACATCGTCATGATCTTCCAGGTTGCTCAACAGCTTTAAAACCTGTTCGGCCTCTTTACCTTCCACGGCCTTTGTCATGTTCGGGACGTTTGTGATTTCAGCACCTTCGATTTTAAACCCGGCCTGCTCTACCGCTTCGCGAACTTCGTTGAAAGCTTGCGGGGTGGTCGACACAGTGAAGCTCTCATCTTCGCTCCTGATATCGTCTGCCCCGGCTTCCAGTGCGGCTTCCATGAGTTTGTCTTCGTCTGTACCTTCAGCCGCTACGGAGATGATACCGCGCTTTTCAAAAAGATACGCAACGCTGCCAACCGCGCCGAGGTTACCGTTTCCTTTGCTGAACAGATGGCGGATTTCCGCGGCTGTACGGTTGCGGTTGTCGGTTGTACAATCAACCATAATGGCGACGCCACCAGGTCCGTAGCCTTCGTAGGTGATCTCTTCGTAGACAGCACCTTCAATTTCTCCGGTACCTTTTTTGATCGCGTTTTCGATGTTTTTCCACGGCATATTAACTTCTTTAGCTGCCGCTATAGCCGTGCGCAATCGTGGGTTACCGGCGGGATCGCCTCCGCCCATCTTGGCGGCGATGGTGAGCTCGCGGATAACGCGGGTGAAAACCTTGCCGCGTTTCGCATCTGCCGCGGCTTTTTTATGTTTAATCGAGTGCCATTTGGAATGACCGGACATTCCCTTATTTCCTGTTCCCTTAGCGTTCAGCGGGGGGTCAGCCGGTCTGGGGCTGACAAACCCCGGCTATTCATGTACCACGAAAGGGGCGAGTTTTTCGGGGTCTGTCAAAATGAAACTTTCCGATTGTGAATTTTCTTAATTGGGACCGTGCGAAAGCCATTGCAAACCGGTGGCGCGTTTCATTGATTTGCCTCGCTATGTTGGAAGTATTACGAATCAGCAATTTCGCCATAATTGAGCAGGTGGAGCTGGAATTCAGCCGCGGCCTGACCGTGCTGACCGGCGAAACCGGTGCGGGCAAATCCATTATTCTGGGCGCATTCAGAATCCTGCTGGGGGGGCGCGCCACGGCAGATATGGTGCGTACCGGTGCTGCACGAGCAAATATCGAAGGTCTTTTCCTGCGCGTCAGCGATGCGGTCAGCGAGTGGCTGGCAGAGAATGACCTTGCATCAGACGACACCGAGGCAGACGGAGCCCCTTTGATCATCCGGCGGGATATCGTGGTGGAGGGTAGCTCGCGCAATTATATTAACGGGCGGTCGGCCAGTGTGGCGCAGTTGCGGGAGCTTGGATTGCTACTGGTCGATATGCACGGTCAGAATGAGAACTCTCGCCTTTATACGCCGGCGGCACAGCTCCAGGTGTTAGACAGCTTCGGGGGTTATTCCGCGGACCTCGTAAAATATCAGCAGGAATACGAAACCTGGCGACGCGCTCGCGCACGGTTTGAATCTCTTTCCACTGACCAGGGCGATGCTCAGCGGAGGAAGGATTTCCTGGAGTTCCAGGTGGATGAAATCACTCAAGCGGAGCTGCGGCCTGGCGAAGACGAAGCCCTGGAGGGAGAACGCCGCAGGCTTGCCAATGCGGAGCGCCTGCGGGAAATCTGCGCGGCTGTGCGTGATGAACTGTACGAAGGTGAGCAGATTGAAACGCCTGCTGCAACTCTCGTGGGGCAGGCGGCGAAACTCCTTGCCGATCTGGCAACCATGGATCCCGATCAGGAAAGTCTGGCTGCAGAAGCTGAGGCGCTGCGCTTTGCATTGGAGGACCTCGTCGAAAAGGTTCGGGATTACGAAGATAAGGTTCTGGGTGATCCGGAACGACTGGAGCAGGTGCTTACCCGCCTCGAATTGATCCGGGATCTTAAGCGGAAATACGGTGGAACGATTGAGCAGGTGATTGCCACTGGCGCTGCCCTCGCCGCCGAGTTAAATGACATAGTTAATCACGACGATGCCGTAAAAGAAGCAACCGCGAACCTGGAAATTGCCGAGGCGGCGGCTGGAAAGGCTGCGCAGACTCTCTCCGCAGCGCGCAGAAAGACCGCTGCAGAGTTTCAAAAGCAGGTGGAAGCCGCCATGCGAGATCTGGAGTTGCCCCGGGCGGTGTTAAAACTGGATTTGCAACCGGCTGAGACGTTTACTGCGAGCGGCCTGGACCAGGCTGAGTTTCTTGTAAGTCTAAACGCTGGCGAAACCCCGCGACCCCTACGAAAGGTTGCCAGCGGCGGTGAAGTTTCGCGAATCATGCTGGCCATCAAAAGTGTGCTGGCAAAACGCGACCAGGTACCGACGCTGATTTTTGACGAAATTGACACGGGGATAAGTGGCGAGGCGGCTGCCAGGGTGGGCGAACGCCTCCAGCTTCTAGCGAAATCTCACCAGGTCGTATGCATTACACATCTTCCACAGGTTGCCGCGCGCGGAGACCTGCACCTGGTTGTCGAGAAGCGGACAGATCGTGATCGGACTTCATCCACTGTGAGCCCGGCCGTGGGTGAACAGCGCATACTGGCCGTGGCTCGTATGCTCAGCGGCACCAGCGTCGATGCGGAATCGAGAAACTATGCAGAAAAACTCCTGCAGAAGAGTTCCTGATATCGCTGAGAGTTCAACACCTGGCGCGGACGGCACCGGTTGCTACGCGTATTTCATCCATTGCGAGATTTGGCCCAGGCGACGCATTTCTGAAATGCCGCGACAGTTTCTTCAAGATCCTGCGTTGTGTAACCTTCATTAACAGGCAGGATAATGCATTTGGAAAGCAGTTCTTCTGCGTCGGGACACATGCCTTTGCCGTATTTTATACGAGTGTACGGGTGGGGTGTGCCGCGTTCGAATGCAGTATGATTGACGAAAATCGGGTATTCGTAAACACAGCGGCCAATATAATGCGCACCCACCGGAAGCTGCTCCGCCTGCAGTGCTGCCGCGAAATCATCTGTATTGATGCCCAGTATGCCTGGATCAACGCGAAACATAAAAAACCACCAGGAGACTTCCGAGTCTTGAGTTGGTTCGGGGAGAATGATTCCTGAGAGGGAAGCAAGCCGCTCGCGCAAGGCCCCGCACCACTGCTGGCGGCGGTGAATGATGGAATCCAGTTTTGATAATTGCGCCAGCCCCACGGCTCCCTGCAGCTCCGTCATGCGGTAATTGTTGCAAAGAAACGTCGGGTTGCGTTCAGCAACGTCTTTTGCGCGGCTGTAACCTTTATCTGTGGCCAGTCGGGCCCGGCGGGCCAGCTCATCGTCATCAGTCAAGACCATACCGGCGTCGCCCGCGGAAATGTGTTTAAAGTCATTCAAGCTGAAGGCGCCAATGTGACCAATAGTCCCCGCCCA
>Ga0182738_1005720_pt1 | contig 13164 bp, 10 predicted proteins | sample eDN5th30CBELigMG_FD_128876 | JGI IMG/M metagenome (GOLD analysis project Ga0182738, IMG submission 128876) | Enriched Miracle-Growth compost microbial communities from Emeryville, California, USA - eDNA 5th pass 30_C BE-Lig MG (version 2)... ...
CCTGGTACCGATCCCAAGTCTCCTCCAGCTCATGTGACAATTCAACTGCAATCCTTTTCAGATTCAACCTTTGAAGAAATTCCTCCTTCATGGCAGATAAATATCCACCTGAAAACCTCTTATCATTTGGAAGGCGAATGTACAACTCCTCCAAGACTGGACATGCTCCAAAAATATCGCTCTGTAATGTCGCTAAATATCCAGGACCCACATCAAAACATCGGTCAAAATCGAGCTTTAGACACTGCAAATTACTCAGTGTATTTGCTTGAGTGGAGTTCCATTCATCATAAAGAAAGCAATTTTCCATTTGAAGACTTAAGCTTCTCAAATTAGTCATTCGAGGACAAGCTGTATTGATGAAAAACTTGACTAGACTCATTGGAAATGGTGTTTTTCTGAAATTTAGAGTGAGACTCTGGAGTTTGTGTAGGTTTTTCAATATTATTCCTCCTAAAATTTCTGGAAAGTTGATATCAGGTTTGTGGTTTTCAGCAAATGCAAGATCTAAATGCTTTAATGTTGGTCTGAGCCATGCAAACAGCCTGTCAAAACCATAGAGATCTTCGAATTGCAATCTAAAAACTTTTCTTAAAGAGAGCTTGAGGCTGATCAAACCCACAAAGTTATGCTTTATGCTCTTCAATAATAGCACTATACTGACTCTTGAACCTAAGGGAAAGTCAAATTTGACAAACAAATATCTCAATCTCCTCAAATATCCTTTCATCTCCCTCACTAATTTTCGGATATCTTCATTTCTGAGTTTTTCGGAAAAAAGATCCATAGTCATAGTACTCCAAATGCAAGCCACGTGAGCCTCTATACTCTTTCTTGAGCAACAGCCCTTTCTTTCTCAACTCCATAAATTCAAGAAAAGAGCAGTCTTGTAGATAATTTGTTGTTGACAATTTCTTGAGTTTCGTCTGATTTACTATTCTCTTCACAGGGGCACGCTTCCCATCCCATACAAGTCTCTGTTCGGACCGAACTTGGTCACGAGAGCTAATATTAGTCAGTCAATGAAAAAGGATATTTGATGATATTACTGAATTCTCAAGAGATTTCCCAAGAAAATGTTTTCATTTTGCTGAGATCCAACCCAGGCTTCAAGAAGATGATGACGATCAAAACCCATCTTTTGATATTTTATCAGTAAATCTTGAGTTAGAATGAGTCTGTTCATTTTTCTTTCACTGATTGTTCAGAGAATAGTAGGCTTCAAAATAATTAAATTTCGCTGAAAATTTGGATCAAGACAGAAAACAAAAATTGAGGTGCTTTTTTTAATGAAGCGAAAACTATCTCTTTAAAGACTAATGAGGCTCAAAATTCATCGGGTGTACATCATTTTTCATCTTTTTCTTATCAATTCTTGAGAGCCCTTTGAGTTTGGGTCAAAGCTTCTCTTAAATATTTAGTTGCATAACTGCTTCCCATTCCTGATCTTAGAATGACTTTTAACAAGAAATCAGTATTAAGTTGACATCCTAGAAAATACAAAATAGATTGTTTTGGATTCAACAAATGTTTCAAAGTGTGCAAGTTTTCTTTCAATGCGTCAAAAAGGAAACTATTAACCTCTTGAGATAATTTTTATGGTCGCGAGTTGTGAAATTCTCGATGAAATGATGTTTTTCTCTCTTTTTCCTTTTTTATTGGTATGAATCTGAGAAATTAAAATTCGAACCTGACCCAAAAATTTCTTGATTTTGAACCTGAGACGTTTAGTTGAAAAAATATTGGTCGAAATGAAAATATGATTCAAATAGGGAAATTCATCCTGCAAACTCACAGAGTCTCTTCGAAAACAACAGTCAGAAAAAACATTTTTTGGTTGAAATTTATTTAGAATCAAAGTTTTTATTCGTTTTTATATGAGAAGGTTTTTCAGAAATTTTCTCGATGACAGAATTTTTTATTTGCAAAAAGAGAAGATTTTCAAAGAAAGTAAAAGTTTTTTTTTTCATGTCCCTGTAAAAAAAATTCAAAGGCTTGAAAACATTTCAAATGTCTAAATTTATACGAAACAGACTCCTTTTCATTTAACACTTTCTTCTTTGGACAAATCCTGTATTTCATCCATAGTATTACTTCTTTCCCATCCTTCTTCAGCAAAATCCTCATGTATTATCCTTTCAGCTTTATCTTGCTCTTCAATTTCATTCCACATTCTTGTTTCCTCTATTTCACAATATTCCACCCAACCCGCCTCATCAAAACTCTTAGAAAATTCTTCCTTCTCTTCCCCTTCAATGAACGTATCATAAGAGAAAAGAGATTCTTCTTCTTCTCCGTATTCTTTCTGCTTTATCTTGTGTTCGATTCTCGTTTCTTCTGCTCTTTCAACGGCTAATACATCCCAGTAGCTCTGCCAAGTATCTTCTAGCTCATGCGATAACTCGACTGCAAATCTTTTCAGATTCAACTTTTGAAGAAATTCCTCCTTCAAAACAGATAAAAATCTGCCCGAAAATCTCTTGTAATTTGGAAGACGAATTACCAGCTCTTCCAGCTCTGGACATGCTATAAGAATATTGCTCTGCAGTTTCAACAAATACTCAGTTTTTAGATTGGAACAACGATCAAAATCGAGCTTCAGACGCTGTAAATGACTTGGTTGACTTGCTTGAGGAGGGTCCGTTTCATTTTGAAGAAAACAATTCTCCATTTGAAGACCTAAGCTTTTCAAATTTACCATTCGAGAACAAGCTGTATTGATGAAAAATCTGACTAGACTAATCGGAAGTTGTGTATTCTTAAAATCAAGACTGAGGGTTTCAAGCTTATGCAAGTTTTGCATGATTGCCCGCCCCAATGACACTGGAAAGTTGATTTTCGATTTCCGATTCTCAGCAAAATCAAGATCTAGACGTTTTAATGTTGGCCTGAGCCATGAAGACAGCCTTTCAAAACCATGCACATCTTCGAATAGCAATCGAAAACCTTTTCTCAAAGAAAGCTTGAGACTCACTAGGCCCACAAAATTGTGCTTTATGCTCTTCAATAATGGCACGATACTGACATCTGATACCATGACTGGGTCAAATTCGACTGAGAAATGCCTCAATCTCCTCGAATATATCGTCAGGTGCTCTGCTAATGTTTGAATATATTCATCCTCGACCCATAGATATTCTTTAAATTTTAAATTCAGAGCACGTGAGCCTCTATACTCTTTTCGAGATAACAATCCTTTCTTTCTCAGCTCCTTAAATTCTTTCTGAGCTTTCCAAATGTCTCCTTTCAGAAAATTTATTGGTAACAATTTCTTGAGCTGTGTCTGGTCTACAATTCTCTTGATTGGAGCAGGTTTACCTCCCAAAACCAGTCTTTGCTCTGACCGAAGCTGGTCACGAGACCTAACATTGAGAATTTCAGCGAAAAAAATGTTTGATGAGATTACCTAATCTTCAAGAGGGTATCCATCAAAAAGTATTCCCTTCCTCGACATCCATCCCAAGCTTCAAGGATGTGATGACGATCAAATCCCATCTCTCGATATCCCCTCATTTGGGCTTGGCTTAGAATAAATCTGTCCATTTTTTATTTTTCTGGCAATGATTGAGTTTTGAAGATAATTGACTCTCAAATAATTCAATTTCGCTGAAAGTTTGAATAAATGGTCAAGTAAAAATTGAGGCTGTGTTTTCAATCGAATCGAAATTATTCTCATCTTGCATCCATACAAAAAAAATTTTTCCCTCGAATCCTTTTTTCCATTTTGATATTGAACGGGAAAAAAGTTGAATTTGAAGAAAAAATTAAATTTAAAAGGAAAGCTTCATTCAAAGGTCCATACAATCTCTTTCAAAGCAGCAGCTAGACTGATAGGGCTAAACTTTGATGAAAAAGAAATTTTCTCCAAGAAATTCTCCATGATGGTGAAATCTATGAAGTTTCTCATAAAAAATCTTTAAATCTAAAAATGGAAATTGTGAGGAAAATCCAGCATACCACATTTGACCGAAAGTTGCTCTTCAAAGAGTGCTAAGGGAAAAATAATCAATGAATAATTTTTTTCAAGAGGAAAAAAGAACGAAAAAAACAAATTCATCAATCAAGCAAAAGCTTCGATTTCATTGACCTTCTTGTAAGTATTGAGAAAACCAGTTTCTTGAATAATTTTTTAAAAACAGACATTGAAATTTGTTATGGTTCACCGATACCGTAAAATCACAAAATTTCTTTTTTTCATAATGATACAAACTTTCTCATCAAACTATTAATGCATAGATAGTCAAACCAACTCCAATTAATTTCTATGAGACAGATTTTTTTCATAACCCATTTTTCTTCTTCATACCAATCCCACAGATCAAACATCTCACATTCTTCTTCTTTAGTAAGATTTCCACGTTAGATCCTTTCAGCTTCATCTTGCTCTTCAATTTCATTTCTCTCCTTTTCCTCTTGCTCTCTTTCCAATTCTCCAAGGAGATGAAACTGCTCATTATATTCCAAATAAGGCTCCATCTCATGCATAATGTTTATTTCTGTCAATTCTTTGTTCGTTAATTCTCCACGCAAGATCCTTTCAGCTTCATCTTGCTCTTCAATCCCATTTCTCTCATTTTCCAATCTCTCTTCTTCCAGTTCTCCGAGAAGATAATCCTGCTCTCCAATGTCAGACGATTCCTCAAAATAAAGCTGATCTTCTTCTAGTATTTCGCAAAATAAACCCAGCTCTTCCTCTCTGAGTCCTTTTGGCCTGTACTCTCTTAATAATTCTTCCATCATTTTCTTTTCTTGGATTTCTTCGATTTGCATACTTTGATAGCGATCCCAAGTCTTTTCTAGCGATCGCTCAAGGAAAAGTATTTTCAGGTTCAACCTTTGAAGCAATTTTTCCTCAATCGAAGATAAGAAAGAGTGCGAAAATCTTTCGTAATTTGGAACGCGAATATACAGTTGTTCCAAGAATGGACATGCTGTTGCAATATCGTGCTGTAGAAACGACAAATATGCTATGCTTAAATTCCAACAACAATCAAGATTCAATATCAGAGATCGCAAATTATTTTTGATACTGGTTTGAGGTAAATACCATTTATCATCAACAAAACAATTGACCATCAGAAGCTTTAATTCTCTCAAATGAGGCAAGCGAGAACACACTGTATTGATGAAAAACATAACTGCACTTAATGGAAACTTTATGCCTCCGAAATTTAGACAGAGAGTTTCGAGTCTATGCAAATTTCTCAAGATTATCTGTCCCAATATCAGTGGAAAGTTGATCACAAAATTCTTGGTACGTGCAAAGTCAAGATAAAGATGCTTCAATGTTGGCCTGAGCCTTCTAAACAGCTTGTTAATATTCAGAGTTTCTTTTAACAATGTAAAAGTTGTCCTCAATGAAACCTTTAGACTGACTAGACTTGCAAAGTTGCGCTTTATGCTCTTTAATAATGGCTCTAAGCTTACACTTGGTTCTCCGTCAAGATCAAATTTTATCGATAGATGCCTCAATCTCCTCAGGTATCCCTTCATCTCCTTTGTTAATCTTCGAATGTCTTTATTTTCGAGTCTTGGCCATTGTTCATGATACTCCAAATCCAAATCCTGTGAGCCTCTATATTCTTTCTTCCGCAGCAACCCTTTCTTTCTCATGGTCTGAAACTCTTTCAAAGAATCTCTTTGGAGGTAATTTGTTGTTGCCAATTTCTTGAGTTTTGTCTGATTTACTATTCTCTTGATTGGAGCGCGCTTACCACTCCAAACAAGCCTTTGGCCTGAGCGAAGTTGGTCACGGGAACTAATAGAGATAAGCCAATGACAAAAATAATTTAATGATATTACTGGATCTTGCAGAGAGTATTCAGGAAAGTGTCTTCATTTTCTTGACATCCAGCCCAGGCCTCAAGAATGAGATGGCGATCAAAACCCATCTCTCGATATTTCCTCATTGTAGCTTGGCTTGGAGTTAGACTGTTCATTAAATTTTGTTCAGAAAATAAGAATTAAATTTCGCTGAAAACCTGAATTGATATAGAAAGCAAGTGTTCTGACGCTTTTCAAATCTTCGGATTGAGAATTAATAAACAGAAAATCGTTAAAGGAAAAGATTCATGCTCAATTGACTTTTCAAAATGGAAAAATTTAACATTCAATTATTTCTCTTATTCAATTCTTACATTTATTCTTCTTATTATAAATTTCACACAATAACAACAACAGACTTCTGTTATAAATCATTTGTTATTCCTATCCCACAAGAATCCCCTCCAAGTCCAAGTCTAAACCCAAGTCTAATCTCTGCTTCTGCCATATCTTGAGCTGCCTCTTCCTCTTCCATTCGCCCGTAAATCTCCTTCAAATCATTCTCTTCCGCCTCCCTTTCTCTTGGGTCATAAGTTAAATAGAGCCTATCTTCCTCCACAAACTCCTCAGCTACCATCTCTTGTTCTCCAATTTCTCTTTTATCCATTTCAAACAATTCCTTTTCTAATTGATACTGCAAATAATCTTGCTCGTCTAAATCATCCTCTTCCAGTACCTTATACTCTTCGTCTTCTTCTATCAATGTCTCAAAATATATCCTCACTTCATCTTCTCCTCTTGCTCTTTGTTTTATCTTCCACACTTCCTCTTCAATTTTTTGGGCTTTATCAAACTCCATAGCCTCAATATCTTGGTATGTATTCCACAGATATTGCTGCTCATTCGAATACAATAGTCGAAATCTCTTTAGATTCTTTAGCCGTTCTAAAAATTCTCTCTCCATTGCCAAATAAAACTCATTCGAAAATCTCTTGCAATTCAACGTTCTGAGATACAATCCCTCCAATTTTGGACATTTCCTTTCAATATCATTCTGCAATATTGATAAATACTGAATACTCAAATCAAACGAGCCATAAAAGTCCACTTTCAAGAACACTAAATTACTTGCCAAACTCTTTTTATAAGCGTTCAATTCTTCCTTTGCCACATAACACGAGCCAACTTTCATCACCAAACTTTTCAAATCCCTCAAATGACTACACGTTCCATTTATCAGTAATCTCACCACCCTCGTCGAAAGCCAAGTCCTCTCAAAATTCAAGCAAAGACTTGCCAATTTTGGCAGATTTCTCATTATAATCTCTCCCATTCCTTCTGCAAAATTCACCACAGAATTCCTGTTCCCACTAAAATCCAAGCTTAAATTCTTCAATGTCACTCCGATCCTCCCAAATAACCTCTCAAAGCTTCCCAGAACCTCCTTTGTCAGTCCGAACACCATCTTAAACGAAAGATCCAGGCTCACTAACCCTGCAAAATCATGCTTTATCTCTTCCAATAACAGTCTCATATCCACCAATAATCCTTTAAAGAATCTAAACTTCACAGACAAATGCCTCAATTTTCTCATTTTCCCATTCATATGCTTGCTGATTTTGATCAAATGGTGGTTCCTCAGTGTCCTATTCCCTTGGTATTCAAGGTTAAAGCCTTGTAGATGGCCAAAGATTCTCTTTGATAATAAGCCGAGCTTTCTAAGCTCAATGTATTCTAAAGCGTTATTTCCTTCAAATTTGAGGTGGAGAGAATTTGCTTTTGGGAGTTTCTTGATGAGGGTTTGGACCTTTGGTGATTGGATCAGATGGCCTGGGCTTCGTGGCGATCTTGGATCCATTATCTGAGCTTTTCTGGTTTTTAATTGATCTTGTAGATATGAAAATAACTTGATTAAATAAAATTCATTGTGAAAGTGTTTTGAGATAATTTTATAATTTTAGGTTTTTTCTTTGTTGTTTAAGCTTTCAAATCGATTTATTTACAGAAAAAATTGGGATAAGAATTTCGATCCCAAAACAAATAAGATTAAAAGAATAATATGATGAAAGTCATTTTTTAGAAAAGGACGTTGAATAACGAAAAGTCTTCTTTGGCCTTTATTTCAATTTCGATTTCTATTCTTAAATCATTCATTTCAAAGATAACAGTGACAATTACAATTCCAATAATAATCTCTCAAAATCTCTCCAACTGCAATCTATCAAATACGTTCAATACATACATTTCAAAATGTCTTTACAGAATCTAATTCGAATGTCGCTAAATATAAAATATATTGCTCAATCTCTACAATAAAATCCCTCTCTAGTGCTCGGGCTTACTGAGCATCTTGATTTTACTGTAGGTGAACAAGATCGAGATGAACACGAAACAGGAGTACATCATTCCATACAAGCCAGCAAACTTCAAATTCATCATCACATAATCTTTGAACGTCATCTTTGTCACATTATATCCTCTCTTCAACAAATCATTGTATATTCCTGACCACTCCTTATCCAATTTTTCTTTAAAAGTCCTTGACAAAGCAAAATATTCATAAGCCACGTACAACATAAAGAAGAAAATCAAAATCAACAGGCCCAAATAAACCACCAGCAACTTTCTTGATCTCTTTATTGACGCATAATAGCCCAATGCTCCCACTGCCATCAGGAAAACACCTATAGCTTTTGCCAGCTCGTTAATCCACGTGGGAAGGTTCGTGTATTGGGACGTCTTTGTGGAATAAATCGCGATAATCACCAAGGCGGAGCCAAAGATCATCACAAGGAGACTCAAAAGGGGGACGATTCTCTTCTTAATGCTCTTGAAGCCGAGGATTTGGGTGATAGCGAAAGCACAGATGAGGATGCCGACGATAATTGTGACGGCAAAGACTCCCAATGATAAAATATCATTTCTTATGTCTTTTTCAAACTGAGTAAAGTTGAAATGTTCAGTGACTTGTCGTATATGCCCCCAATTCTCATAGACCCACTGCTGTATATCAGGCTGGAAAGAGAAAATTCCCACAGTGAAGATCGCAATGAACACCAGCAGCACGATAAACGCGTACAGCATAAAGAACAAAACTCTCTTTTGTAACTTAATTGTCGCTATTCAATGGGTTATTTTTGAAAGAAAAGGCAATTCTTGTTTACCAATTAATGTGACGAGGGCCAAGATAAAGATGACAACACCCATGATAATCAAAGCTTTATCGGCTTCGAGCTTAGAAAGGCCATAGGAGCTGGCTTGGACGCCCATAAGGACAATCATAGGACTCATAATCATATTGCCTTTGGAAAAAGATTATTTCATAAATTCATAATGGATCTCTTACCAATAGAAATCAAACTGAGAATCCACTTCTTAAAGTTCATCTTTTCATCTTGATTCTTGCTAAAAACAGTGAGATTCTAGGCAGGGGAGTGAGTTACTGAATAAAGGCAATGACTTTGCCAGGGGATCTTTGACCGATTTCGGGGACGGCATCTAAACTGTCAAAGGAGTTCCTTGAAGGGGTTCTGACATGGGGAAGCTCGATGTTGGCAACGAGACCAGCTTGGCCAGCTTCGATTTGGTGGTGGCTGGGTTCGTCCTGGTGGCGGTGGTGATGATGTTGGTGAGGAGGATTATTCATAAATGACGAGTATTTTTTGAATTTGAAATAAAATTCGAATAAAACCAACAATAACATTAACATATCTTGATTTGATTCAATAAAGAGAAGAATAAGAAGTAAGTTAATTGGATTGTGATAATGGAAGTAAATAAGCAATTTTATTCAGGCTTCCAAAAAATATTCATATCTGGTAGGCGTCTTTTTCTTATTATCTTTTGATAACGTTTATCAATAGAAATTTGAATTTAAGTAGCTTTCCATAAAACTTTTAGATTAAGATTGACAAAATAGATTTCTCAATCTTCTTTCTCCAAGAAGGAAAGTAATGCCAAAAATTTAATAAACTCTTTTTCTCTCACTTAATTTGAAAAAAAAAAAAATACAAAAGTTTCAACCAATTTATAAGCCTTTGGTTCTTCTGATTTTACCTCAGACTATTGCTCTCTCCTTTTCCCCCAAATTTTGTAAAGAACCTTGATATTGGACATCAATTACTTATTGATTTCTTATCTCAGAAAAAATTGAACATAGAACGCTCTCTAAACCTTTCTCAAAGAAGATCGCAAAAATAAATTAAATCAATAAATTTCATCATTTATAAACTAAAATTAAGGTCTGAATTTAAACCTCTTTATTTTTAAAGATTACCAACCAAAAAATCATCAACAAAAGCTAAGCCAAAATGAAAGCTTTGTTTCATAGTCAAAAGACTCGAGACATCATCAATGATTCCCTCACTTTATTTCGGTTTTTTTTGAAAATAGAGCATACCTCAAATGATACATTTTCAGACTGTATCCAAAGTTCTCTTAAACTCTGCGTATTTTAGACTCCTTTTAATTAACCCAAGCCTTCTTCAAATAGTTTTAACAACCTGCTTCCATTTATTAACACAAGCCTGGCAAAAAAATCTGCTGGTTTTATTGATTTTCAAAAAGGTTTTCTCCTCTCAGTTTTGGCTTTTAACTGTTCTTTCGAGTCAAAAATCTCAAAATAAAATCTTGCAATACCCAGAAAGACGTGGCCTGTCATATGAGTTTTCAAACCATTTAATTTAATAAATTTTATCTTGCTAAATTTCTTTTTGATCTTACATGTCTCGTTTCTGGCCATATAAATAATTTTTAATATTAAAATTAACAAATCCTTGTTTTCATTTTTCCAACACAGAAACGAAGCAATTTTTCACATAAAGTCTCAAAGCTTTCAAGGAGACGCGATCTCTGGGGCTTAGCCTTGATGGAAAAAAGTTCAAAAGCAGTCTAAAACCTGATTTCACAATCTAATGAAATTCTTTAATAAAACCTTTCTTTCAGAATGAATTTTCTCTTTTAACGGATCTCCACCCCTCACTCCTTTCTCCTCCCGTCAAATAAGTCTTTTAAACCCTAAACATCATGTTCAATCGAACTCAATAAAACTTCATCGATTCTCTCCATCATTTTATTGTTAAATTAAACTTTTTATGAGACCCTTTTTATTGGCCTCATTCAACAAAAATTATAAAATATTTTTCCTCTTTTTACATGCTAAAATTAACCCTCCTCGCTCTCCTCCTTGTTTCCGTATCCGCCAGCTTCGGGATCGTTCAACATGAAGAAACTGGCAGTTATAGCTTATTCCGCTGCTACAGAATACATAACATCCGAAAAGTTATCAGCACTATCTGGGATCAAACTCTTGGCCCTTGATCTCTCTTTAACGAGACCTACAACACTGCTCTCAGAGCTAGGATTCTTGCTTATGACGCTATTATCAAGATGAGTGATGCTTCTGAGCCTGAGGATATCTGTGAACAAACTGTTCACACTCCTCCTTCTGATTTTGACGGAACAGTCTGGATCTCTTTGAATTCAGCTGAAACCTGGTCGAAACCTGTTGGACAAAGAATGGCTTATTTGGATAGTGTGGTTTAGACCTGCCAGAATCATGGCTTGAACCTTGGAATCTATTCAAGCTTTGATCAGTAGACGAGTATTTTTGAGGATAGATTGGCAAGCTCAGCAACTGTTCAGGGACTTCCTTTATTTTGTGTGGGTGATGGCGCGGATTATAATTTCTATGATTTTAACTCGACTTCTTTTGGGAAGTGGACGGCACCAACTATGAAGGAATATAATGAGCAGAGCTATTGGACCTCGTGCTTTGTGACCTATGATGCTGAGGTTTTTTATGAATAATTTGAAGAAGGAAAAAAAGACAAGATTTATATTTATAAAATACTTTATAATTTTGAGAAATTGCAGAGCTGAAGAAATTCTTTCCTTGAGGCTCGATTCATTTTATAAACAAAATTGAAGAAAGCAGAGAGAAAAAAATAAATTGAAAAAGGAAAAAGATTGATTCTGTTTTTTTTAATTCAGAATATTTGAAATCCTTCTTGATTTTCAAAACAATCCATCCATTAAAATAAAGTCTTGATGAGAAAAAAAATCCCTCTCTCAAATCTGCTCTTCAAGAAATTCTCCTTTTTTTTCTGAGGTAGTTGCGTCTGCATCCTCCCGCATCTTGAAATTCCCCTTAAAAAAAAAGAAACAAATATCTATTTAAAAACAAATCACAGAGAATAAATCAACTAAACTTTTTTTTTTAATTCTTCATCATATAAAGGAGAATTCAGCTGCTTTTCTGAGTTTTTTCAAAGGAAAAACATTTCCTATTCGTCAAACACTCACTCTCGAGTATTGACAATCTTCCCTTACACTCATCAGTCTCAGTCAATAAGGTAATTTTTCTGTCATTAAATTATTTAAATGCTTTGAAAAAATATGAACTTTTTTTTCAATTAAAAACAAAGCAAGCCTGTTTAGGAAGAAATGATTAATGAAATTTTCATTATTTTGATTACTTTTTCACCTCTTTCTCAATAAACAATACCAAGAATAAAACAAGCCATCCACTGACATGAAACTCTAGAGCCAAGAATTTATCAGTCTGAGCACAGTATTCATAAAAAGAATTATGGGATTTGAGAACATGGGGAAAGTTCCAGATTAATCAAAGATTTTTTTTATTTCCTGACAGTGTTTTTGAAGATTCTTCTTGAAATTCGACCTTTTAGCCAAAGAAAAAAAAAAGGAATTTTCGGCCAGATTGTTTTTGCCTTCAGTAGAATATCGAAATTCACCCCAGAAAACCCCCGTTCTTCAAGAATCAGAGTTAAAACGTCTCTTTTGACAATGAATTTTCGTACCAAAAAAAAAGTTTTTCCAAAAAATTTTCAATCATTTCCTTCTCAAAATAAAGAGAATATTTTTTTTCTGGTCGATGACGACTCCCAAAAGACCCAACTTTCAAAGAAATTTAGGAAATTCGGTCATGATCAGTTTTTTGAAGAGGCTCAACTTCTTTGTTCACTGATTTTTTTTTTTGCAATAAAATTTGGAGAAAAACTTCTTGAAAAGGAAAGAAAAGAGAGAAATCTCCAAATAATCTCAAGAACCAACTCGAATTCTTTTGCTCCCATTTTTTCAGCTTTTGAATTTGAAGGATTGAAATGCAAGCGAAAAATTAAATTGTGCAAGTTTTTTTTTTCTTTTTCTTTTTTGAAAATTTCAGACATTTTCTTGTTTCGAATAAAAATCTTTTCCGAAGAGTTTTAAAAGGCAAAAGAAAATTACTCAATTACAGCTCTGAAGTCAAACTCACAATTGAAAGCACTTTAACGCTCATCAAAAAAAAAAAAATAATAAAAAAAAAATTCAAACCTTTATTTTTGTTTTTTGGTTCCCATTTTTCTTTTTTTTATTGAAAAAAAAAAAAAAATACAAAAA
>Ga0182738_1005721_pt1 | contig 13162 bp, 16 predicted proteins | sample eDN5th30CBELigMG_FD_128876 | JGI IMG/M metagenome (GOLD analysis project Ga0182738, IMG submission 128876) | Enriched Miracle-Growth compost microbial communities from Emeryville, California, USA - eDNA 5th pass 30_C BE-Lig MG (version 2)... ...
ACTCATAAGGAAATGGTTGATAAAAGAGGGGGAAAATTTTCCGAAATTTCAAGGTTGCATTTTGTTTTGTGAAAGAAGCTTAAAGTTCTTTTTCAAAAATTTCTTCTCCTTCTCTCAATGAGAAAGATAAGAAAAATAATAGATAGGTACAATTTTTTTCGGGCAAATAACTTTCAATTATTACAGCAACAGCAACAAAATGAGATATCATTAGATTAAGTTAACAGTCATGAGGATGCAAAAAATGATATAAAGAGTTGTAGACATGAGAAAAGTATAAAATGGTTTCAAATTTCCTTCTCCAATGCATTTTCCGGTCCAAGGGCAATGATGATCATATCCTTTAATGCACACATCGCAGTCGTAACAGTGATAAATGTCATCTGTTTTCAATATTTTACATGGTTTACAGAAACTATACATGAATTTTAAGACACTCTTTCTTTTCTAATCAATATTCTTACTTGGGATAATCTTGAATATTTTCGATTTCAGGGTCATTTGGATCAGGTGCACTGGCTATACCTGGATTCTTGAGCGCAGTATAAAGGTAGATTCCACTTTCCCATAAAGTCATTGCCAACATTATGAAAACCGAAGTGATTGATTGTCCAACTGCAACATAAAATATCACTAGTGCTCCGACTCCCATTAAAACTAGCCACATACACAAAAAGAATGGCCCTATAATCAGAAATTAACACAAGAGAAATATCCCACAAGTTACAATGAGGGCCAATAGTGAATACAGGTTCGCCATTTTTCCAGTAAATAGGGAGATGAGTGCCAAAATGCCTTCTAGCGCGCTTTTGAGGAGTGACAGTGAGGGCGGTTTGATCTTTGGAGCTTATTTCGAAGGAAGTGGAGGCAGAGCTGTGATCATGATCAGCGTGAGCGACCTCTGAGTTTGCTCCGAGAGTATATTTGATGTTCCTTTTGTCATCCTTCATGAGCCTGCAACAAAATATTTTTATCAAATAGTTTTTTTTGAGTTTTTCATTGTTCAAACAATATTTGAAAAAAGTGTTTTTGGAGATAAAAGATTTTTCGAAGTTGTTTGAGAGTGGTTATAAAATAAAACAAAGCCAACTATAACAGGCAGAGGGCAAGGGTTAATTGATCATTTCAAAGGCATCATAAGATATCAATTAACATGATAAAATTTTTATATAAATTCAGTATAAAAGGTTTGACAGTAACTTTTTCCTTATTCGATTTCTTCAATAGCTAAAGAAAGTTAACTATACAGGAAATTCGAGAAAGATCTTACGAGCAAGAGAAGCACCATCTCCTGGATTTCTCTTTTCTCTGACTTTGTGTTGCATGACAGTATGACTCAAAACTCCAGCTCTCAAGTCCATGGCCTTGATATCTTGCTTAAGTTTTTGTATAGCAGTCTTGATTTTCACCAAAGATGATGAATCAGTAGCTTCATTACTGCTTTGACTAATTTTACCCTAAGATTGGAGGTGAGGTCAAGGTTCAGAAATTTTGAAATTATACCATGATGGCATCGTATTTTTCGCTGACTTTTCTGAGCTCTTCTCTCTTTTCTTTGACTGACTTTTCTAACTCATGATATCTGGTCAAATTGACTTTAAGATCTTCGGCCTTGGCTTTATACTCAGTTCCCTTTAAAAATGTAAATAACGAAGGCAGTAATTCAGGAATCATACGAGCTCATTCATATTAACGTTGATTCTCTTTTCTCTTCCTGTAATCTTTTCCAAGACTTTGCCGAGGTTCTCAGACATTCTTTCCAATTTTCCTCTAGCATCTGGCAAAGACTTTTTGATTGTTTGTCCGTAAGTTTTGGCTTGTTCGATGTGGTTTCTCCATTCTTTGGCGTCATTTTGTAAAGGAATCTTCAAACGAGGAGCAACTCTTTCAACTTCTAATTCCCATTCCTTACTGTCAATGTTGGATTCGATCATTTCTCTTCCTTGTCTATTTGGGGAGAGCGTTAATATATGAGTGTCTGAATAGGAAATGATACTCTTGGGTGATTTTGCCTTCACCAAGGTCAAGTTCATCATCAGTATCAACTTCAAGATTATCTTCAACGTCATTGGGATCCTCATCTCTTCCTTCAACTTCTTCTGGTTCTTCATCGACCCTTGGGAAATTCAGTTTAGACTTGAAAAAATTCAAGTTTGTGTTTACTTTTCTTTATTATCGAATCGAGGTTCCTTGAACTTGAACTTTTTATTTTTGAGAGCTTTATCAAGAAGTTGTTGAAGAACAAGACAAACATATTCTCCAGATCCCTTGAAAAAGGTGTGAGGAATTTATTCTTTAGAGAGAGCAGCTTACAGATTTTAACTTGAGAGGTGGGAAATCACATTCAATTCCGATTTGCTTAAGTTCAACTTCTGAAGAAGAATGTTAATGATCCATAAAAGAAAAAAATTCTAATTACGAATGTTGGTAGCAGTCGTAGTAGGATCATTATATTTGGTTAATTCTCCAGCGTTTACACCGTTTAAACTGAGCAACCATTTGACAAGACTGGGTATTTTTAGAGATGGTGGTATTTATAATAGATTTTACGTAGTAAAATAGGTGAATTGCTCATTAGGGTTAAGTTGGACAGCAAAGTAAGGTTTTGACAATGGTTTGTGACCCCTAAAAGGTGAGCGGGTCTTACAATGGGAATATACTTGTGTGATAAGAATTCTTTTTCATAGTTTAACAGTTTCAATTTTTCAATAATTTCTTCACTGATGGCAGTCAGGTCTTCATCACTCTGAAAGAAGTTAGAAAGGAAAGAAAGTTGAAATAAGTCGAACCTGGGGACCTTTTCCACCGGCACCTGTATCATGATCGTCAGACATGATATTATATTTGTTTTTTATATTTGAATTTTAATTACTTGGAATAAAAGTCAAAATAATTATTTCTTCCCTTGACAGATTACTAGATTTCTTCAATTCAACAGGAAAATTTACTGTGTTTTGAAAAGTTTTTTTTTTGGCTTGAAGAACTGATGAATCCTTCATGACTTTTAGGAAAATATATCTCTGAATTCGTAAGAAAGAATGTTCGGCGAGAAGTTGATGAAATAAAGAACTCGTGGAATAACTCAGAATAATATATAGATGTGATAAAATATGGAAAGGATAGAAACAGTTTGAAATTTTCAATTTAAAGAAATGAACATGTTAAATTTGACGAGCATTATTAAGTCTGAGTTTTTCTTCGATATACTGATCATTTGTTGTTTCTGCAGTTCGACTGCCAAAAGAAGGAGTTTTGAGGAGTGACCTGACATTCTTTTCCTTATGAAATAATAAAGGAGCAGCTTCATTCTGTTGTCCTTCTTCCTCTTCTTCGAGATCGGCATTTATAGATTTCTTATTTCTCAGATTTGGTAATGAATCCAAAACAACCCATTTTTGTATTTCAGTTTTGATGAGCTTTACCTAGGAATCTATGGTGAAAATATTCGAATAATCTTGATACCATTGTATTTTCTATTGCAACAAACTTAATCATTCGGAGATTAGTAGCAGGATGTTTGTTAATATACCTAGTAAATTCTTAGAGAAAAAAGTTCCTCTTTACAATGAATTATACTCAATAACAGTTCTGGTGAGAACTTCAGCACACAACTCCTTTGGAAAACCAAAAATACCTCCTGATAAATCTGGAAAAGCGAGAGATGATATTCCCATTTCATCTGCTTTTGAAAGCCTTTAAGAAATTATTATGAAAAATTCCTTTTAAAAGATACACGTTAGAAATTCCCCTTGAAAGATTTTTTTCTTCATCATGATCTCCCCCAGTCCATAATGGGCTGACAACATGGATGATATATTTCGCCTGGAGTTTTCCTGCTGATGTGATGACTATTGCTGCTGGAGGCACTATTCATAATTACTGAGTCTAGATTTGTGAAAATGATGGTTTGGTACAAAATTCTTCAGAAATTGTTTGAAAGTATCTATCACTCTGTTCTTGAATAATCCTATTGACATGAATAAAATGAAAGAAACTTGTTTTATTGTTTACTCTCCTCCTTTTCTGATAAGATAATTTGAAAATCCACTTCTATGTGAAAGAACATTATTTGAAGGGTTCACTATTGTGATTAGTATGGCGTTGAAACCATCGATATGATTGATACCAATTGCTTCGACGTTCTGATTGCAGATATCTCCACTGATATCTTGGAGATTTACACTTTTATATTTACGATCGAGAGCGACTGATGTTTTTTCTGGAACATCATCGGAACGAGCTCCTGAACAGATGCCTAGAAAGATTTGAAAACTTTGAAAAGAGAGTGAATTACTTCCCATATTGAGGATTTTTCTTTTGACTGCAATAAATTTATTAATATAGACTAATACTGTCGATTTTGGTTTTTATTGTAGACTAAAGTATTCAATGAAAATGGCTCAATTCTTTGTTAGTCGTGAGATTGTTCAACCCCGATTGTTAAACTCATCAGAGTTGTGGTTTGTTCAAATTGAGTAATTTTGAAGAGAAAATCGTTGCTTGAGAGAAAGTCTGTTTGTTTGGAGGGAAATTGTTTGTTTGAGAGAATGCTTTGAAAAAAGCCCAATCAACTTATTTTGAAGACTAGGTGCATGAAAAGAATTTGTTTAGAGAGTTTTTTTGTTGTTGTTGTCAATTCTTTGAGGAAAAAATGAGAAATGAGAGAGATATTCAAAAAATTTCGAATGAGAAAAATTATCATAAAAAATATTTTTTTGAAAATAAGAGTGTGACTCGGGGTATAACAAGAACAAGGCGAAAGGCGAAAAAAATAAATCGAAAAAAATTAATCGAGAATTCGAAACTAATTCCTCAAAAAATAACTTTGTTTGTTAAAGTAATTTAATGTTTTTAAAGGGTTTCTCAAATGATCCCGAACCGAAATCAAGTAAAAAGATTTTCTTTTGGACCTGTTTTAATTTCTCATCAGACCAATAAACCAACACCAAATAGTACCCTTGACACATCTTTCTGGAGAGTTTGGCAGCGAGAAACAAACAACATATTTTTATGCAAAGGAAGAGTGATGATTGGGTAAATCTACCTCTATGTTGAGCAAGATTTAACATTTAAAATGATAGGAGTGAGTATAAGAAGATGCTGATCACTGCCTTAATCACCAATATCCCAGCAATTATTCACATAATCTTTGTGTTGAATGTACACAATTTGTTTGAATCGTTTTTAACGAGAATAAAAGGGAGTTTTCTCTTGCACTGGAGCCTTGACTGCTGTTGGTATTGTCCTGGTGGTTCTCATCAATGTTTTTATGCTGATCACGGTCTGCGTTGATCCTGGCATAATCCCCAGAAATGTAATTCAGAATCTCTATTTCAAAATTAATTCGTTTTCAGCTCCATTTTATGCAACAATCTGCAGAAATTGAAAAGATTCCTTTCAGAGTATAATTATCCTTGAATGACTGAATAGACTGAAACCTTTTCCCATAGAAAAAACAATCAAACCATGTCGATCTCACTCTCAAGACACATTTACAAAGAGTGAAGTATTGCAAAACTTGTAAGAAAAACCTTATTGAGAAGAGTTTGTGAAATAGATGATAATAATAGGCAATATTTACAGACCGCCAAGAACTTCTCATTGCGGAATTTGTGATGTTTGTGTTGAAAATTTCGATCATCATTGCCCTTGGCTTGGTCAATGTGTCGGTAAAAGAAATTACAAGTAACGAGAGAAAATTTGAGAATATTAATTAATTGTAGATTTTTCTACATCTATGTGCTGATGTTGACTGTATACGATATATTTGCTTTTGTGACTTCACTTTTGGAGATGCTAAATCGAGCAAGTAAACTGCAAAGAGAGCGTGGAGTAAGGGTTCAGTTTTGATGATGCAAAATAACCCCTTTTTAAAAAGATTAGTTATAGCGAGGCATATGCAGATGGACTTGGCCAAAATCCAGTTTCAATGATCATTTTGGTCTATTCATTCTTGGTAAGAGGATAATACGAGAGAATTTGAGAATAATAGAAAAACAATAGGCAGCATGGTTTGTGGTTGGGCTATTTATTTATCATACATACTTGATTGCAACAAATCAAACAACTCATGAACAACTCAAGAAAGCTTGGTCAAGAGCCGCAGGAAATCCCTACGAAAGAGGAAACTTTTTCAAGAGCTTATTCAAAATCTACAAAAGGCACATCAGACATAGTTTTCTCAGTTTCAAAAAATCGGTGACATTAGAATTCGGAAGAGTAATAATTTTTAAATGAGTTGTCTTTTTCTCATTGAAAAATAGAGACTTTCTCAGTCTTCTTTAAAGGAGAGTGTTAGAATGAGTACTACTGGAAATAATAGAGAAATTGGTATAATTTCTTGGTTTCTAATGTGAATAACTTTTTCTGTAGAGATGCAGAATACGGGATCTGGTCAAAAGGATCAACTTAATACAGGAACAACTTTACGTGTTTTTCCTGGTGAGATATATGAGGAGAATGAGAATGAAGATTATACACAATACCAATATGAGAATAATAATGAAGAAGGAGAGCAGAATGAGGTCGATGATGAGCATTCAAATTTACAGGATCAAGAAAATCAATCATCAAAACCAAAATTTGCGAATAATTCAAATACAATTCGTCATAATTTTGTAAGAGACTCAACAGTAGTGGATGAACCACGAAAAGCTGATTTGACTGGAAGCATGTCTGTTGATAAAAATGGAAGTTCACATGGGAAACCCGGAGGCATGAAAGCCTTTCCAAAAGGGACAGGAGGAAAATCGAATGAGTATTCAGATAAAAGATGGTCATTTGAAAAGAATAATTCGGGATTCGTGAACCCTTATGTTCAACAACAATCATCTTGGGCATATCAAGGTGGTATAAAAGAACAAAATGATGATGATTAAAAATTGTATAGTGAAAAGACTCTTAAGTATTTTGTATATTATAGAAGATAAGGTAAGAATTTGGTGAGAAATACACCTAGTTTTTCTAGCGCTTGAGCCTTTGTTTGTTGTCTATATTTTAAATTCTGAATAGTTTTTATTTTTCGAAAGAATTGTAAGATTGTAAGAAGGTGCCTACAAATATGACATAATTTGTATCCTTGACAGAAATGAATTGGAAAATCAAAACTAAAGTTTTTCAGGGGATTTATTTGGTTATTATCAAAAATGTTTTCCGAGATGAGATGATGAAGAAAAATATGAAAAAGAATTATTCAACAGTTTTTTAAATAGATTTCTAGTTTTAAAACCCTCCTCTTAAATTATTTTTTCTCAGACAATAAAGATTACGTTTTCTCTCTTGTTTCTTTTGTTCCAAATTTTTTCCAACATAATAAGAAAATTATTACCCCATGCCTCGTCTAAAATTTATATTAGCCTATTTTTTATTTTTTTGACTTTAAAAGTCCTTTTCTGTGCATGGATAAATTAATAAACTTCTTGGGATTTATTTTAAACATGAAAATTAAAACTTGAATATCTAAAGGCAATATGGGTTTATAATTAAACTCGTTTCAAAATTCTGTCAGTTAATTCCTTTTAATTTAATCTCTACAGAAGATTAAGGCTCATTCCACAAACCCCCAATCCAAAAGTCAACCCTCATTCAATTGGTCATCCCTGATCAATATAAATAAAAATCTAGCTGTCTCATCTTCCACCAATTTCCCTTGAATTTTGAGCTGTTTATAAATATTTTTTCTCATGGCCGAAATAAAGAATAAATCAATACTAGAATTAGAGAATATTCGAGAAAGAAATGCTTGAGAGGGGTTTCTCAAATTGAGAGAGCGGGTTTCAATAAAAAACTGTTATTTTTTATCTCGATGCTTAAACAACCTCAAATATTAAAGAAGGTTATTGATTAAAAATGTAAAAATAATTAGGGTTCAAATTGTTCGGTTTCAGGTATCATTCTTAATAAAAAACCTTTACTTTTATTTTTGAGAGCCTTTGAAAAGTCGCAATCGAAATTCTTGAGGATAATATTGTTCCAAAACCTCATAAAGGAAGTTCTCTGAGCCCCTATATGGAGATCTCGTAAAACAATAGAAATTAAATTGAAAATTATTGACGTGAGTGTAAATAAAAAATTATGTTCATTAATTAGGATCTCGAAGTGAAATCCAAAGGGATTCGCCTGATTCTTGCGGATCCTTCTTATGAAATATGAAAAAATCCTGCATATTTTTGGCTGAAGAAAATCTCATTATTGTCGAATCTCTCTCGTTTGATAATCTAAGATAATGAAAACTTCTCAAAATTATCTAAAGAAAAGAAGATAGTATTTTCGATAGTGTCCTTGTCAGATCTTGATATTTTTAGAATAAAAATGCAAATCAGAAGAAATATGGGGCTTTTTCATCTAAAAATAGATGACTGAAAACTTTAGAAATATTTTTTGCTGTGACTTATTTTATGTATTCTAGAGGTTGACATCTTGCTCTCAGGCCGTGCTAGAATGGGATAGAGAATTTTTGCATGGCGAATTTCTTTTTACTGACTGACATCGTTGAAGCTGAGATTTTTGTAAAAACTAACTTGTATTTACCTTGAGTCATTCCAGTTTATTGCAATAATCAATTAATACTTAATTGGCATTTACTTGAATGAGTCGGCATCAAAGTCATAGTAACTCCAAGAAAAAGAAGAAGTACCATACTATCGAAGAGCATAACGTGCATGAAGATCAAGGGCATCACATATACAAAAGCCACTCCAACATGACTCATTACTGGTCTTTTCTTATTTTCTTATTCAACGTCTGGGCCCTCATTACAACCTTATTTTGGGCAAGTATCAAACAGATGCCAGATGATATCAGCGCCTTGTTCCATGTTTTGATTGAATGCGTTTTGTTTTTTGAGATCGTTGCGAGAATCATTCTCAAGATGTTTTTGCCTGGAGCATATCACGCATTAGACCTTCAACATGTTGACAGGAAGGATCCATTCGGAAACTACATTCTTCTTTTCCTCAGTTCTTTCCCCTTGTTGACGATCTACATCTCATACTCGGATCCAGACGCGGACCATCATAAGACTGCAGTTTATTCGAGAGTTTTATTGATAAAGCTTTTCAGAAGCTACGAAATCGTGAGAGCATTCCGCAAAGTGGAGGGTCTTTTGTTCCTCAAGAAGTTTAAAGCGTTGGTCTTTGTGAAATTCATAAAGAATCTGTTTATCATTTTGTTTGTTTCGCATTTGTTCACTTGTGGGTGGTTGTTTATCCAAACTAGTGTTACAAACCACGCCGTTGTGCCAGGCACCAGCACTGAGAATCCTTTCGATACAGGTATAGATGAATATTTGCCAGTTTTTAAGCCCCCGTAGACCTCAACTACTTTGAAAGAAACAACGAAGAAAACGCTCCTCTTTTGGAAAAATACGTGGATTCTTGTTTATGGGCCGTGAGTACGTTGACTGCTTGTAGTTTTGGTGACGTTACTCCGCGAACACTAGAAGAAGTGATATATTCGTTGATCACTTTATTGTCAGGAGTCTTGATGATTGCTATGATTTTTTCAGATTTTGCTTCTCTTATGCATCTTCTCGATGTGGAAAGAGCAGAAGCCAGGTAAGGATGGATTCATATTGAAAAGAGAATAACATTTTTCTTTCAGAAATCGTCTTCATCAAGCGCTTGATTTGTGCCAAATTTTGGGTGTTCCTTTCAAGACTCGTTATAAGATTCAAGCATTTTACGCTCGCGATAATCAAGCTTTTGCTCAAAGTAAGAGGATCTTTTGCTTGAAGAGAGTTTTTGATCAATTTCTTAGCTCAATACCTCACTGCTCTGAAAGAATTACCCAAATCTCTTCATACAGATATTGTGCTTTCGTTAAATAAGGATGTCATTGGAAAGGTGAATCTGTTCAATTTTGCTTCTCCTGATCTCCTTATTTCTATTGCAAGGTACTAATTGCTTGAGAAAAATTGTCCATTAATATCTTAGAAATTTCTATCCAAAAGTAAGTATGGAAGGAGATTACGTTGTGAGAGCAGGTGACTCTGCAGAAGAAATGTTTTTCATTAAGCAAGGAGAAGTTGAGGTTTTGGCAACGGATAACAAGACCAGAATTGCTATCCTCAGAGATGGAGCTTATTTCGGAGAGATTGGTCTTTTATTAACTCAGAAAAGAACTGTGAGCGTCCGAGCTTTAACAGTCTGTGTATTTGAAGTCCTCCACAAAAATGACTTTGACAAACTTATGGAAGAACACCCTGAACAAAAAAGATTGTTGTGTCAAGTCGCGAATCAAAGAATGAAAATCTGCTCTCCTGCTGATATTAATCCTGAAGGAATGATCCCTGTAATTTAATTATTTCGGAAGGTATCATTTATTAACCTCTAAAAGACTGAATCACAATATGATTTGAACGACTCTCCATATTTACAAGATAAATTGGTCTTGAAAACTCACTTAAGCAAAGGACCAAACCTTGAAGGATTGGCAGTTGAAACTGAGAAGGTGACCTTCAGCCTTTTAGCTTATAAGGCGTGGTTCAAAGTGAGAGAGAAGTTCAGAAATTACGCTTGTGTTGATAAAGGACATGATTTTAGAAACTTGGATCGTCTTGTTATCTTGCCAACTTCCAAGTAACATATGAGAAACAAAGGGGCTTTTCTAACAAATCCATTTCTTTAGGTTTTATTTCGTGTGGAACTTGATTTTATGTTTTTCAATTTTTATCAACCAAATTATCATTCCTTATGAAATATCATTTGGAAAGGAAGGGGAAGATGTTTTCCCAGTTTATTGGAGAGTGGCTGATGTTGTTGTGGTTGTCATTCATTTTATTGATATTTTTGTCCATATCAATACCTCCATCAAGAAAAAGTATTTGAAACAAAATTCTCTTGAAGCTAATATTTTTAACAGAGGTGTCTTTGTGTCAGATAAGGATTATATTCTTAGAAGATATTTTGGCGAGAAGTTTGCTTTGGATCTCCTGGCTTTCTTACCATTGGATTACATTATGTTGGGCTTGAATCTTCCTCGTTCCTATGCTCATTGGATCAAAGTGAGAATAATTATTTTTTGAATGTGAAGGCTTAACGTTTCAACCAAGATTTTGAGATTTATCAAGATAACCAGATTCATTTCATTATCAATGATACTGAGCTCAAGTTTTGAAGACAAGAAGAATTATAATTTCTTGGCTGGACTCGCCCTATTCTTCGTTTCATTAAACCACATTGCTGCCTGCGTTATGCACGGTATTGCTGTTTACGAAAATGGCAAAGGCGGCCTCTGCTTGGTAATAAATTTTGTGAATTTTTCCATTAATCTTTCTCCTCTGTAGCTGAAAAAATTAGCACTAACGAATGTTGTGGATCAGCCATTGATTGACGAGTCTGCCTTTATTCAATATATCAACTTTATTTACTGGGCATTTTCCGTGAGTTCTTGTGGTTCATATGCTGGAGATATTTCTGGTGTGACGCCTCTTGAAAAAATTTTTGAAATTATCGTCATGCTCTTCTTCAGAGTGTATTTCACATTCATCTCTGCAGAAGTCGCCACAATTTTTGCCAGTGCTTATATTTCTTTCAAATCAAATTTGGATAAGAAAACAATGTATGATAAATGGATGGCGCATATCAAGCTTCCAAAGGAACTGATGAATAGGGTCAAGAAATACAATGAGCATATGTTTAGCAGGTATAAAGGTCTTGATGAAGCCAAGATTTTGGCTGATTTACCCGTGAGTACAAGAAATGAAATCCTCGAATTTATATTGAATGAGTAAGAAGAGAATATTTTACTAGGAGAAAATAACTTTTCCTCTTTAGATTATTGGAGACTGTGGAGATCTTCCCCAATGATGAAATGGGTCTTTTCGCAAATATGATTAATGATTTCGAGATGTTTATCTTGACAGAAGGAGAATCTGTTTTCAAAGCAGGAGAAACAGCAGAGGAAATTTTCTTTATCGTTGATGGAGAAATTTCCATTACTAATCCTGGAGATAACAAAGAAATTGTTTGTCTCAAGAAAAATGACTTCTTCGGTGAAATGTCTCTTATCGATGACTCTACTATCATCAGATCTGTAATATCTTTTGTGATGAAAATAATTAATCCTCCCTTCTGTAGAAAAACGCAATAGCCAGAACAAATGTGACATTGGCAATATGGCATGGAGCTCACGTGAAGGAAGTCTGGAAGAAATTCCCAACAGTGAAAGAAAAGATGCTCAATATAGCCCAAACTCGTAAAATGAAGAATGAAGGAAAAGGACCTGATGGAAAGGAATTAGAGCCAGTTTTGCTCCTGAAAGGACTGAATGAAAACCCCAAGTCTTGTGAAGATGTTAAATCTCCTTCAGTAGCAAAACTCGAAGAAAGTCCAGAATTCAGAAAGGGACCAAGTGCTTTTGAACTAAGTCAGGATGAGAATTTAATGAACGGAAGCAAGCACCCTATGCCTCCCAGTCCAAGCAAAGGCGATTTACTTTTCTCTCCTTCTGAAAGCTCTTCGTTTAAATTCGAAGGAGTTGATCCTTCTCGTCCTCACAGAATCATTGATAAACTCAATGAAAACAAGGGTGGCCTCGTTTCTCCTGATGAGACCGCTCCTTTGAATATGAAACGACCTGAGAAATTCTCAATCACCAATGAATCTGCTGCAATCTTGTTGCAAAAACCTGAAGATGTTATGAGCAACCAGTCTGAAGAAACTGGACAAAAAGCTGAACAATCCAAAGAAAATAATGAATCTAAGAATGGCGATGGTGATCATCATATGCCAACAAAGAACAATCAGAGTTTCTGTTTCTCACACAATACAGAATTTAGCAGATGGCAAGGACAGCATAAGACTCACTTTGAAGGCAAGCTCGCATATCTTGAGAGAGGTTTGATAAAGTTTGAGAAAGTTTTCAAAGAAGTCAGACCTTTGATGCTGAACTTGATTCTGTTGTTTGACGTTATCTTTGCGCCTTTGAACATCGCTTTCGAGATTGCTACCAGTGGTCCACTCACATACTTGGAAATGACTTTTGCCTTTATCTTGTTCCTCAACTTGTTATTCGATCTTAAAGATTACATCAAGCAAAAGAAAGAATTCAAACGTGTTTTCCCCTCAGCTATCGTACTTGCTGCTCTTGGAATTCGGCCTCCAAAGGAAGAACATCAACATCATGCTCAAGATGTCAAACGTGCTGTCAGTTATCATGGCCG
>Ga0182738_1005722_pt1 | contig 13162 bp, 11 predicted proteins | sample eDN5th30CBELigMG_FD_128876 | JGI IMG/M metagenome (GOLD analysis project Ga0182738, IMG submission 128876) | Enriched Miracle-Growth compost microbial communities from Emeryville, California, USA - eDNA 5th pass 30_C BE-Lig MG (version 2)... ...
CGATGGAGGCCGGGGCCGAGTTTCCGCCGGCGACTTCGGCTCTGCTCCGCCCCGTCGCCTCGCCCACTCATCGCGCGGTTCGGCTCGATCGAGGCGGCCGAAGCTGGGAGGCTCGCGCGCGGTTCGTCGTCTCGGCGACGGGCCTGACCGACGCCCTTTTTCCCCGGGAACATCAGACAACGACCGCGCCCCGCGGCAAGCTCGGCGCGGGGGCGATCGCGTCGGAGGCGCCCCCGGGCTACGAGCCGAACCGAATTTACATGGCCTGCGGCGCCGAGGGTTACGTCGGCCTGGTCGTGCTGGAGGACGGCCGGCTCGACCTGGCCGCGGCGCTGGGGCCCGAGGCCGTCCGCGAGGCCGGCGGCGTCGGCGCGCTGGCCGAGCGCGTCTTGGCCGGGGCGGGCCTCCCGCCGGTTCCCGACGCGCGCCGGCTTCCCTGGAGGGGGACGCCGATTCTCACCCGCTCTCCGCGTCGGCTTGTCGACGGACGGGTCTTTCGCGTCGGCGACTCGGCCGGATATGTTGAACCATTCACGGGAGAAGGGATCGCCTGGGCGATGGCCGGAGGCCGGGCGCTGGGGACGATCCTGCTCGCCGCCCTTCAGCGCGACGCCTCCGCCGACGAGGCGGCGCGGGCTTGGAGACGCGCTCACCGACGCGAGATCGGCCGCCGTCAGATCATTTGCCGACTCGCCGGCCGGACCCTCCGCGCCCCCTGGGCGACCCGAACCCTGATCCGCGCCTTGAGTCTCCGCCCCGGCCTGGCTCGACTCCCGCTCGCGATGATGCGCCGGGCCTGACGACCCATCCCCACTTCAAGGACGCCAACATGCTTGCCGCGCTGCTGGGCCTCGGAACCGCGACGCCCCCCCTGAGCATCACCCGAGACCAGTCGATCGACGCGGCCCGAGCCCTCTGCGCCGAGAATGACGACCAGGCCGAGATGCTGGGCGCCCTGCATCGGCAATCGGGCGTCGAGGCCCGCCAGGTGGTCTATCGCCCCGAGGAGTTCCGCCACATCGTCTACGGCGAGGGCGAGTGCGACTCTCCCTTCATCCCCAAAGGGGTCGGCGACCGGGGACCGTCAACGGCCGAGCGCATGGAGCGGTTCGAAGCCGAGGCGCCGCCGATCGCCCTGGAGGCCTGCCGCGGCGCTTTGGAGGCGGCCGAGGCCGATCCCGGCTCGATCACCCATTTGGTGACGGTCTCATGCACCGGCCTGGCCGCGCCGGGGGTTGATTTGGGGTTGATGAAGCAGTTGGGGATGTCGGCGAGCGTCGAGCGGACGCACGTCGGCTTCATGGGTTGCCACGGCGCCTTGAACGGCCTCCGCGCCGCGCGGGGGTTGATCGCCGCCGAACCGGGCGCCCGCGTCCTGCTCTGCTCGGTCGAGTTGTGCAGCCTCCACTACTCCTATGGCTGGAACCCGAAGCGGATGGTGGGCAACGTCCTCTTCTCCGACGGCGCCGCCGCCGCCGTGCTGGAGGCCGACACCGCCGCCGACGCCGGGCGCCGAGCCGAACGGTGGCGGCTCGCGGCGAACGGGGCCCGCCTCTTCCCGGACTCCGAGCGGGCGATGGCCTGGCTGGTGCGCGACCACGGGTTTGAAATGGTCCTCTCCACCCGAGTCCCCAGTCTGATCCAGCGGAACCTCCGGCCTTGGCTCGACCAATGGCTCGCCGGCCGAGGGCTGTCGGTCGGCGAGATTGGGTCGTGGGCCGTCCACCCCGGCGGCCCCCGGGTTTTAAGCGGCGTGGGGGAAGCGCTCGGCCTGGAGCCCCCGGCGCTCGACGTTTCGCGGACGATCCTCGCGCGCCACGGCAACATGTCGTCGGCGACCGTCCTGTTCATCCTCAACGAGTTGACCCGCCGCCAAGCCCCCCTCCCCTGCGTGGCGATGGGCTTCGGCCCCGGCCTCGCCGCCGAAGTGGCGCTGTTCGTTTAAGAAGAGGCCGGCCGGGAAACACAAAGGCGGTGAAAATTGGAAGCGGCCCTAAAATAGAATGGCCTCCGTGGGCTACCCGGGCGGTCGGGCTCCGTCACGGCCCACCAGTGTTTCCCTCACACCGAGCCGATGGTCTCCAGAACCAGGCGATGACGGGGCTCGGGCGGCGCGAGGCCGAGCTTCTGAAGACTTTCCAAGTGAAGGTCCAGCGCCTCGCAGGCGTGGGCGAACGCTTCGGGCAGCGTCGAGCCACTGGTGATGATGCCGGGGATGTCGGGGAAATCCACGATGTAAGCCGGATCTTTGGGCTCGTACTCGATCGTGAAGACATAGCCTCGATAGACGTGAGTGGTCGTCATGATCGTCCCAGGGCCTCCAGGATACGCTTGATGTCAGTGGGATTGCAGGTCTTATGGTGGCCGTGGGGGACCATGCAGACCCGGAGTTGGCTCATGCTTCGGCCTTTCAAGGGCGTCCCCGGGGGTGGCCGTCGATCCGGCCCAGGCGGAACTGGGGGGGATATTGATCTGGCACCGGGTTTCCGTGAGGAGCGCGAGACGATGAATCGACCCGATGTTATTGAATACGCAATCAATAAAATGCGTGCACACAATTACATGTTCAGCAGATGGGTGGGCTGTGAAGTCCTGGACAGCGAGTGGGCTGATTTCGCGGTAGGCACCGGGACCTTAAAGGAACGTCCCGACAAATTATGGGAAGTTCGTTTCGTCCTCGATCCTCCCGCAGAGGATACCGCCGACAGCAGGGGGGCTTTGTCCGTGCTCATCAACGACGCCACTGGGGAGTACGGATTCTATCCTTAGACGGGGAGGAAACCCGGTGTCAGTTCAGAGGAAACCCGGTGTCAGTTCATGTTTCGCCCCTTGAAGGTCGTCCCCGAGGGATGGCCGTCGATCTGGCCCCGACGGAACCGGGGGGAAACTGATCTGGCACCGGGTTTCGAAATTAGGAACGGCTCCTTTGATGTCTCCTGCTTTATTTGAAACCCGGTTTGTATGAGTACTTCTCCGCAAATTGTTTTGAGGGCAAGAGCCATGATGCGTTATACACTCCGTGTTTCTTTTCGATTTTCGCGACGCCGTGACGCATTCCTATAAAGATTGCGCCAGAATCGGAAAGGGCTATCGAATTGGGATAGAGGCCCTCCCAAAAAGCTTTACATATAATATTATTAGCATTATTTGTAGACAAGTTAACCTTAATTAGTCGCGTGTGAGTCGCGACCAGCAGTGTGCCATCCGCGATCTTGATGGCCGCATACGGGCGCTCTCCGAGGTCCACAAGGCGCTCGGTAACCCAGCGTTTCTCCTCGTTCCTCGAGAAACGAATCACATCGCCTTCCGAAACCCCGCCGTGTTCTATGCCAATTAAAGCAGTCACCTGCGATGCTAAAGGAAAAAATTCAACGACGTGATCGTCCGAAATTCTGTAGCGGTCCTTCCCGTCGGGCGAAAACCACCAAAGCCCCGCACCAAACTCCCCCGCGTTGAATCCGACTAGCCATCCGTCGTCGACTTTTATGGCCGTTCGCCGTCCGGCGAGCCCCTCTCTGGCGGGACCGGGCTCGATCTCGAAGGGGAGGGGCGGTGGATTTTCTTGTTGTCGTCCACGGATATCAACCCGTGGAGCGGCTTCGCCTGGAGTCACGACCCATTCGTGTTCAGTGTCCATCTGGGCCGCTAGCCACTCGTCCGAAAGCTCCTCCGGAGGGGCGGCTACATACCACCGGCCTAGGTCGGCTGGAAACTCGTCGGCTTGGCCTAACGGCATGGCGCACATCGCAAACAAGAGAAGCGACGCGGGGCCGGTGTTAAGAGCCATGGTGTTTTATCCGGTTCTCGGAGGAACAATGAGGCCACTCCCAAATTTTGGCGCAATCCGCGTGGTTAAGGTAGGAGGGAGATTCGACCTGGCGAGATTTCCGCGGCATGGATGCATCTCCAGAACCTGCAGATCCCTCCGGGAGTTGGAGCGATTCGGGGTTGAGTGCGTCACTCGACTTTCGGAGTGGAACTCCGTGGCGCGGGCAGGCCGGCCGCGCCACGAGGGATTCCGGTCCCTCTTATGGAATAATCCGAAATCCGCGCGGCGATTTCCAGAATCATGAAATCTGGAACCGTCCCCCGCTGATCATACTGAAGCGGGAAGGTCTCGCCTCCCCTCGCTCTTTAACAATCCGAAAATCAGAAGACGCCGCGAACCGCGCGTTTTTGGCCAAACGATCCCAAGTTCCGCGCCCCGAGGGCGACCGATGAATCGCGCGTTTTTGGCCAAACGATCCCAATTTCCCGCGCCGGGGGCGACCGACGACTCGCGCGAATCTCGCCGAACGAAGCCAATTTCCGCGCCGAGGACGAACGGCGCAAAGACCTTTCGAGATTGGCTTTGCGTGCAGATGCGTCCTCCAAACCGCCGCGCCGAACGAACCCAATTTTGGGATGGTTCGGGAGCGGTCCGGCGTTCGGCGAAGAGAAAGGGGGCAGGAGCCGACAGCCAGTATCCAGGTGGCCGAGGCGCGGAGTTCGACCCTCGTCTTGTTGTCTCTCCCGACTTTTATTTCCTCAAGCCCCGCGGCCGGGACGGACGAGGCCGGCGGTTACGTCGACGTCGAGGTCGGCGATCTGGCCGTCGGCCAGTTTGAGCAGGGCGACGCCGGCCATCGCGGCGTTGTCGGTGCAGAGGGACATGGGGGGGATGAAGGTTTCCACGCCCATCTTGTCGGCCATCTCGACGAGCCGCTCGCGGAACCGGGCGTTGGCCGCGACGCCCCCGCCAACACCAAGGCGCTTGAGCCCGGTCTGCTTGAGGGCCTGGCGGGTCTTGGCGACCAGAACGTCGACGACCGCTTCCTGGAAGCTGGCCGCAAGGTCGGCGGTCGCTTCCGGGCTCGGTTGAATCTCGCCCCGCTCCTCGTTCTGGCCCCGAAGCGCGTAGAGAACGGCCGTTTTGAGGCCCGAGAAGCTAAAGGCCAGCCGCGAGTCGTGAATGAACGACCGGGGGAAGGCGTGGGCCTTGGGGTTGCCGTCGCGGGCCGCGCGCTCGATCTCGGGGCCTCCGGGATAGCCGAGGCCCAAAAGGCTGGCGACCTTGTCGAACGCCTCGCCGGCCGCGTCGTCGATCGTTCCGCCCAGCAACTCGCACTCCAGCGGCCCCCGGCAGGCGTAGAGGCTCGTGTGCCCTCCCGAGACCACCAGGCCGACACACGGATAAACCTGGCGGTCGGGATAGGCGAGCTGGCAGGCGTAGAGGTGGCCTTCCAGGTGATCGACGGCGACGAGCGGAACGTCGAGCGCCAGGGCGAGCGCCTTGGCGGCGGTTAGGCCGACGACCAAAGCGCCCACCAGGCCGGGGCGCGTGGCGACGGCCACCGCGTCGAGGTCTTCGAGCGTTGCCCCGGCGCGCTTCAGGGCTTCGTCGATCATCGGCAAAATTTGCCGGACGTGGGCCCGCGAGGCGATCTCGGGGACCACCCCGCCGAACCGCTGATGGAGGCCGATCTGTGACGAGACCACGCTGGAGACGATCCGAGGCACCCCCTCGGCCGGGGGCCGGGGCCCCTCAAGCACGGCGGCCCCGGTTTCGTCGCAGGTGGTTTCGATGGCGAGGAGCAAGAGGCGGTCGGAGTTCATGTCGGATTGAAGCGGAGGCGCGGGATCGGTTTTCCCCTTCTCCCCTCGCGGGAGAAGGTGGCCGGAACGGCCGGATGAGGGGGAAAGTCCGACGGCCCCCGGTCGCGCGCCCCCTCATCCGCCCCTTCGGGGCACCTTCTCCCGCGAGGGGAGAAGGGAGGCTTCATGACTCACGCCGCCTTCTTCGCCTCCTCCCTGGGTTTTTCTTCGCCCGAGATCTGCGTCTCGAGGGCTTCGACCCCCTTGTTGAGCACCTTGTCGACGAACGGCTTATTCTCGTCGGCGGGAGGGACCTCGACCTTGGGCTTTGGCTTGACGGGCTCGGCGGGGGGCATGTCGCGCGGTTCGCCCTCTTCGGTTTCGGCCTTCCTCTTGTTGGCCTTGGCCTTCTCGGCGTCGGAGTGAACTTCGACGGGCTTCTCCGGGTTGAGCTTGGCCAGCGCCGGGAGGTCGCGATTGCGGCGGCCCCGGAACCATTCGACGTACTCGCTCGGCGTGAGCTTGACCTCCATCCCCGGGTTGGGCGAAACGCCCCACTTGTCGGTGGGCTTGGAGTTGCGGAATCGGTGGATGTTCTCGCCAGAGGGTCGATAGTAGCTGGCGACGGTCAGCTTCAACACGCTGTTGCCGTCGTCAAGCTCCAGGATGTTTTGAACCGAGCCCTTGCCATAGGTGCGCTGGCCGACGATCTCGGCTCGCTTGTGGTCTTGAAGCGCGGCCGAGACGATCTCGGAGGCCGAGGCCGAGTTCTGGTTGACCAGAACGACCATCGGCAGATGCTCAAAATCGCTATCGTCCTCGGCGACGTAAGACTTGGGAATCGTGTTTCGTCCCTTGGTGCTGACGATGTCGCCGCCGTCGAGGAACAGGTCGGCTACCTCAACCGCGGCGCTCAGGAGTCCGCCAGGGTTGTCGCGAAGGTCGAGGACCAGCCCCTTGGCCCCCTGCTCCTTCAGCTCGTCGAGCGCCTGGCGGAGTTCGCGGCCGGTGCTTTGTATGAAACTGGAGATTCGGACGTAGCCGATCTTCTTGTCCTTATCGAGCATGAAGTCCCAATCGCCGGTCTTCTCGCGATGGTCTCCCAAAACGCTGGGGACTTCGATGATCGCCCGGGTGAGCGTGACCGAGACGGGCTCTTCGGCGTCCTCGTGAAGCAGGCTCAGCGTGACGTCGGTCCCGGGCTGGCCGGTCAAGACCTCGACGGCCTTGTCGGGGCTCATGCCCTCGGTCGTCTGGCCGTCGATCTCCATGATGAGATCGCCGGCGAGGACCCCGGCCTCATAAGCGGGGGTGCCGACCATCGGCGCGATGACCCGGAGCCGACCGGCGTCGTGGTCGAGCCCCACCTGAATGCCGAGGCCGCCGAACTTCCCTTCGATCTGCTTGCGGAACTGCTTCCATTCGCTCGTGTTGATGAACGAGGAATGCTGATCCAGGTTCTGGAGCATCCCCTCCAGGGCGCTTTCCAGCAACTCCCGGCGCGAGACGGGGCGGACGTAGTTGGCCTCGACCTTCTCGACGGCGTCGACAAACTGCCCGTAGAGTTCGAGCATCTCGTCCTTGGGCTTGGCCCCCTGCGTCCCCCGCCAGCAAAACACGCTCAAAGCGGCGACGATGGGAAGGGCGACATAAATCCGTCTCGACATCGGCGAGCCTCCCAGGGATGGCGATGCGACCCCGTTCGATCCGCCTCGGCCGGCGGACGCGGCGAACGTTCTCTTCCCCGTAATCTAGTCGACGCCCGCCTCGGGCGACAAGCCAACGGTTCGGCGCGCGGCCCCAAAATCCGAGGCGACGAGCCCCTACGGCCGGGCCGGAAAGCCCGGAGGGCCGTTCTGGGCGGGCGGGTTCGGGTCGATCGGACGCAGTTCCAGCAGGTCGAATCGCAGTTGGTTGCGGGCGCCGACCGACTGCTGCTGGACTCGGTAGACGCCGACCCGCCCCGTGGTCGTCTCAAAGACGAACAGCGGCGCCCAGCCGCCTCCGAACGTGCCGAGTTGCCCCGTCGTCATCAGGAATCGAGGCCGGGGCCCGTTGTCCAGGTCGACCTTGAAGTCGGCAACCAGATCGCGCTCGGCGAACGGCTCCAGATACGTTGTGGAGTTGCTCGACTGGCGAAAGGTGGGGATCGTCGCCAGCAGCTTCCCCGCCTTATAATCGAGATAGTACAAAGCCTCTTGAGGAACCTGGATCTTGCTGCCCTCGTCGTATTGAACCGAGACAACCCCGGTCGTCAGGATCGTTTCTCCCGACCGATCGGCCCCCCCCGCCCGGATTTGCGGCGAGCGACCTCCGGCGACGACCAAACCCAAACCAACGCCCGCGAACAACAGAAGCGCGTGGGAGACGCGGAGACGCGACGGACTCATGATGGAACGGCTCCTTGGGCGGGATGGATTGCGGGGGCCGGACGATCCTTCGAAGCCCGCCGCGGCCCACATTGTGCGAGCCTTCGCCCAGACCGTCCAGCCCAACCCCGCTCGGGGGATCGACCTCGATTTTGAAGGCCGACGGCTTCGCGACGCTCCGAATACAGTCGAAGAAGCGACGTCTTTATGGTCTGGGCCGACCACGCCGGGCGACCGCGCGCCATTCTTAAGATGAACCGCGAAAGGAGATGGGCCCGTCATGGCTTCGACCGCTCTCATCGTTGGCCTAACGCTCTGCCTTCAGGTTCCGCCCCCCACGTCGGCCGAGGCGGCGGCGGGAGAACTTGAGCGGGCCGCGCGCGCGATCTCGACGCGCGAGGCCGACGCCCTCCGAGCCCTCGCCGCGAAGCTGGAGACCAAGGGGGAGAACAAGGCAGCCGAGCGGGTTCGCGGCCTTTTGCCGAAGCCAACGCGCGGAACGGCCACGCGGTTCGCTCCCCTGCTCGACGTGGTCGAGCCTCGAAGCGGGCTGGCCAGCCCATCGGTTGAGGCGGGCTGGGAGGCCGAGCTTCACGCGATCCGCTCGGCCGCGGGCGAGGATCTCTTTGAATTGGCCAAAAAAGCGGCCGAGGCTGTTCCGCCCCAGATGGCCCGGGCGGATCGGCTGCTGCGCGAGACTCTCGCGAGGCTCCCCGACCACGCCGAGACGCGACGGCTGCTCGGCTACGTCCGCCATGAAGGTGGCTGGGCGCGGCCCTTCGCCGTCCGCCAACTCAACGACGGCTACGTCTCGCATCCGACCTACGGCTGGGTGCCCGTCGATTGGATCACCCACCTGGAGTTGGGCGAACTTCCCGCCCCCGCCGTCCGAGGCCGCTCGACGACCTGGCTCCCCGCCGCCGAGGCCGATCGCCTCCGATCCGACTGGAGCAACCCCTGGCGGATCTCAACCGAGCACTTCCAGATCCAAAGCGACGCGCCGCTGGCCGAGGCGATCCAGTTCGGTCGCCGGTTGGAGGACTTTTACGGCCTCTTCTTCTCTCAGTGCGCCGACCTGATCGGCGAGAATCTTCCCCTGGCCCGAAGGTTCCGCAACACCTCGCTGACCGGAGACGGCGCCTATCGACCTCATCAGGTGCTCTATTTCGCCGACAACGCCGACTACGTGCATCGAATCCGGATCGACACCGGCGCGGACCTTTCGGGAACCCTGGGGTACTACGATCCTCCCAAGCCGGGCAAGGGCGGCCGCTCCACCGCCTACTTCTTTCGCGACGCCGACGGGCGCCTTCCCGTCGAGGCGACCCTCTATCACGAGGTCTCGCACCAGCTACTTTTCGAGTCGGCGGGGCCCAACGCCTTCACAAAGAACGTGGGGGCGTACTGGGTCTTCGAGGGGCTCGGGACCTATTTCGAGACCGTCGTCCGCGAGTCCGACGACTCGCTGGAGGTCGGCGGCCTGGTTGGCCCGCGACTGGAGGCGGCCATCGGCGCGCTCCGAGCGGGACAAATGACGCCTCTGGGAGAGTTCCTGCAACTCGACCAGTCGGGATTCAACCGCCCCGACCGAATCCACGTTCACTATCAGCAGGCGATGGCGCTGGCCCTGTTCTTGATGCAGGCCGATGAGGGGGCGTACCGCGAGCCCTTCCTGGACTACGCGCGCGACGCCTACCGGGGACGGATCAAGCGGTCGTCCGGCCGTTCGCTGGAGGACCGCTTGGGCGTCCCGGTCGGGGAGATCGAGCGCCGATTCAAGGCGTTTTACACGAGGCGGACGGCCGGTTGAGCCGGAACCGCGAGACCCCTGAATCGACGATCGGATTGGGCGGGCTTACTCGCCGACGTAGGGCAGAAGACCCATGAACCGCGCCCGCTTGACCGCGGCGCTTGAGGCCCGCTGGAAGGCCGCGCAGTTGCCGCTGCGCTTGCGGGAAAACATCTTGCTCTGGTTGGTGCAGAGCTTCTTCAGCAGGCCGACGTCCTTGTAATCAACGTAGGCCGGGCGGGGGCATCCGTCGGGGGTGCAAAACCGACAGCGGTTCTTGCGGTTGCGTCCAAGTTTCTTACGAGGCATAAACCTTGTGTCCTCTGCCGCTTACGTAAAAAGGGCATTCTAACCGGTCCACGGTCGGTCCGTCACCGCCGCGGGCGCTAAACAATCAGCTTAGGGAACGAGCCCCGCCGCGTCAAGCGGGCTCAACGCCCGTTTCCCGGTGTTCGGGGCCCCCGAGGCCCCCGAGCCCGACCCTCCGCCTCCAAACGCCGGGACATTCCGCCGGCCCGTCTCTCCACTTGCCCAAGTGGAAGGCGGCGAGTGGCCTGAAAAACCCCTCTGCGCGGCCTGCCGCCTTTAATTATTCCTCTCACGTTGCGACGGCGCGACAGCCGCGCGAGTAATGCGAAACGCGAGGAGCGTGACCGCGCGTCAGCATGGTAAGCATCAAGTCGTCCACCCGCGCCTGCCCCAATATTCGGCGCGGCTGAGAAATTGAGGCGCCACCGAATTCGCGTCCTTGATCCTTGTTTCCACGGCGATGAGATCCAAAAAGATGAGACACGCGACGCGGTCCTGCTTCCTGTTGGGCGCCCTGTTGGTTTCTTGCGCTGGTGACGCCAGGGCGGGTTTCCTGGTTCAAACGTCGTTTAATGATCCGGGCTCGCTTTATTCGACGTATTACGACCGGATCACCGAGGGCGTTCAGGCGGCGGCCAACGACTGGGGTAGCCGAATCGTCGGCTCGGGCGCCTTGAAGCTCCAAATCAATTTCACCGACGAGAGGACCGCGAGCGCCCGAAGCGCGTATGTCACCCGCTTGAACGGCGGTGGAGACGTCACCCTCTGGCAGCAGGGGGCGCTGTCGACGATTAAGTTGGTGGGCACCGCGGGAGGGGGCTTCGACGCAATCCTCAACATCGGCGTCGATTACCTGGTCAACACGCTCTGGTTTGATCCCGATCCGACGAGCCGGACGGCGCCCATCCCGGCCTACATGATCGACGCCCAGTCGGTCTTTCTCCACGAGTTCGGCCATATTCTGTTCATGAACGGCTGGCGCGATTGGACCACCGGGCTTCTTCCCGGCAACTATCAGTCGACGTTCGACCGATTTGTGACGACCGACGGTTCCGACTTCTACTTCAACGGCCCCCGAGCCGTCGCGCTGTACGGCGGGCCGGTCCCCTTGACCGCCGGCAACATCATGCATTTGGGCAATCGCGCCCCCAGACCCGGGAGCGACCTGATTCTCGACGTGATGAACGGCGTCGTCACGTATTATCAGCAGCGCTATTACATCTCGGAGCTTGACCTGGCCATCGCCGCGGACACCGGAGTCGTCTTGTTCACTCCCGGCTACATCCCGCCCGCGTATGTCCCCGAGCCCTCGGCCCTGGCGCTTTTGGGGATCGGAATGCTGGTCGTCGGAACCCGCCGGATGATCAGTCGCGGGGCGGCTTAGGGCCGTCAGGGCGAGCCGAACCAGTAGAGCAGGCCGACGAGCGCGGTTCCGGCGATCGCCAGCGCGAGGCCGGGAACGCGCCGAAGCTTCAGGTAAAAGATCAGGATCAGGCCCGAGAGGGAGATGAACGTCAAGACCGCCGCCGAGACGTCGACCAGCACCGACCAGACCGGGCCGGCGTCTCGGCCCTTGTGCAGGTCGTTGATGACGCCGACGAAGCCCTGAAGGTTCTGAGAGAGCGTGTAGCGGCCGTCCTCCCGGTCGATGAAGGCGTCGGCGGAATAGCCGGGCCCCTTGAAGGCGACCAGGCATTCATGGTCGTCGATGTCGAACTCGACCAAGGCGCCCCGCACGTTGTGGTCCCGGCGCAGCGATTCGACCACCTCCAGCTTGGAAACGCCGTCGACGGTCCCGGGGGCGTCGGATCGCAGAAGCTCCGTCGGCATCTGTCCCTCGTCCTCGATCCGCCGCTCCATCTCGCCGACGAACCAATCGGGGTGGTTCAACGTGATCCCGGTGACGCTGAAGAAGAGGACGGCGGCCAGGCCAAGCATCGAAACATAGATGTGCAGCCAACGAACCAGGGCCGCGAACCGGATCGACAAGGCGCGACGCCGCGGGCGCGGAGCGGCGGCCGGCTCGTTGGCGGGGCTACTCGCCCCCGCCCTTGCGATGGTAGGAGACGGTGGCGGATTTGATCTCGACATTCCCGTTGATGTCCTCGGAAAACGGCTGGTCGGCGAGCGTCAGCTTCGCCCGCATGCTTTGGTAGGTGCCGTGCTCGCGCGCGGCCTCGATGTACAGGGTGTACTCTCCAGGCGGAACCGGCTTGCCCAGGTCGTCCTTACCATCCCAGACCGCCTTGTACTTGCCGGGCGGGCGGGTCGGTCGCGACATGACGAAGACCATCTCCCGCTTGTCGGTCTTCTTGCGGATCGAATCGGCCCGGCGCCATCGCTTCAGGTCGGGAAGCCATTGAAACGGCCCCGCCCCTCCCTGGGAAACCCAGAGCAGGATGTTGCGGACGGGCTTGCCCTCCGAGTCCTCGGCCCAAATGGCGACGTAGGGGCGGCGGTATTGAACCCCCTCCCCCTCGGGTGCGTTGACCTCGAAATCGACGACCACCTCAAACTCGTCGCCCCACGAAGGCCCCTCCGCGGCGACGGCCGATCGCGGGGCCCCGGACAAGGCCGACGAGGCGAGCGGAAACGCGCCCGGACGCTCATATTGGTCCCAATGGGCGCTCCGGTGGATTCGGCCGTTGGCCTCGACGATCAGGCAGGCGGCGCCTTCGGTCGCCTCGACCAGGGCGAGTCCCTCTTCCGGCGGAAGGACGTTGCAGATGGTGGCCAGGGCGTCGGCGTCGGCCGAGCGGGAGGCGACGACGGTCGCGCCGACGACCTTCGAGACCGGCCGGCCGGTTCGGGGGTCGAAGATGTGCGAGCGCCATCGGCCGAGGATCGAGAAGCCCCGTTGCGACCAACCGCTCGTCGCGACCGCTCGATCGCGGACCTCGATGAAGGTCAGCGGCGGCGACGACTCGGAATCGGCCAGCGGGTTCGCCACGCCGATCAACCCCTCGGTTCGCCCGATCGCCCGAAGATCGCCACCGACGTTCAAGACCACTCCGCGAACCTCCCGGCCGTCGCCCAAAGCCTCGGCGCTTGCCCGATCGACGATGTACCCCTTGGCGATGGCGTCAAGGCTGAGCGGTCGGTTGGAAAGCGGGGTGGCCTC
>Ga0182738_1005723_pt1 | contig 13162 bp, 12 predicted proteins | sample eDN5th30CBELigMG_FD_128876 | JGI IMG/M metagenome (GOLD analysis project Ga0182738, IMG submission 128876) | Enriched Miracle-Growth compost microbial communities from Emeryville, California, USA - eDNA 5th pass 30_C BE-Lig MG (version 2)... ...
CCGGATCAACAGCGACACCCGCGACGAGCTGTTCTTCCCCACTTCCGGCCACGTCGCCACAGCCAGTGTGGAAACAGGCGTGGCAGACAGCTTTCTGTTGAAGCTGGAAGGCCAGTACGCCAGCTACTTTAATATTAATGATGATTGGGTGCTTGCAAACAATACCATGGCTGGCCTGATCCCGACCAACGTGGATCATCTGGGCTATGCAGACCGCCTCTTCATGGGCGGCAGCGGTGATTTGCGTGGTTTCCGCGTAAGTGGCGCCGGTCCGCATGATTCCCACAACAGCTCCATTCCGCTGGGCGGCGCGACCAAACTCATCAGCCAGTTTGAATTGCGCCATCGGTTCACCGAGAACTTTGCCGGTGTGGTCTTCGCAGACGTGGGAATGCTCGGCCACAAACCGCTCGAAGTCGATTCTCCGCGTGCCTCAGTTGGTGCGGGCATCCGCATGAAGCTCCCCATGGCTTCTGTCAGCCTCGACCTGGGCGTTCCGGTGGTCAGCAAAAAAGACGATCAGCGGCAGATTCTGCACTTCAACATGACTTCAGCTTTCTAAGCAGGGTATAAGTCAGGCAGCACTTCCCCAATTGTCTCCGCTGAAGGTAGGATGATATGAAGTTAAAAGTTGTGATTCTCTCTGCAGTGCTTTCCGTCGCATTCGCCTGTTCAGTTCTGGCCCAGACCAGCCGTGTCGCGTATGTCGATATCGATCGGGTAACCGAAAAGTCCGACAAAATCAACAAGGCGATGGGCAACGTCAGCGACCGCGTCGAAGGCATCCAGAAAGACATCGAAACAAAACGTAAACGCCTTGCCGATCTGAAAATGGAGATCAAAAAGGGCGAAGGCGTCATTGCCGATACCGAATTAAAAAAGAAGCGCGACGAAAGCAGCCAGATCGAAAAAGATCTGGTTGATCTTGAGTACCAGGGCCGGCGAGAACTGCAGAAGCTGGATGCAACTCTCTTCGAACCAATGATCAAGACCATCGTACTGGCGATCCAGGAAGTTGCCAAGGAGCGCAATATTGACCTGGTTGTCCGCGGCGAAGCCGTAATTTATGGCGCCGATGCGGCTGATATCACAGACGAAGTCATAAAAAAGCTCAATAGCCCAAGCTTTAATCCTGGCGCCAAATCAGACTCATCCTCATCCGCAACCAGGACCGATAAAGATTCTGGCAGCGACGCAGGCGCAGATAAATCCAGCGCCTCGGACGACAAATCAGCGCCCGCCAAATCAGCATCCGGCGAAAAATCCGCGAGCAGCGAAAAATCCTCCGCGGCATCAGCCGAAAAAGATTCCGGCAGCAAATCCATAATTCCAAACATCCCCCTGCGCTCACGCCCGGTCGACCGGCAGCAGGATTAATCCGTGGTAGTTTCGTAACATGGAGCAGTCCCCCAGGCCAGTTCTGTCTGTAAACAGTCAATCTGTATCCATTCCCCGCAGCACAATCGCTCAGACGGCAGAAATCCACGGACGCGGGATCCATTCGGGCGCCGAAGTAAAACTCTCCATTCTGCCGGCGCCGGCAAACACCGGAATTGTCTTTCGCCGAGTCGACCTGCCGTCACAACCGGGCGTCTCCGTGTGTTATGACAACCTTGCGGCAGACGAGCTCGACCGACGCACGACCTTACGTTCTGGCGCCTGCTCCGTCCATACTGTCGAGCATCTGCTGAGTGCATTATGCGCCCTCGGGATTCATGATGCTGTCATTGAAATGAACGCCCCCGAGCCGCCCGGCCTGGACGGCAGCGGCCTCGGCTATGTGCAGGCGATCGAAGCCGCCGGCGTGCGGCCTCACGGCGCAGACGAAATTATTCAACCGCTCATTATAGACCGGGCCATCGCCTTCCAGCTTGACGGGTCAGAGATCTGTGCCATCCCCGCACCCGACTTTCGCGTAACATTCTTTTATACTTCAGAAGAGCCGCTCCTGCGCACCCAAACCCAGAGCTTCGCCATCACGCCGCAACACTACAAAGCCGAAATCGCACCCGCCCGCACGTTTTGCTTTTTTCGCGAAATAGAAGCCCTGCAAAAAGCCAACCTCATAAAAGGCGGAAGCCTTGCCTGCGCAGTTGTGATCGGACGTAAATCGATCCTCAATACCGATCTGCGCTACCGCGACGAACCCGTTCGCCACAAAATACTGGACTTCATCGGAGATATGGCGCTTCTTGGAGTTCCTCTTCAAGGCCATTTTCTCGCCTGGCGCGCCGGGCACCGAATCAATGCCGCCTTTGGGCAGCACCTAAAAAAGGAATACAACCTGTGACAACCGACGCATCTATCACCGCTAACGCAGCAGACACCACATCGCCAGCCACACTGACCATCGAAGACATCACAAAGGTCCTCCCCCACCGCTTTCCATTTCTGTTGATAGATCGCATCATCGAAGTACGCGAAAACTTCGTAAAAGGCATCAAATGTGTCACCATGAACGAATGGTTTTTCCAGGGACACTTCCCGGAAAAGCCCGTCATGCCTGGCGTCCTGATCATTGAAGCCATGGCCCAGACCGGCGCAACAATGGTCCACCAATGGGAAGAAAACAAAGGAAAGCTCGTTTTCCTTGCCGGTGTAGACGAGGCACGCTTCCGCCGCCTCGTGCAGCCCGGAGACGTCCTGACCATCGAAGTCACACAACTTATGCGCAGAAAAGGTGTCGGAAAATCAGCAGCAAAAGCCTACGTCGGCGATGAACTCGCCTGCGAGGCCACACTGACATTTGTGGCGCAGCGCTAACCCGTAGCCGCATCCGCCACACCCAGGAACAAAGCCATGAGACCACGTCAGCCAACCCCTCCCCCGCGCCCGAAATCCGTCCGCAGCTATTTCGTCCTGGCAATCATCTTCACCCTCACAGCCGTCGGCATCTGGTTATACATAAACCAGGATAACATCCGTGAGTTTAGCGAAACCTATAAAAGCCGCGAGCAGGCCCGGGAAAAAATCGCACAAACCAAACAGCTCATCACCAAACTCACTCGTCGCCAGCAAAGCCTCAACCTCAACGGCCTCGAAAGCAAAAAACAAATGCGCGAGCGATTGCAGCTGCATCTGCGCGGAGAACAGGTCATCTATTTTGACAAAGAAGAAATCACAACAAACACCGCACCAGGCACACCCGGCACAACCTCAACAGCACAAGATATCCGATCTGCCAGCCAGCCGCAGTAACACAGAAAAATACCAAACAAACTATGAAGAAACCCAACCCCCTGGAGTAAAGTAAGCCTGCACACGACGCGGGGTAGAGCAGTTGGTAGCTCGTTGGGCTCATAACCCAAAGGTCGGCGGTTCGAGTCCGCCCCCCGCTACCAAAGTTTTTTGAAAAGCGGGTCAGCGTTAACAAACGCCAGCCCGTATTTTCATCTCTGGGGCGACGTAGCTCAGGTGGTTAGAGCGAGGGTCTCATAATCCCTAGGTCAGTGGTTCAACTCCACTCGTCGCTACCATTCTCTTTCGTGCGGCACACAAATTAGACAGGCTGTTTATAAAAACTGCCAGAGGCACCGTGCAGTTGGACCCTCAGGTTTGTTGCACCAGGTTCCTCATTCTCCGCTTCCTGCACAGCGATCCACTTCGCCCTGGCTGAAGGGTTTTCCTGGGTGCTCTGTATAGCAGAGTGGTTTACTTTACAAAAAGAATCCGCAAGGGTTTTCCATGCATGAATCACAACTGACAGCCGCGCTGGAACAGATTAACGAAATTCATGGTCACATGGCCCGGGGACAGGCTTACCGAGGGTATCGCCCGTTACCGGTGGCGTTTTCCGGTGCGCTTGGGCTGGTGGCGGCTTATCTGCAGCCCTATTTTGTTTCGCCGCTGGCACCGGAAACCTTTGCCCTATACTGGATGGTTGCTGCCGCCATTTGTGCAGTGCTGGCCGGCTCCGCTGTTGGATTGCATTTTCTTCAACAGCCCCCCTGGGAGCGTCGCCAGATCCTCTTCGTCTGGGGACAGTTTATACCGTGCCTCGTCGCCGGGGGCATTGCTGGCGCCGGGATTGCCCGTTCGCTGCCAGAGGCCATTCCCCTGCTGCCGGGTATCTGGGCCATCATTTTCAGCATGGGCATCTTTGCGTCACGCCCGTTTCTCCCTCGTATTACTGGGTGGGTGGCGCTTTATTATATGGTGGCTGGTGCCTGGCTGCTACATGAAATGCCGGATCCCACACGACCTGCCTGGGCACTCGCGGTAGTGTTTTGCATCGGCCAGTGCGCAGGAGCACTGATGTTATATCTGAAGTTGGAGAGGAGATGTGTTTATGTCGAAGATTAAGGGTAGAGAAGAGCTCCCAGCTCATGATACGGATGAGGGGCGATTTGCTTACGATGGACTCGATCGTGCGGTTCATGAGAAGGGACGCCTCGCCATTATGACATCGCTGATCAGCAACCCGGATGGGCTATTGTTTGGCGATCTGAAACGGCTGACTGCGCTGACGGACGGAAACCTGAGCCGCCACCTTGAGGTGCTGCGTGAGGCTGGGCTTGTCGAAATATGGAAGGGTTTTGACAGGAAACGGCCGCAGACACTCTGCCGCATCACGCGCGCCGGGCGCAAGCGGTTTGCGGAATACCTGAGTGAGCTGGAACAGGTAATTACGGATGCACGCAGACAGCAGGCTGAGCTGGAAAACAATGCAAGACCACCAAAGCTGCCCGGCACCTGGACGCCTGCCTAACCTGCCTTTCTGCTAAAGCCAGACCGGAATTCTGACTTTATAGAACGAAAATAGCATTCTGCTCGAAATATTACTTTGCAATGCAAAGTACACTGCATAACAACGCACCATTATCAGGAAAGAGGATGTTGCTATGCACGTGGTGAGGGCCCAGGCAATGGGCATGTGTTTTGGGGTGAAGGATGCGCTTCTCGTGGCGCAGCGAATTGCAAATCCGCATGATGTGACGATTCACGGCGAACTCGTCCATAATGAGAAGGTTAACGATTCGCTCCGGCAAAACGGATTCCAGATCAGCGGCGAAGTGGGGCGCTCTATTCCCAGGACGCCAGAGGTAATGATTACGGCGCACGGCGTGAGTGATCGGGAGCGTAAAAAACTGCAGGACGCAGGGAAAATCGTCTACGACACAACTTGTCCGCTGGTGCGACGGGCGCATCAGGTGGCGTTACGGCTGGCCTCAGCCGGATGGCATATTGTCATTGCTGGCAAAAAAGGCCACGTGGAAGTTGCAGGCCTTGCGGGAGATCTGCATAATCCGACGATTATCTCTTCGCCGGAAGACGTCACGCTGCTCCCCTATTCTCAAATTGCCGTCGTGTGCCAGACAACTTTGCAATCCAAAGTTGCTGCAGAAGTCGTTGAGGCGCTGAAGCAGAAAAATCCGGCTAGTGAAGTTCGGCTGTTCGACACCATTTGCAGACCCACGCGCGAGCGCCAGGCAGCCATGGTCAAACTGCTGACAGAGTGTGAAGCCGTTGTCGTCGTGGGCGGCGTTCACTCAAACAACACAAGACAACTCGTTGCTGTTGCGAAGGCCTCCGGCAAGCCAACTGTTCATGTACAGGGTGCGCAGCAAATCGATGAAGACTGGGCAGCACAGTTTGCGGTGGTTGGCGTGACAGCAGGCACTTCGACTCCAGATGAGGACATTGATGCCGTGTGCGAGCGCCTGGAGCGGATAGCGCCCGCTAGGGTACATGCCGGCGTGGCAAGCCAGGTGGTGAGCGCATGAACAAGACCGTAGCGCTCCCGCCGCCGATCCATGCTATCGCAGATTCCACAAAAACTCCCCTGCCGAAATCCGAATCGTTCGATCCAGTGCTTCACGCAGCGATCCTTGCCACCGGACTGGTGGGGGGTATCACGTATAACCTGCTTGTCATTGGGGCTGCCGGCATTGGCGCAAACCTCTTTTTGACTACCGCTGTGTTCTTTGCGGGCTGGTTCTTTCTCGCCCGGCGCAAGCCCATTCCAGCGTGGCGAAAAGTCTGTGCCGCCGCCGCCCTGATCTACAGCGCCGCCCTGGCATTTCGCGCAGCAGATATTCTTTTCACGCTGAACATCAGCCTGATGATTGCCTTTGTGATTCTGGCCTGCAGCCCTTCTTTTACATCGCGCATTAGCAGCGTTGCTGGTCTGGTTCTTAATGGGCTCCAGGTCGGCTTCTGTGCCATTTTTGGCAGTATCTTTTTTGCATTAGAAACACCCTGGGACAAATTGAGGCCCAACAATACCACCTCGCGGGTCGCAGCTCGAGTGGCAATCGGTGTGCTGATTTCCTTCCCATTCCTGCTGATATTCGGGTCTTTGTTTGCCCATGCGGAGCTGCGGTTTGGCAGTTTCTTTGATGCGCTATTTTCTGCGCTTTCCAGGTTTATCTTTCAAAACTTCTGGGGCACAATGCTGGCTGCAGCTTTTGCTGTCGGACTGTTGTATGCGTCGTTCCTGTCGAAGCCCTTTGCCACCATTGATCCAACCAGGCGAAAATTTCGAATCGGCTTCGTGGAAAGCATCACGGTGTTAGCATTGCTGACGGCAATGTTTGCCATCTTTGTTGCGACACAACTGCCGTATTTTTTTGGCGGGCAAAGCCGCGTCTCTTCCGTGCCTCATCTGGCCTGGAGCGATTATGCCCGGAGAGGGTTCTTCGAGCTTTCAACGGTTGCTGCACTGCTGATCCCCACGCTGATGTTGTTCCAGGGCTGTGCGGCAATTGACACAAGCGGACAACGGCGCACGATCAACCTGTTATCTGCTGCACTGTCTGTGCTTACGGGAATTATTATCATTTCAGCTTTTCAGCGCATGCTGCTCTATGCTCGCAATTATGGCTTAACAGAATTGCGCATCTATGTCAGCACATTTATCGTGGCTATTGCGATCGCAATTTTCCTGCTAAACTATTACGCGATCAAAGCCAGGCCGTACCATTTTATACCCGCCGTTTTCATACTGGGGTTTATTTTCAGCATTGGCATTCAGATCCCCAATGTGCAGGCCCTCGTAGCCCGAGACACGATCCAGCGGAATCTCGCCGGCCAACAGAGCGACATGCAGTATTTGACTACGCTCTCGACGGATGCGCTGCCGGCCATTATGGCGTCTTCCCTTTCCACTGAGAAGAAGAGGGAGCTTAAATTACGACTACTGGCTAACACAAACGGAAAGACTCTGGGTCGGAAGCCCCTCGAGGGGACGCTAAGTGCCCAGCCGTGGGAAAAGGAGCCATTTTAGCCACTCATTCAAAAGGCGCGGAGCTTCCCTGTTGGGAAATTCCGCGCCTGATAAACTGCTGATGACCGAGCTCAGGAAACTTCTTTGCGCATTTTCGCGCTGAGGATCCGCATCTGCTCGCGATACTTTGCGACGGTCCGCCGCGCAATATTGACGCCCTTGGCGCGAATCATTTCGGCCAATTTCTGATCGCTATAGGGCTTCTTTGGGTTCTCATTTGCAATCAGTTCAGCAAGCATCGCTTTGATGCTGGTACTGCTGGCGTCTACGCCACTGTCAGTTTCCAGTCCCGGACTAAAGAAATATTTCAGTTCAAAAATGCCGCGCGGAGTTTCGATATACTTGTTCGTGGTCACGCGGGCGACTGTTGATTCATGCATGCCAACAACCTCCGCCACCTGCTTCAGGGTCAGCGGGCAGAGGCCGCTTGTCCCCTTTTCGAGAAAGTCTTTCTGGAATGCCATGACAGCTTCGCTAACCTTGAGAATCGTGCTTTTTCGTTTCTCGATATTCTTGATCAGCCAGATGGCCGATTTATATTTCTCCAGCGCAAACTCTTTTTCCTTGGAGCTGAAATCCGCCTGCTGCAGGAGCTGCCGGTAATAGCGATTAATCCGCAGACCGCTGGTTTTTCCCTCGTTCAGGAAGATCATGTGTTTGTCATCAACCTTCTTCACAAACACGTCTGGCTGGATGTATTTCACATCGTCCGTATTTCCCGAACGCCCCGGCTTCGGTTCCAGGTGGGCGATCTGATGGAAAACCTCATGCACCTTCTGTTCGTCGATTTTGAGTTCGCGGGCGATTTCCTTGAACTTCTTCTTCTGCAGCAAATCCAGGTGCTGCTCGACGATGCGCAGCGTCATTTTGTCTTTTACGCCCTTGTTTTCCAACTGAATGCGCAGGCACTCAGCCAGGTTCCGCGCCCCCACGCCAACCGGGTCAAAGGTCTGAATGACACGGAGCACATTTTCGACATCGTCCGCTGTGACCTTCAAGTCTTCAGCAAGCTCTTCGAGTGGTACCCGCAGATAACCATCATCATCCAGGTTCCCGATAATATACTCGCCGATCAAAGTCTGCTGCTTATCAAGGGAGCTAACGTGCAGCTGCCAGTTCAAAGAGTCATAAAGATTTTCCCGGACGGCGACGAAATCAGTAAAATCCCGTTCCTCTTCCATCGGCTCTGTGGGCGTGTAGACGCGGCTGTCTGAATCATCATAAAAGTCTTCCCAGTTGACGTCCATATCGGAGAAATGCTCATCGCCTTCAGCCTTATCCGCAGTTGCGGTCGCCGTATCTGCAGCTTCATTTTCGGGGCCACTGTACGTGAAATCAATCACACCCTCATCCGGCGTCGTATCCTGGTTGTCAGCGTCAGCTTTCTGTTCGGTATCGCTCTCCGTATCTTCAGCAATTTCAAGGAATGGATTCTCCATAACCTCCTGACCAGCCAATTGCTCCAGTTCTTGTGCAGACATCTGCAGCAGCTGAATGGACTGCTGCATTTGAGGTGTCATTATTAGTCGTTGAGTTTGCTTTTGGACCTGGTTTAGGGATAGAGCCATTATGAAAATCCTTGTATTTTATGCCCATAGATAAGTGCTTGTGAAAGAGTCATTGGCACAAACACGCGGACTAGACAAGCAGAATCTGTGCCAATAAGTGTTAGACTATAGAAAAACCAGTTTGTTCCCAGTGGAGATGACCTCAGTTGACCCAGATGAACCCGCCTGCAAAACCCCACATTCTACGGCTTCCCCGGTGGATGCAAGTGTCCATAGTTGTCATCGTTGCGGTTGTCGCTCAATGGGTGGTCATCCGGGCTTTTAAGCAGCAGGAATCACGGCGCATGATCCAGTTTGGCAATGGTCTGATAAACGCCGGCAAACGGGAGCTGGAGGCGCAGTCCGTTTCCGCGAGGGCAGTGCAGCTAAACCCTTATGACGGCTATGGCTGGCTGAACCTGGGCACTTCTGTTTATCTTCAGCACAAGTTCCCCGAAGCCGTTACCACCCTTCAACAGGGTCTTCCCTACCTGCCGCATTCGTACAATGCACTGAGGCTTATGGCTTTTTCCAATTACAATATGCAAAAATACGGTCCGGCCAGCACGGAATTTGAGAAATACCTGGAAATGCAGCCTTTCCCACAGGTCAGCCCGGAACTGATTTTTACTTATGCAGGCCTGGCCTCTCTCCGGGCTGGTGATTTAAGCGATTCCGTTTACGACCTGATGCAGGCGACGCCATTATCCGACAAAAAGGCCGACGTTTTGCGCGCTCGTATTCTGGCTGCCGTCCTCGGGAGCCGTCTTGACGGAGCGGTCTATTGTACGCGCCTGTTTCGTTTTTTTAACCCGGGCACTGAGTTGAACCCCATGGAAATTCTGGTAAACACCATCAAGCGAGGCCAGGTGTCGCAGACAATCTCTTACCTGGAGACGATCTTGCCAGAGAGCACAAATGATGTCAGCGTCATTAAGACTCTTGCAGCGGCATACGTCAATACCGGGCAACGGGAAAAAGCCAATACTATTATAGCCGATGCGGTCACGCGCCACCCCGAAAGTGCGACCCTGCGCCTGGTCTATGGCGATATCCTGTATTCAGAAAAGCGCTTTCCCGAGGCGGTTGTGCAATATGACGAGCATTTGCGTCTGCAGCCGGATTCTCCTCTTCGTGCTGACCTCGAGCAGAAAAAAGCAGAGATCAGCGCCGGAATGAGAACGGCTGGAAAATAAAATACCGCAGGCTGACTGTGTGTCCGTGTTTTGGGGGTAGGTTAACTAGGCGGAACCCAGTGCCGAGCCTGCGGCATGTTTATTTATGTAGTTAGCTGCTTTATTATTTTCAGAATTGACAAACTTACCGATTCGGATAAAGCGGGAATGCCTGCGTCAACTCCGTAACCTGCTCACGCACCTTGGTTTGCAGGTTTTCGTCAGCCGGATTTTTGAGAATCTGCCCGATCCAGGAGCCGATTTTCCGCATTTCATCCTGCCCCATGCCGCGAGTTGTGAGGGCTGGCGTGCCCAGGCGTATGCCGCTGGTTTCCATGGGCTTACGGGTATCAAAGGGGATCATATTCTTATTACAGGTAATGCCTGCATTCTCCAGAAGATGTTCCGCCTCCTTGCCCGTCACGCCGATAGTCCCGACATCGGCAAGCAGAAGGTGGCAATCTGTTCCACCACTCACAATGCGAATTCCACCGCGGACGAGTTCTTCCGCCAGAGCCTGGGCATTTGCCTTGGTCGCAGCCGCATACTGCTTGAATTCGGGCTGAAGTGCCTCACCGAAGCAGACCGCTTTCGCTGCGATAACATGCATCAGCGGACCACCCTGAAGCCCGGGGAATACAGCTTTATCGATGCCTTTGGCAAATTCTTCCTTACACATAACCATCCCAGCCCGCGGCCCCCGCAGAGTCTTGTGGGTTGTCGTGGTCACGAAATCCGCATACGGCACGGGCGAGTCATAAACTCCGCCAGCAATCAGGCCGGCATAATGCGCCACGTCTGTCATGAATAGCGCTCCGACTTCCTTCGCGATTTCCGCGAATTTGGCGAAATCGATCTGACGCGGATAGGCGCTGGCGCCAGCGATGATCAGCTTAGGCTTGTGTTCGCGTGCCTGGCTGATAACATGATCATAATCAATGGTTTCGTCATCTTTTTTGACGCCATAGGCCACGACGTTAAAATACGTGCCGGAGAAATTCAGGCGCATTCCATGGGTGAGATGACCACCATGGGCGAGGTCCATGCCGAGGATGGTATCACCAGGCTTTAGCTGAGCGAAGAAAACGGCCATGTTTGCCTGGGCACCGGAATGCGGCTGCACGTTGACGTGATCGACGCCGAACAGCTGTTTGGCGCGGTCGATGGCCAGTTGCTCGACGACATCTACATACTCACACCCGCCGTAGTAACGTTTGCCTGGCAGGCCTTCGGCGTATTTGTTAGTTAAGACGCTGCCCTGGGCTTCGAGAATTGCCTCTGAGACGAAATTCTCGCTGGCGATCATTTCCAGGGTGGATTGTTGACGACGCAGTTCCTGCTGGATAGCTTTGGCGACATCTGGGTCCTGCTGTTGCAGGGGCGCAGCGTTTTCAAAAACCGCACTCATTTGTTGTTTTCTCCCTCGTGTAAAAGCCGATCGGCCGGACATGCAGCCCCAACAGCTTCAATCTTTTCAACGCGACGCTCGTGGCGCCCACCTTCAAATTCTGTTGCCATCCAGATGCGGCTGATCTCGCTGTTTTCCGCTTCTGACTGATGCCGGCTGCGAAGCGCCAGGCAGTTGGAATTGTTGTGACGGCGGCTCATTTCCGCCCCATACGTATCGGTACAAAGAGCACAACGTACACCAACAACACGGTTCGCGACCATGCTCATGCCAATGCCGCTGCCGCAGACCAGGATAGCGCGGTCGACTTTGCCATCCACCAGGTCCCGCAGTGCTGGGCCGGCGAGATCAGGATAATCAACGCTATCGGTGGTTTTTACGCCATAATCGACCACTTCATGCCCAGCCGCCTTTAACTCGTCAATCAGGTGCCGGCTGTCTAAGCCCGCATGGTCGTTTGAAAATGCAACTCGCAATGCATACGCTCCGCGTGTAATGGCTGGTGGTATTGTGTACTGATAACGGCACGCACCTAATCATAACAACATGCACGAGAAGCGAAATAATCTGCTGCGCTAGTGTGCGCTCTGCTATTCCGGGAACCGGGCCGCGACCGGTTTACGAAGATCCAGTTCGGGGTAACGACGCAAGTGCTTGCGCAAGACCTTGTAAATACCCTGCACAGACTTCTCTGCCAGGATGGCCTCCGCCAGGCTGCGGGCATCGCCAAGACTTATAGCACGAATCGCTCGCTTTACCGGCGGAATACTGATGCTGCTCATAGACAGCTCATCAATCCCAAGGCCCATCAGCACGATGGCCGACACCGGATCTGAAGCCATTTCGCCGCACACCGAAATACTGATGCCGGCCTTGCGCGCCGCGGTGACTGTCTGCTTCAGGAGGCGCAAAACCGCCGGATGAAACGGCTCATAAAGGTAAGCGACCTTCTCATTGCTCCGGTCAACCGCGAGAGTATATTGGATGAGGTCGTTGGTTCCAATGGAAAAAAAGTCGCACTCGTGGGCCAGGTCAGCCGCGGCAACGGCCGCAGATGGAACCTCTATCATGGGGCCGACTCGAACTTTTTGGTCAAACTTGATATTTTGAAAGCGAAGCTCCGCCTTGGCGTGGCGAATTCGCTTTTTAACTTCCAGCCACTCATCAAGGCCACTGACCATCGGCACCAGAATTTTCACAGGACCAAAGGCGCTGGCCCGCAGCATGGCTCGCACCTGCGCGTTAAAAATTTTCGGATGAGCCATGCACAACCGAATGGCGCGCAGCCCCATAAACGGATTCAGCTCGCGGCTGAACACCTCTCCGTTAAGAAATTTGTCGCCGCCAAAATCCAGCGTACGAAACACCACGGGCTCCGGGCTGACCTTTTCCAGCACCGACCGATAGATCGCAAACTGTTCCTCTTCATCGGGCGGGTCATCGCGATTCATAAAGAGGAATTCCGTCCGGAAGAGCCCGATCCCCCGCCCACCATGTTTATGAATGTGCTCGGATTCTTCCAGAAGCTCCACGTTTGACCGGATATTTATTTCGTAGCCGTCTGATGTTTCAGCGCGAAGCAATCTCAGCTCCTGCAGATCGCGCGACGCCGACTGGTAGGCTTGCAGCTTCTTTTCGTACTGCGTCAGAGTTTCGGCAGACGGGTTAACGATGACAATGCCCGCCTGCCCGTCCACCACAATTGTATCCCAGTGCTGGACTTCACTCAGAATCCCATGAGCGCCAACCACAGCCGGGATCTCCAGGGCTTTTGCCATAATCGCAGTGTGCGAAGTGGCACCACCCC
>Ga0182738_1005724_pt1 | contig 13161 bp, 9 predicted proteins | sample eDN5th30CBELigMG_FD_128876 | JGI IMG/M metagenome (GOLD analysis project Ga0182738, IMG submission 128876) | Enriched Miracle-Growth compost microbial communities from Emeryville, California, USA - eDNA 5th pass 30_C BE-Lig MG (version 2)... ...
TCAATTGAAAGGTTTTGCTTTGAGAAATTTCAATCAAGAATTTTTTTTGGAAAAAAAATTTTTGTAGAAAAATAAGGAAATTGGTTTATCTAGGTAATTCCGAACTTTGTTCGAAAAGTCATTCTGTCAAAAACTATAAAGCTCAGTCATGAAATTAAAATTATAATGAAATTTTATGGGAAAAATTTGCGTGAAATATTTTGTTAAAAATATTCTTAAACTCAGAGAGGAGTCTGAAATTACGTTTAAGCGTTTTTGAGAGTATTCTAACATTGTACAGACCTGTTTGACTTTGGTCTGAGATGATTAGAAGTAATTTTTTTTCTCAAGTGTTGGTTTCCACATCTTGTTTTCTCAAAATTTACAAATTCCTTTAAATTTGAAGTCTAGTCATTTGCATCACTTCTCTGAAGGTTTTCTCTTCTTGAAATTCAAATATTCATCTGATATTTTTTCAAAAATTTATCAAAGCAAAATTGAAGGCAAGAAAATGCTGATTATGAAATTGAAAATAATTTTGGCAAAATTTGCAAGAACTCTTATCATAACCTCCATTTGTGGTTTTCATGATTTCAGCGACTAAACCTCGTTCAATATTTCTGAACCTTCCAAACTACCATTTGGAGTTATATTTCTCTCGAATTTTTAAGCATGAAGAATGTCTCCTATGTTCTCCCACAAACAACCTTCTTTTTCTTCCCCATCACTACCTTTGCCTCATATGAAAACTGCTTTTGAAATTCATCAAAATGACACAAAAAAATTTTTTGAATTTGCAGAGAGTGTGTTATGAATAAAGACCGGCATCCATACATACGAGGGCTTTAAAACTACAAGTTTCCAAAATCAGCCCTCTCCACCATCGAATTCAACTCCAATCATGACAAAACCCCTTACTCTAACAGTGAAGATCAATATAACCCGGAATTCTAATATTTCATATCCTAGAGCCGCCTATTCCACCTTTTCGAAACGACGTATATTAAAATTCTTAGGACAGATTTTCTTAATGACGTCAAATAAAATTTAAACAATGCATCTTTGATTTTTATTATAAAATTCCTCGCTTGCCTTTCAAATTCCGCTTTGCTTCCTTTAAATAACAAATTTTCACCTCTATTTATTATTATTAATCACAATCAAGTCCTCTCTCATGGCCTCTTTCCGTACAATCCTCTGCCTCTCCTTAATCTCCCTTTTCCTCATCTCTGCCGTCCAATCCAAGAAGTCCTCTGACTTTACCACTCTTCTCATCAATAAAGACTCCCAAGGAAATTATTATATTCAAGTCAAATGGAATTCTAACTCGAAGCAATCCAATGCCACCACCCAAGAATCAGAAACTGGCAAAATGGCTTTGAATTTATACTCCAGTGAAACCTTTGTTTCTGCTTGTGACAGTTTCAAGTCTTATCCCAAGATCCAATATGATGGTCAACTTCAAGGAAAACAAATGAGACAAATCTCTCTCTTAAACCAAGAATCTGTTACTGGCTACTCAATTCCTTTGACCATCCAAACTCCAGCTTTCATCCTTGCCAATTTCCCTGCCATGTACGCTGTCAGATGCGATTCTGGATTAAAACACGATCTTCATGGATACCTTGGCTTAGGAAGTGGCTCCAACAATATGCTTAATGCTCTCCCAAGCTTCTCCGTCTTCTTAAGTAATGGTAAAGACCACTTCGCTTCAAATTTATTTGTTGGCGCTCAAGACAGTCTTAGCCATATCTATGGTGACAGAAGCTTCCACTTGACTGCTGATACTCAAGACAACTGGATGATGAACATTAAAGACATTCAAGTCTCTCGTAAATCTCTTGGTGTTGAAGGATCCTTCTATGTTATGTGGGACCTTAACACTGAGTTCATTGGCGTTCCTTCTCAAATCTATGATTCTATTGTGAAAACCCTTCAAGAGAATGGAGTTACCTGTAACGAAACTGCTTGCCAATGCCAAAACTCCACTCTCCCAACCTTTGATTTGGTTATTGAAGGCAACAAAACTTCCAATAACAGAATTCCTTTGACTTCCGACTTGTACTTCAATAAAAGTACTTGCAGTTTGCTCATTAAGCCTGTTAAGGTGAGCTCCGCTTATGAAAACGCTGTTATTTTGGGTGCTCCTTTCATGAGAGAGTACTTTGTCCAATTCCAGCAAGGAAGAGGATCCAGTCAAGGTCATGTTACTATTCTCAAGGCTAAGCATGACAAATCTCTTAATAAGCACGAATTATGGATGATTATTGGAGTTGCTGCCGTGTCTTTCTGCTTTATTATTGCAGTTGCTATCGGAGTTTACATGATCAAGTTCTATGGTGTGAAAAGTGCTTCTGAAGAAAAACAACCTTTCCTTGGAAATATTCAAGGTGAAGATTCTGAATTCAGAATTGAGACCCACGAAGAAAGAGCAGCTATCTCCGCTGGATCCCCAATTGATAATTAATGTTTTTTTTTTTCATGAATCAGATATATAAATATTTTATTTAGTATTTTCTAGTTTATATAAAGAAATTATTATTGATTTTTTAAAAAGTAAAGATTGAATTGGAATTTAAGAAAAAGTATAAAGAGTATTTATACTTCCACATTAAAATTCTTCACTAGCTAGCTAGCGACTTTAGTCGCAGACAAATTATTTGAATTATTTTAAATCCTTTGTATTTCGATAGATAGATAAGGTTTTTAAATTCATTTGTAAAAGTTCAATCAATCAATTAATCATAGTATTTAGAATTTTTTTATTTGTCTTTCCTCACATCATATCTCATTATTTCACCTAAAAATTTTTTAATATCATCCAGCTCCTCAAGGATCTTACTTGGATCAAGTATCTCATTCTGACTTGACTGATATCATAGACGATATATTCATTATAACTGAGAGCAGGATCGATTCTTTCACCCTTTTCATTCTTGTACTTATACTGAATACTCTTGCCTAATGGCACAATTGCTCCATTGGCCAATACTTCATTATAAGCTGGATCAGGACCTTGTCTTCCACATCCTTTCACACTCTTATACGGAGCTAAAAAATTAATATCATCCTTTATCTACATCCTATTTTACCGTCGAGTTTTGTGATATAATCTGCGTTATACAATTCTAAAGGACTTCCGAGAGCAACTTCGCACAATAAGATCAACTTGGTATTATCTCTGGCATTATAAGAGTAGTTTTGGCAATATCCATAACTCTTGTCAAATGTATCTGCGAAGTAAATACCTTTACCAAACATGTAGCCAGTTGCTGGAGCCTCAGGAGGAGCAATTCTCAAACCTTGAGACAGGATACCCATAAAGTTAATGGTCTTGGAACCATGCCATAAATAAGTTCTGTTCTTGGCGTCTTTCCATTGGGCGATACGTTCAGCTTCTCCTCTTCTTTCCAAAGCAAAGACGTTGACAATAGAATCTGGTCTGTAAGAACTGAAACCGTTCTGAATGTATTGGTTAATCAACTTGTACTCTCTTTGCTTCTTCTGTAATGGCAATAAACGAATACCCAAAGCTTCAATAATGTAATCCATTGGATTGAGAACCTTGATGTTGTACAAAGCACCCAGGAGAATCTTTGAAGAAACTTGCAAATCCAACATATCATTCACCATCTGGGCCTTTTCGTCAAGAGTACGAGAGTTGTCAATTGGCTGAACAGGTTTGTAGCGGAATCTGGTATCAGGAATCAATTCGTAGAATCTGCTACTTCCATCAAGGATTCTTTCTTGGATCTTGAGCTTCTCTTTCAAAATTTCTTTTGCTCTCTCTTCAATCCTCTTCTGTTCCTCAGCAGCCTTCCTAACTCTTTCTGCTTCGTCTTCTTCAGGTCCGCCTAGTTGAGCTCCGTAATTAGCATATCTCTGTCGGTTTTCTTCTCGTTCCTGTTCTTCTAATTCTTCCTGTTCTTCAATAACTTCCCTCAAATCCAACAAAATCTTCTTGGCTTCGAAAATCAACTCTTTTGATAATTTTCCAAATGGCAACAATGTCTCATCGACATGGAATCTTCCAAACCATTGTTGATAAGAATTCACATCTGAAATTGATTTCACCAAATCCTTGATTGGCTTTGTTAAATTGGTGATAGGTAACTCCTTATCTGCCCAGTTAAATGGCTTCAAGTACTCTTTCTGATTCTTTCTTGTACTAATATTCAATAATCTGTACTTCTTGTCCACTTTCTTGAAATTAGCCTTATTCTTCCACTCATTTCCAGATTTATCCTTGAAAATCTTGCTAAATTCTGCGATGCATTCATCTTTGCTTGGATATGGCGTCTCTTGATGCATACCAGTATCACCGATACGACCCCACTTAGTAAACAAGATATAATTGTCTCTATTCTTATCGTGTAAGACTTGCATTCTATAGAAGAGATATTCTCCGTATCCTCCTCTTCCGATATCAACCTTGGTCATGTAAAGACTGTAAGGCCCAAGATTATTATCATAAACGACTTCTAAATTGTGGAGATTATGGGCATCTTCATCGACAGGCATTTTTTCCATTGTGCCATCATCCATTTTCCTGCCTTCAAGGTCATTGATGTACTTTTCAGCATCAGATTCAAAGTCGACTTCTTCCATCCAATCAACGCCAGCAATAATTGAGGTGGCTTGTCTTTGAATTTGAGCAGGAGGTTTCTGGTCATTAGCTCCCAACCTCAATAAAGCATCCTTCATTGTCCCGGAATCTTGGAAGTGAGAATAATAAATTGGAGTTTTTCCTCTATCATCAGGGGTATTGACATCGAAGTAGTTTGCCAAAAGCTCCAACATCTCTACGTTCTCATATGAGGCATAATCCATTGGATTCACCACATGATGAATTGGAGTCTTTCCTTGCTTGTCTTTCATCTGACGGTTCAGATTATTGTAAGACAACAACAACTTCAGCAAAGGAGTCCAGTTCTTGCGAATAGCATAGATAACTGCAGTCCAGCCATCGTTATCAGCATCGTTAACTGAAACACCGCTATCCAACAACTCTTTGATGATCTTTGAATCAATGGGCTTGTCCTTGAGATTCATTAAGTAGAGAACGGTAGTCACTCTCATTCTCTTTCTTCTGATCTTACAAGAAATTCTCTTGTTGATTGGAGCTCTGCAAATGGTGTAGAGTTCAAGTCTCTTGAGAGTCAAAGGACTGGAAGCTTGAGACAAAGCGATTTCAAAGGCAGTTCTATGGTCGTTGTTTTCGATACTTGAATCCACTCCATATTTCAATAACTCCTCTTCCAATTGAGTCCATCCTTTCTCAGCAGCATAAATCAACAATGTGTAAGTCTTCTTGATCTCCTTTTTATTGTGTGTGAAGGTAACAGTGAAGACTTTGTTAAAGTCAGTCTTGGCGTCGTGATAGACCTTGAGTCTTTCAAGTTGGAGGTTGCCCTTGATAAACTCTTTTTGTAAGGGAGTTATTCCTTGAGAATCTTCGATATTTGGGTCAGCTCCCAAACTCAAAATCTTCTTTTCAAGTTCGATATTGTTTCTTCCAGCAATATAATGCAAAACGCTAATTACTTGGTTATAAGAGTTGTACTTGGAATTCAAATCAGCCTTGTGACGGAAATATTTCTCCAAGCGATAAACGCTAAATCTGTGGCCTCTCAATGATAAAGTGAAAGGAGTATCGCCATTGTTATCCTTCAAATTAGGATCACATCCGTTCTCCAACAACTTGTCTTCCAAGAAATGGAAGTGATTCTCAGCAGCATAATGCAAAGGAGTCTTTCCAAAACAATCTTGTATCTTAAAGTCAACTCCTCTCAATAACAATCCATCGAAAATTCTTGTTGTCAAATCTGAAGGAGCCTGGTTACCCTTCATAGCAAATACATGGAACAGGTTCTGTTGCTTACTATCCAAAGTTCTCAAAACTGCGTCTTGAATCTTTGTCATCAAGGCCAACACGTATCTGAATTGTCCTTCGTTCAAAGCATCCTTAATGGCTTCCATCATGTTAAATCCGTTCTGTAACAACAAATATGCAATTCCTTGCCATCCTTTACGGATTGAAATAGCAAAGAAAGAATCGATTGGCACTTGAGTCACTCCAGTCTTTATCAAAGGAACATGTTTTGGCTTCGCAGCATATTCTGTTGCTTCGATTGGTGTCAAAGTACGGAATAATTCTCTCTCTCTTTCTTGTCTATCTTCTTCATCCAAGTCTTCTGTTACATCATCTTCTTCCTCTTCTTCCTCCTCATCCTCTTCTTCCATTCCATCTTTCTTCTTTTCAGCTTCAGGTTTTTCAATCACCATCTCGTCTCCTCCTTCTTTTGCGTTTGTCAAACCTTCTTCTCCTTCAACTTGCATCGTTGTTTCTTCGCCCTGTTCTTTCAGATATTCTTCCTCCAATTCATCCCAATTTGCATCTTTAGGATGAGCATACAAGAAGTTTTTATTATTGGTTTGGAAGATTTGGTTTGTAACTTTAGCTTCATTTTGAATCAAAATGGCTGCAGTATCTATATTAAAAATTAAATATTTTTCCCACTCATAAAATCTCATTACCTTTGTGCCCATTTTGCAGAGCGAGAGCGAGAGGAGTATTGCCATCAGCATCAGCTTCATCGAGAGTGATCTTTTCTTTACACATCAAAAGGATACAGATATAGGCTCCATGTTCAGCAGCATAATGCAAAGGTCTTCTTCCACGTCGATCTTTGAGATCCAAACTGATACCTTCAGCAGCACAAAGACCAGTTACAGTTTCCACAGGATCATTTTGATTGTGGAAGTTTTGATTGCCCTGGATAGGCTGGAAGGCATAAAACAGGGGACTTCTTCCGTACATATCGAGGGCATTCACTTGAGCGCCGCTTCTCAATAAAGAATCTTCCATCTCGTACATTTGTTCGGGTTTACTGTTGTTGACAGCATAATGGAGTGGAGTTCTCTCACAATCATCTCTATCATTGGGATTTGCTCCATTCTTAAGCAACACCTTGGCAACTTCGATCTTTTCAAGCACAACTGCCAACATCAAGCTACTTCTTCCTTTGTGATCTTTGGCATTTGGATTGGCTCCAATCTTCAACAAGTATTCAACTTGTTCGATCTTGCCATTTGTAACAGCGTGATGAAGAGGAGTATAGCCTTGATCTCCTGAGAAATTGGGATCAGCAATCTTTTCTCCCACTGCTCTCATGATAGAAAGATCAGCAACTTTGGCAGCAAAGAATAAAGCATTTGACCAATCTCTATCTGTTGCATTCACGTCTGCTCCAGCTTTCAAAAGGGCATTCACCAAGCCTCTGTTTGAATTCAAAATGGCGTAATGTAAAGGAGTTCTAGCATCTGCTGTATCTCTACACTCAACATCAATTCCAGTTCCATGCAATAAAACATTGGCTGTGTCGAGCGCTTTCACCTTTTCCATTTCTGCAATATAATGAAGTGGTGCCTTGCCCCTCTTATCCTTCTTATTTACATCAACCTTATGTGCCACCAATTTCTCGATAATCTAATGGGGAGTTATGGTTAATTCTCTCAATATCAAGTTTTACAATTTTATCGATAGCGTAAACAGCTTCTAAGAAAGGAGTTGAACCTTCATTATCTTCAGCATTGTTGACATCGACTCCATAATCCATAATATCATCAAGATAACCAGGATTAGCTTTATCTCTATCTCTTAAAAGATAAAGAACAGGAGCTACTCCCTTGGAATTCTTCAAGTTAAAATCGGCTCCAAATCTGTACAATAGCTCCAACGATAACTTAAAGGTGGAATAACTCTTCAAAGCTTCGTGATCATTGCCCAATCTTGCCACGTAATCTACCAAATAAGTTCTAGCATTTGGTGTGTATATCCTATATCGAGAATTAGAATTTCTCCTTGACCCAATAAATATCTTACATTCTGTTTCTTCGATGGATGACATTGAATAAGACAGGATTTTGGTCGTCTTTGAATACATTCAAGTCAGGAGTAAAAGTATCGAAAATCCAAATCATATAACGAGGATCATTGTGCAAGTCTTCTCTTGGTTGTGAAACTTCGTTTGATGTGATATGACCTCCTGCCAATGCAAACTTCTCCAATAAAAGCAAATTCTCCTCGACTTTCCTGTCAAATTTCCTGTATGCATCTTCCTTATATTGTGTTATCTCTGCCTCAGTAAGTTCAATTCTATCAACGTCAGGGATTGGTCTTCTATCGTCATGGTATCGGTTATATGAGTGGCCAAATAAGCCGCCACCGCCGCCTCCACCGAATAAACTGCCTCCTGTAAAGGTTCCGCTTTGAGTATTTTCTTCTTCTCTTTTCTTGCGAAGTTCCTCAACTCTCTTATTTTCTTCTTCAACCATTTGGTTTCTCTTTTTAGTTTGAATCGCCCTCTTTTCATTGTCCAAATATGTTTGGAGCCTAAACAGTTTATTATCAAGACACCTAATCTTTCTTTCTACCCATCTTTTAATAAAGCTCGTTTAAAGCATGTAAAGGCACTTTCATAACTAGTGGTTGGATCGACATTGTTTGGGTCATTGTAATTCGAACGATTTCCATATTGATTACCATAGTAACTGGAACCAAATAGACCACCGCCTCCATAGTAGCCGGCATTATAATTGTTATTCTGGTTGGCATTTTGATCTTTTGGCTTTTCTTTTTCTTTGTTCAAAATATTGGCAATATTTCCTGCTCTTTGTAAAACTCTTTCCAATAATCTTCTGTGAGAACCATGAACTGTATGCTTAAATAAGAGTCTGTAGATATTGTTTTGGTTTCCATCTTCAAATGCCAAATCAACACGATCGTTATCAATCAGGACTTCAATCAATTCAGCATCGAAACTATCAATAGCAAATTGCAATGGAACTTTCTTGTCATTCTTTGTCTTGGCATTCACATCTGCATTATATTCCAATAATAATTTCACCAAATTGATCTTGAGAGCTTGGGCTTCTCTGAGACTTTTACGCTTTTGAAGACGATCTTCTGATCTTCTATCTGCTTGCGAAACTAAATGAGATGCAACCAATTGACAAGCATAATGTAATGGGGTCATTCCATTGATATCTGCTGCATTCACATCGCAATTCTACAGAGATAAGGGTTAAATAAATTTTCTCCCAAAATTAAAATCTCATTACTCGCTCTTTGATTAAGAAGGAAATTCTGTCAAAGTTTTCGGGTGATAAGTTGCTGACTAAAAGAGAAACTAGAGTTCTTCCATGATCATCTTTGGCATTCACATCAACTTCTGGATATGTCAGTAAAGCCTTGACACAATGATAATTATTTTTCAACATTGCCACTGTTAATGGTGTCAACTTCCAAGAATTTTGAACATTCACATCAGCGCCAGCTTTGACCAAAAGGTCAATACATTCTGGGAACCCATAAGCTGCAGCATAGTGTAATGGATAGTTATTTGAACTATCTGCTTGTTCGAAATCAGATCCCCTATGATAAAAAATTATTTTTCAACTCAACCCAAACCCAAAAAATTACTGTTGCAAGAGATAACTGGCGATTTCCAAGTTACCATTTCTACAAGCTACAGATAAAGGAGTTCTTCGGAATTTATCTTTGGCCAATACTTTTCCTTTATTCTCAATTAGGTATTCCATACAGTCCCAATGATTATAAGCTGCCGCAAAATGCAAAGGAGTCATCTTGGCCTTTCCGCCTTTCAATGACAATTTCACTCCTTTCTCGACCAAAACCTTCAAAACATCCAGGTATCCCTTCTGGGCAGCCCAGTGAATTGCCATCATACCATCCTTGGTTTTGTCCAAGGGATCCACCTTACCTTCTTCAATCAAAACCTTGACATTCTTTGCTCTTCCATAATAAGCAGCATACATAAGAGGTGTCAACCCTGTCGAATCTTTCTCATTTGGGATCGCTCCAGCAGCAATCAAAACCTTCAAAGGGCCTGGACCTTCACAGCAAGCAGCATAATGGATCAACTTTCTCATCTTGTCGTCGGGAGAATAGTAATCTGGGGAAATGGCAAGCAAGGCTTCAAGGATCTCAGCGTTAGGATTTATAGCAGCGCAATGTAAAGGTGTGATTCCGCTGTTTCCTAAAGGCTTCTTTGTCACAGAGACTTTCTTGATGTTGGGAGTCAGCTCTGAGGCCTTCTCCTTAGTCAAAGCCTCTTCATGAAGGAAATTGAATCCGAAACCACCAGCAGTGTTGGCCAAAGATATCAAATAACCGGCATTGTGTCGATCTCCGCAAAGGACCAATTTATCAATGCACGCAAACACATCAGGGTTCCCTTGCTTCAAACGGACATAATCCAAAATCTCCTTATTCAATGGAAGCTCAATGATATTTTGAAGGTCAAAGTGGCCGACTTGCAGATCTTGCGTGAATGCGTTGTTTCCTTCTCTGCCTCCTCTCATAAGGTTCACCTTCCGAATTTCCACACCAAAAGCAGCTCTACTGACGTTACCTGTGTCAACGTGTTTCAGACCAACAGGGGGTTCACGGCAGAATCTCTTGTTAGGAGCATGTTCAGCATCAAGAAGCATTTTCACAGACTTCATATCTCTGTTTCGAATTGCGTATTCCAAGGCAGTGGTGCTATTTTCAGGAGCCCACTCTTGATGAAGGGTGCTCAAACAATAATCGGTCTTTAAGATCTTTTCTAACAGTGCGTAGTTCTTGGTATAAACAGCCCTCATCAAGTTCTTGTTGTCTGTCTTGGTTGATCCGTATTTAATGATTTCACCGCTTGGATTCATAAGCAAATCATGATACTTGGTCACGTCCACTCTAGGGTTCCATTTGCCTTTCTTATAAGTATCAGGCCTCTTCTTTGGCTTTGGTGGCTTCTTTGCTTTAGCTGGGGCTTTCTTCTTTTTCTTTTTACCAGAATCCTCCTCTTCTTGCTCCTTTTCACTCTCATCAAGATCATCTTTCTTGGTTGTGATAATCTTGTCTTCGCCAACCTTTTTCTTTGTTGCTCTTGTCACTTCCTTGTCTTCCTTGGGTTTTCTACCTCTCTTCTTTGGTGTCTTTTCCTCTTCTTCTTTTTCTTCATCCTCCTCTTCCTCTTCCTCTTCCTCTCCTTCTTCTTCAGTCTTCTTTGCCTTTCTTCCTCTCTTTTTTGGCTCTGATTCTTTTGGTTTTCTTCCTCTCTTTTTTGGCTCAGGTTTTTCTTCTTCTTCCTCTTCTTCATGATCTTCACCTTCGTCCTCATCTTCAACTTCAATTTCGCCTTTTCCTTTTTTACCTTTGGTTGCTGCCTTTTTTTTCCCTTTAGGAGTCTTCTCCTCCTCCTCCTCATCCTCTTCTTCTTCCTCTTCGTCCTCTTCTTTTTCTTGGGATTTCTTGCCTCGGCCTCGTCCTGCTGCTTTCTTTTTAGCTTTAGGAGTTTCTTCCTTCTTTGCTTTCTTGGAAGCACCTCTACCTCTCTTCTTTGGAGTGGCTTCTTCTTCTTCTTCCTCTTCTTCTTCTTGCCCTTCATCTTCTTCATCTCCCTCCTCTTCTTCATCTTCTACCTCCATCTTTTTCTTTCCTTTCTTTCCAGCAGCAGACTTCTTTTCTTCTGGTTTTGAAGGAGTTTTTCTTGATGATCTTCGAAGATTTGGTTTTTCTTCAGCTTCCTCCTCAGCTTCCTCTTCTTCAACATCTACTCCTGTCTTCTTTCTTCCGACAACTCTCTTATATTGTCTTTTGGGCTTTTGTTTGTCACTTACTGCAACAGCTACGTCCTCTTCTTCATCATCTTCTTCCTCATTCTCTTCGTCTTCTTCATCCTCCTCTTCTTCAGACTCAACTTTCTTGTTCTTTAATGAGCTTCTTGATCTTGTCACTTGTTGCTTTGGAGCACTCTTTCCCTTACTTCCTTTAGCTTGTTTCTCCTTCTTTTCTTGTTTTTCAAGAGCCTCTATTTCATAAAGTTAATAACCAATCCCTCCCACTATTTGAAATCGAACCTTGCTGGCTCTTGACTGTTTTCTTCACACTCTCTATCTGACTCTTTTCCACGTAAAATTCTTCAGGCTGGTGCTTCCTGCCTCTTTGTGCTGGAACCTTATAATGGAGGTCTCTCATAATTTTGTCCATTTCAATTTGTCCATCTCCAGAGGTTGAATAGATGACATGTTCGCCATCTTCATCGGCAGATTGAAGAAGTGATACAGAGACATTGTCTGCACTTTCAAGGGCATCAGAATGTAACTACACATTTCGTAAATTACAAGCGATCAGAATTGATTACCTGAGCAAGTGAAAATCCTTCAGGGAGGTTACTATTAAGATAGGCAACAATAGCTCCAGATGCATAAACTGCATCAGGATTGCTAAGTTGCAGATTCGCATCTGTAAGTTTAGCTTTCTTAGTTCGGGCCATAATTGAAAAGTAAATTTAAGTTTTTAACTTCCAAGTATTAGTATTAGTATTGTGTTTGTAAATCTATATCTTGTAGTAATAAACCGATTAATCATTATAATTTTTTTTGAAGCCCTTTCCTATCAGTTAAAATTTTTTTTCTCCTCTTTGAAATGTGTCTGAGCCTTTCTGATTGTTTCCCAGGATCGCGTTGGAGGATAAAATCGAACAAAATTTAAAAAGAAACTTTATACATTACAACTCGAAACAACAGCTTGAGAAATTCTGTACTTATCCTTTGGAATGAGGAGGAAGTAGAGCTTCCTTATGGAGGGATTGAATTTTTTTGAATTTTCAAATTTTATTTTCCCATCAAGTATCAAAATATCTTCTCGAATCAAAGCGACTAAAAATCGAATTTATACTTTTAATTCAATTCTTTATTTCCTCTTTCTTGATTAGTCACTCTCATCAACTCAACTTTTCAAAATAAATTCCTTCTCATTTGGTCTCATCTCCAACAGTCACAGTTTTTTCTTCAAAATTTATTTCAAATTTCTAACGAATAAAAAGCCCGATTAAAATTTCTTTTCCCCTTCAGAATGGGTCTTGAAACAATTCCATATATCCCCGTTGAAGAAATTCGATTACTGATAGCAATTCATTGTGACCATAGCTCTTCTCAACTCTCAAAGTTTCATATTATCTATTTCTCAGAATCAAAATCAGGATGTAAAATTATTCCAGAGAGAGAGAGAGAGAGAGAGAGAGAGAGAGAGAGAGAAAAAAAAAAAAAAAACATATAAAAGAGAGCGAGAAAGAAAAGAAAAAAAAAGAGAAAAAAAAAAAACGTATATCGAGA
>Ga0182738_1005725_pt1 | contig 13161 bp, 7 predicted proteins | sample eDN5th30CBELigMG_FD_128876 | JGI IMG/M metagenome (GOLD analysis project Ga0182738, IMG submission 128876) | Enriched Miracle-Growth compost microbial communities from Emeryville, California, USA - eDNA 5th pass 30_C BE-Lig MG (version 2)... ...
GTCTTTCAAGTTTTTCATCAGTTTTTAACTTGATCTCTCCGAAAGCGTTAGAAGCTTATTTGAAGCAACTGATTTTTTTAAACGCAGTCAGGGAAATGACATGATACTTTTGTTTTGGTGAGTTGTAAAATACTGTAGAATCCTCTCAAAAACTTCAGATGTGAAAAAATCCTTTAAATCAATCTAGAAATAGTAGGAAATCAATTCAATGCAATGTGAAATTGTGTTCTCATCATCTTTCAGGGAAAATGTTTCCTTTAGATTTGTTTAAACAATTAAAAAAAATGAAAAAGATTTGCTAATTATTTTCTGAAAATTGAGACAAGATATGAAGAAGCTTTATTTGAGCCAGGAGGCTTGGAAAGAAAATATCAACAACTTTCATAGATCTGAGACGATAATGGAGAATTGAAGAATTAAATAGAAAGACAATTTATTGATTTTCTTATTCTCATGCTTCCTCTTCATTCAAGAGTTTCCACCACCGCGTTCGTTATCTTCTAAAGCTTCATGAAGGTCATCATCAACTCTTTGCTGCCTCATGCAGCGGATAGTGTTGTAGATGAATCCAAGAAAGGCGACAACAAGGACGCCCAAAATAATGTACAGGACAGTTGGACCAGTGTCTAAAAAAATTGAGTATTCTCTTTCCTTGAAAATAATTTACCTGCAGCTTTGACCCCTTCTTGTTGGAAACTCATTATCTTGTTTATTTAAATATAAAATTTATTTTAATCAAGAAAAAGTGAAATTGGAAAAGTCTTTATCATTTTGAAAATAAATAAAAATACAAATATTATTATGGAGGAGTTAAAATGCAACAAATAATTCTTTGGCAAAATTTTTTGTTTGTCTGTTTTTAAAAATAGAAATTTCCTGGTTTTATGAGTAAAAGAGTCGAGATTTTTCTTTCTTTGATTGATGAGGAGATTGGTCTTTAAACTTTTTTTGACTACTGCCACCAAAAGAATCCTGCTGTGAAAGAGTCCTTGAACGCTCCGGTGTTCCCTGAACTAGTTTATTCTTTGATAGCTTTTTAATTGAAAAAGAAGAAGTGATTTCTTGATCTTCTCTTGGGTCAGATGGAGCTTCGTCAAATTCAAAAGATTTTGTTTTTGAAGGAGGTTTGCTTGAAATTCTTTTGACGATTTGGGGCTTTATACGTTCAAAATTGTCAGAAAATTGTCCTTTATAATAAGCTGCACAGAGCATGATTTCTTCTGCATGGGGATGGATCTCTGCATTCCTCGAGTGCCAGTCGTTTGTTGATTTGAGTTCTTCAGGAACGCTTCTTGAAGGTATGAGATACATCATCACATCATGCTGACTATTGCATCGAACTGAAGCAATTTTCTCGTCAGCCAGGAGACTGTTCATGAAGGCTTGTAAAACTCCTTGAAATTTGTCTTCAACATAAATCCAACCCAAAAACACCTTCTTCTGAGGTTTCTCAATCAACTAGAAAAATGTTATTTGATGAGAAAAGCCTTTATTTATTACTTACGTTTTTCAAATATCCCAAACCCTCTTTGAGTTTTATTCTTCCTAAAAAGTCGAGATTTTCATCAAACTTTGGAAACTTGGTGATCAAATCATTTTTCTCACAAGTATAAACCGAACATCTAAAATTTTCAAAAGTTCTCTTCTGAAATTTGATTTCTCCAGTGAATATCTTTCGAAATGAGTCTAAGAAAAGTTTTTATTGTTACCTTTTTGATGTCTCTCTTGCTCGCGGTGATCTCTTTTTCTTCTTCCATATCTCCAAAGGAGTCCTCTATGGCTTTCTTCTTCTTTGTTGCACTTGAAGTCAAGATGATCTCTTCGGGAGGAGTTGCCTTTTTGACTTGAAGATGCTTGGCGCTAAAAAGTGAATCAGAAATTCCTTTCGCTTCAGAAAGAGAATCGATGAGAGTTTTTTTGTAGGGTATCGCTCCTTCTTGGGCAATTTTTTCCTGCGCTTCAACACCCTCTTTCATGAGAGTGAGAACTTCTTTCACACCAAACTGGGATTTGCGAAGTTTTGCCACGAGGTATTTGCATTTTTTTAGTTTTTCAAACAAGACAGAGATACTTTTTATTCTTTTTTCATAAATCTCAATGCGATTTTGAAACTTTTGGAAACAGTGGCTTTCCAACTCAACAACCAATTTTTTGAGTTTTTCAATTTCTCCAAAGCCAGGAATTTCCTTCATTGCATGAAGTAATTGTTTCTTTGATTCTAATCTTAGAGCATCTTCAACTTTTTGGCCCTCACTCTCTTCGTCCGCAACCTTTGTGACTTGAGTGCCCTCTCGTTTTAAAACTTTTGTTGCTTCCTTGGAAGGAAAAGGAAAATCATCAAGTGGCTCAAACGTGCTGCTTCTCTTTGTGAGCAGACTGGCAGTCTTTTGTTGTTGTCCTTTTCGGGCAATCTTTTTCCCTTGATCCAAAAACAGAGCGTCCTTGACTTCAAGGATTTCATCTTCGTCTTTGGTTCCAAAGTTTCGGATGAAGTGGTCCTCTTCCGACTCCAAGGAGTTCAGAATGTTTTCTCTCATATCAATAAAATTGAACAAAATAGCACCTTCTTCTATTTCATCTCCACTGACTTCAGAAAGCAGTTGCTCCATGAATTGCACAGAAGGTCTCAATTTCCTGATTGTCTCTCGAGTTTTCATGTAGTTATACCCCTCTAATAAACACTCTCTGATGATCGAGAGGCGAATCGGAGATTTCGGTAAAGCTTCGGATTCTTTAAATTGTTTCAATAGATTAACTTTTGAGATCCATAAAGAGATCTTTATTTCCTCTAATTTGGGTCCGAAATCCAATTTAAGATGATCAGCCTTCTTGTTGAGGTCTTGAATGTCTTCAAATACAGGTTCAGCTTTTTTGGCGCTTTCCTCTAAATTCTTGAAGACAGCAATATTGTCAGAATACAACTTTGAAATCTTGTGGGCCTCTGGGATTCTGATGCAGCAATCTCGATATTGGATGTAGACTTTTTCTGCAAGTTCGAAAGGTAACAGAGTGCCTCCTCTGTTGTTTGCTTCTTCCAGAAGGCTTTCAATTTCTTTAGATTTTTGCCATGAGACATCAAAAGGCTCAATTTCAGTCTGAACTGGCAATTTCAAGAGCTGGCTCAACACTTCTCCGTACTTTTTTGTGGGCACTTTTAATCTTCCCAACGTTTCAGGGCCTAAATATGGACTGATTATTTCTGTCAACTTTTCAATCAAGCCATCTAAATATTCTTTTTCCTTTTTGACGTTTACTTTGCAGCCTTCAAGACCGGTCTTTAATTGAAGGAGCTCTTGTCTATTAATCAATTCTTGGTTGTCGCGAACTCCTTGCTGCTGAAGAAGTTCACCATCATATTGCACCTTGTGGACTTTTTCTATTAACAGTCCAAATTTCACAACCTGAGACTCAATCTCTTTGTATAAATCACTATTCAATATTCCTTCGTTGCCTGACTTTTGAGCAGCATTATACAGAGTTTTCCAAGAATCATAGCTGTACGAAAATATTTTGGAGCTCAATTTGTTTGTTATTGAATTGACATTCAACTGCCAGTAGTATCTAAACAGCTCTTTCTCCCATTTTGTATCTCGAAGTAATAAAGTGTTGCTCATTTCGTTTCGGATGGATTTGAGTCCGTGATTCACTTCTTGAATTTTCTTTGAATCAGTCACTTTCCCTCCATTCTTTGTATGCAACTCCAAAAAGACTTTCACACGATTTCCCCAAGCTTGACAAACACGGATATTTTTGTCCAGTTCTTCAAGGTCTTCTTCAGCCACACTGAGACTCGATTCAGATACTCTCTTCTGTATCTCGAAAGCTTTTTGCAAAAGCGGGCAGGCATCATAAAGTTTATCAAGCTCAGTGCTGCGTACCTCCTCATTCGTAATTTTCTGTGCTTTTTCTCGGTGAGTTTTGGTCTCTTGGCATTTCTGGATGATTGATTGGAAAGAAGCTTGTAGTTCTCTCAATTCGTTGTAAAGTTCTGTAATCTTCTTTGATAGCAGAAAACTCTCTGGAATTTTAATGAGCACTCCGAAAGATACCAAATCTTCTAATCCTTTCAATGAGATTTTCTTTTTTGAATCCACCATCCCAAGCAGATCACTGGCTTTTTCAGACCATACAATCCATGAAAGGGCTGATTTTATGACTCGATGCTCATCTTGGGTTTTGATTCCAAGTCTTTGATATTCCTCTTCGAGCCTTAGCAAAGTTGTTTTAACACTCTCTGTTTGTTCAAACAGATTTTCAAAATCTTCTGATTCGATAAAATTATTAAACTTTTCTGCCCAATTCGTATATTCTGTCAAAAGTAATTCAATTTTTCCAAAATCTCCTCGATCAACTCCATCAATATCAAGACCTTCTTTGTAAAGCTGCTTGAGGTCTTCTACATCGATTGGTTTTTCCAAAATGCAATGCGATGCTCTCAGGTTCCAGCACATTTTCTCGTGTAAATCAAAAACACCTTTGATCCTTTTGTCAATATGCATAATTTCTTTTCCTTCATCAATCAATGCCTTGTAATTCACAAGGATTTCTTTTGATCCCTCCTCAACCGTGAGAGTGGTTTGACTGCAGAATTCACACATTTTCTCAACATCCTCTTCTGTTTCCATGACGTCAAGACATTTCTTCAAGAAAACTTGGAGTCTTTTGAGCCATTGGAAGGACTTTTGGAGAGAGATCAAATCCTCTTTTTCTTCAAGATGAACCTGACATCGCTCAACTTTCATCAGGATTTCATCGAGCTTTTTCAAAAAGTTGGACTCTCCAAAAATCTCTTGGTCAAAAAATTTCTTGACATGGGATTTGACCTGATGGGCATTCTGCAGCTTTTGGGTGAATGCGAGTTTGCATCGTTCGTCAATAAAATTGTTTTCAAATTCTTCAAATCTCTCTTCAAGTTGTGAAAATTTATAAGATTTTGTGTTTTTCAGGATCTCCTTGATTTGATGGAATTTGGCATACTTGCTTTTTATTCTGTCTGCCTCTGCAAAGCCATTCTCAAATTTTTCAGATTGGTGGTGCAACCTTTTCAATGTCGGAATATCAATCGCTTTCTCAATTGATTGAATCGCTTCTTTTTTGAAATTTTGAATGAACTTGAGAATACTCGCAACCTTTTGATAATTGTCATGCTCAACTGAGTGGATTCTCTTTGCGCTTTTTAAAATATTTCTTAAATCGTCTTCAGTAAAGTTGACGAGAGATTGATATTCAGTTTTATTGGGCGAATTATTTTGAACAAGGTATTCTTCGAAATAAGCATACCATTCCAATTTTAATTCAACCCTTTTAACTTCTTTGAGAAGCTCGATGAAATTTTGGGCTTCAGGGAATCCGATTACCGTCGTTTCAACAATTTCCCTTCTTTGTTGGAAGTCGAAATCTTCTTCATCCCAGTTTTCTTGAATCTTTTTGACTTCATCGTGTTCCTTTCGAAGAAGAAGACTTGAAGGACCCATTAATTGACCGATTTCTTCGAGTCCAGGTCTGAGATCAACAAGAACCTTTGCGCATAAGGCCTCCACAGTTTCCAACCTTGAAAATGCTTCTTCAAGTGTAAGTTCCTGTTGTTGTTCTTCTTGTTGGAGGAGATTGGTCCTTTCAGTTTCAAATGCCTTTATTTTCTCTTGAATAAACTGTTTTATGAGATTCTCCTCTTCATTTTCTTCTGCTTTGATTTGTTTGTTCAATTGATGCATCTTATACATTGCCAAAATCTTTCCAAAAACCCCATCCAAATTGAAAGGGATATATTGAGCTGCATCTTTTAAGCTTTCCAGCGTTTCTTCAAGTTTTTGACCCTTCTTCAAGGCCCCAAAAAGTTTTCGTTGCAGAATCAGAGATGCTATGACATAGTCCAAAATTTTAAACTTCATTCTGCTTTCCATTATAACTCCAGTTCTATCTACAGTCTTGATTGTTGGTGGCAATTCCATTCCCTATAGAAATAAAAATTTTTTTATTTCAAAGTAAAGTACCTTTCCGGTAAAAGCTGCTTTGCGTAAAGAAAACCAATCGCGACATTGTTTACAAAAGTATTGGTTAATTTTTTGGATTTCAGTGGCATTCACACCTGTACAGATGCAGTGATACCAGTTACCTTGTAAGATGAGAAAATAAACATTTGAGAGGCTTACTGCAAGATTCACATCCAAAGTTTTTTGGTTTGACATTATAAGGCCTTAAACAGTAGCAAAATACCTCTGGGTCTCTATCCTCTTGGCATTGGAACTTCAAAAATGTTTTCTTCGAGTATGTGAAGAGTGGAAATCTAGGGATCTCCTTTTTCAGATTCTTGTCCAGACTTTCCCAGATTTGTTTATACCTTTCCTCCTCATGTTTTATTGAGTCTAAACCCATGATCTGGCTGCTGCTCTCTAGCAAAACATTCTTCTTTTCCTCTTGGGATCTGATTTTTTGGGAAAATTTCGGAGTTTTGGTACTGCAAAGATTTACAGTTTTCTCTGTCTGGGTCTGATTCTCATCAATTATAATTCTCCATCCTTCTTGACTGTCTTCATCTTTCATAAGAAGGGGAGTTTTCTCTGCAAAAGCGCAGTAAATATGGGTATGCTCATCACACTTTTCGCATTTAAAGAGACCGCCGCTCTTTTGACAATACTGACATCTGGCGTCATCATCTTCTGGCTCATTGTGACTTTTGTTTCCGACACCAATCGTCATGTTTTGAAAATCGACAATTTCATAGGTGTCCGAAAAAAGAGCACAAATTATGTGAACGTAGTCGCTTCCAGCAACTTTTTTCATAGCACCATGCGGTTGATGGCAAATCTTACATCCCTGATGGAGTCAGGTCTTTCGTTGAGAAGAATTTATTACCTTTTTAGCTTTTTGGTCAAGATGCTTACATCTATCGCAGACAAACATTGAAACTTTCATCTTCTCCTGAGACCTTTCCTCTTTTCTAATCAGGATTTCATTCGTCAGAGTTTTATATCCATAGCAATATCTGTGAACATGAATTTTACACCCATAACAAATCATCATTTCAAGGCCTTGGTATTAAATTTTAGGAAAATTCACTTCAAGGTGATTTTTTACCTTTTTCAGCAATTGGCACGCTTCTATTATTTGCTAAATCGTGAAAACCAAAGCATGCCTGACAATAAGATTCATCCTAAATTCTTTATCATTTATTACAATCAGAATATTTACAAATAACGCTTTATAAGTTTCTTGAATTGCTTCTGGTTTGAACTTCAATGATTGAACATCAATCTCTTTCCTCAAAACTCCTCCTATTTCGAAAATATTGGTTATTTGGAAATTTTTTGATGAAGAAAAATTTATCGATCGCTATTCTTCAAAAAAGAAGAAGGACTGACTTCAAGTTGGAAAAATGCACCTACCTGCTGGAGCGGATTCAATTTCCATTTTTTCCGAGATGCTGAGTAATGACTGAAAATTATTAGTCTGACTTCTTTTTTTGCAATTTAGATTTTTATTATTTTTTTATGCGCACGCACAGAAATGCTTGGAAGAATGAAATCTAGATGTCGAACCCACCATCAAAATTTTTTGCAAGCATCATTATGAAGAAGTTAGCCAAGCCTTTGACTTGGACAAAACAAATAAGGGAAGTTTGAACTTTGGCTCATTAAAATCTTGGTGCCACTTTTAAAAATAATTGCTCTCCTTTCTCAATTCAATAATTTGAAACTTGGACAAATCTCGGAATTTAAGAAGGAAGAAACTCAACATGATTTGATTAGAGGTGAATCTGTGATTCCTGAATTTTTTCCCCAAAGAAGAATGAGTTGACAAAGAGAAGATTTGTTCCATCTTAATTTATTTGATTTTTATTCAAAATTAATTCAGAAATCAAATCCTTTATAACCCGCTTGTGAATAAAATTCGCATTTCTTAAATTAAAATTTTGAAACTTGATCAAGGTGTAAACGAAAGCAAATCAAGTCTTCCTCAAAAATAATCCAAATGACCAAATAAAAATGAGTAATTGGGTACGCATGTTGTTATCATTGCAAAACTTAAAAATCATTCAAAGAGTTTCTTTTAACTCAAAAAAATCTAGAATTAAAAAAAAATTCGAACCTTGAAAATTAAAAGTTATTTTTCCATTTGATAAATAAATAATTCAGATTTTTTGAGTGAGAAATTAATTTAAAGGTTTCATTGAAAACAAAATCAAGTCATTGAATTTTTGAAATGATTTAAAAATTGATCAGAAGAATTTCCTGAAAAGTTTGTTTAAAAATAATTTTCGAGAGATCATTGGAAAATCACAAAGAAATTATAAATTCAGTCAGTGATGGGAATTGAGGTCCCCCAAAAAATGGCTTTTAAAAAAAGGTTTTGGGGCTTTAAAATTTCAAAGTCAGAGGTTTTGAAAAATGGTTTTCTTCGACTGCTTTTCCTTAATTTCACTCTGACAATGGTCTAATGGCTCAATTCTCCATAATCAAGTCTTTGAAACTCAAGTACGAGAAGTACTAAAGTTTGAAAAATGGAGAAAAAAAGTTGGTGAAATTTTTGTTTCAAGCAAAGTCTTGATATTTTTTTTCAAAAGAAAAGGTTGAGGGAAGGTATTGGATTCAAAAACATAACGGATTCTGTTTTGAAAATAGTTTCATTTGGCTTTTGGCTTTGAAAGAAAGATAAAACAAAATATGAAATTTTAATGACTGTTTGGGAACCTTTTGATTTTTCTCTGATATCGTTTTTGTGGGGGAAAATTCCTATTTTGGAAACGATCACAAAGAGAAGCCCAAAATAAAATTTTCCCGGTCATCACTCAGAAGATGAAGTTGACGATTCAAAATCTCAAAAAAAACCTAAATTTTTTTTCTCGGAAAAATAATATTTTATCGAGAAATTCAAGAAAAGTCAATAAAATTTTTTCCAAAAATGGCTTTAAAAGTGAAAAGGTTTAAAAAATGGCATTACCCTCCCAAAATGATCCAAAATGGCTTTGAGCCTCAAAAAAGTTTTAAACCCCGTCACTGTATTAATTCAAGAAGAGATTTTGCCCAAAGAAAAGGAGTTCATGTCTTTACTTGAGGATTTATTTACGTTGGAGAAAAATGCTTTCAAGTTTCTATCTATGCTCAAACAGCAAAAGAGAGAAATATGATTTCTGATGTGTTATCAAAGCATTTTTGAAAGGAGAACAAACTCACAAATATTTTGAAAATTTGCATGCATGATTGTTCTGTTCTCCTCATAAGTAATAATCAACAACAAATTATTTTAAAAATAAATTTGTTTTAAAAGGAAAGTACTCAATTTTATTTAATAAAATTAGTTTTGATTATTTATTGTAAAATTTCACTTCCATGGCAGAAGCATTCCGAGTCAAATTCCAGAGAATCACGAAACCCAAGATCGTCCCAGCTGACCTCAAGTCTTTATCTTTACCATTATCTGTTGAACAAGAAGAAAAGAGCTTGACATCCACTTTTATTCCATTTTATCTGGGAAATAGTTATCTCCAGCTCAATCCAGACTTTGGGTAAAATTTTCAAAGCTTACTTCCTGAAATTGTGTCATAGTAAAATGTATGTTGGAGAAACTTTGAAGGGCGTCGTCTCAATCGTCAATATTACGAATTACGTTATGGAAGCTGCAAATATCCAAGTATATTTAAAGAAATCAACAGAATTCATCACATTAGGTCCAAATGATTACTGAAAGAAGAGATTCAACAGATCCAAATGCCAATATCAGAAATATCGAAGATGCTGTCCATTTGACAAATTTATTCCAACAAAACATTAGGCCTCAAGAAACCATCACTTTCCCTTTAGAATACAAGGTCGAATACCCTGACGCCTTTTTGTAAGCAAGCATATTTTAAAATTAGCCCTCTGAAAAAACCATAGCCTGTGCTTCAATATTGTTTACAAACATGAAGTTTACACTCAGACAAATCAGGGTGTGAGAATAGAAAACGTTGAAAAGACTCAGAATAAAAGATTCAAATTTGAGGCCAAATTGCCTTATGTCGTTAAGCAAAGAGGGCATAGAGATAGAGTAACATTGAGTTGGTTGAGAGTTGGCCTAAAGTGAATAGAAAACTGGAAGAGTCTTTATTGAAATTGGATTGGAAAACAACTCTAAAAATACCCTGTTCTTCAAGGAAATTAGCTTCTTGTGCTCTGAAGCATACAATCTCCAACCCCTTCCAACAGTAGAATTTTTTTAAAGTCGAGTTTTATCCTGTTAGAATGACGAAGAGGATTATAATAAATTATGTCTCAATGTGAATGAAGGACATCACTTTTTATTCCAAGTTATTCCCAGAGAAGGCTATGAACTCAAGTCAAAAGAAGTAAAATATCTATTTTTGGATGGACCTAACTGGAGTCCCTTTCTTAGTTGGAGAACATTGGACAACTTTATACTAAATGGTTCAATATTATCAATGAGGCAGGAAAAGCCCATTCGCCCATGGTCAAACTGCCCATTACTCATCATGACCTTTCTCTCGAAATCGTGAAACCTCTTTATCAACTTACTAAAGAAATTATTGAGGCTATCGAGATTGTCATCAAAAATGAGTAAAACTTGAGTATTTGAATAATTTATTTATCCAAAAGAACTAATGCTCCCATCGATATGATCCTCAATTTGAACGAAAAAGAAATGACTGGACTTAAAATCATCAGTTTATCAAAAAGTGTAAGGAAAATGACCTGAAAAATTTTAAATAGCAAATTAGGAACTCAAACTTGGTCCAAAGCAAAGTGAGACAATTGTTCTCTTTTTGCTGCCAATTAGATTGGGTATTTACAAATTCGGAGGAATCAAAATATACAACAGACTTGCTCAAAAGGAACTCACCTTTAATGAGCTCCCAGGAGTTGTGATTGTCGGTGAAGAAGACACTACTAAGCTGGCAGAATCTTTGCAAAAAGAGGAATATCAAGAAAGTTTAATCTAAATTGTTGTTGAATTTGTCTATTTTATAATTTAAACTAAAGGCATTAATACATGATGGATGTGCTTGGAAATTTATTTGATATCTCTGAAAAACTTTGATTCAAATTTCATAATTTTTCCTTGCTTTCTTCGGAGAGAAAATTCTAAATCACAAGGGAAGCAGAGTTTTCTGAGCTTGAAATTTTTTTTTTATTTGTTTGAATTTCAGAGTTCGATTATCCAGTGAGAGTGGGAGTGAATGATATCTTTTCAATTTGTCATCACAGTTTTAATGAGAAGTTTTTACGAGAAAATTTTTCCCTTCGAAAAGTTCAAGTCTGGAGCAAAAGAAGTTGAAATCCACGTTTATCGATTTCGCTGGAACTTCCAATCTGTCCTAATTCAAAGAAAAAAAATCTTTTAGATTTATTGAAAATCGACTTTCTTGACCATAGATCTTGAAATTTTTTTTTCATTTTCTCAATCAACCCTTTTTTTTCTAAACAAAACAAATATCATCAGAAGGAAGTCTTTTTGATTTAAAATATATCTTACTATTTTCCAAAAGTTATAGGTAGATATTTCGAATTTTTAAAAAATCATAAAAAAGAGTTTTTTTAGAATGTTGGTTGACGTTGATCGATTTGATCGATTTTTTTATTAATTGAGATGGATACAGTTATCTTTAATTAAATTTCCGGGATCAAATTCTATAAATTTGCAATGCTTCTTTTCACTTAAAAAAAAGTCAGATTTATCCTTGTTTTTTGGGGGAGTTCCCGTCTCTCCTCCAATTCTCAACGTATTTCAGACAACCTTACAAAATCTCAAACTCTACCAGCCTGAACTTACTCTCTCCTTTATTGTTGGTGCCATAACATTTGATGATCTCTATGCTAAGAATAAACAACAATATGAGCTCCTTATCCATCGAACTAAAGACGCATTAGAGGAAGAACTCGCAAAAAACAAAAAGTTCCAGACCTATCACGGATATTGGCAAAAGTTCAAAGCATGGCCGAATTCAATCCATCAGACAATCATGCTATTTTCTCAATTCAAAGCCTATTCTCGAATTCAGAACAAAGTTGGATCTCTTGACATTGAGCAGCAAGAACTCTTCCGGAATAGATTTCAGTTCATCAGTCAGATAAAGAAAATTTTCCCCTTCGATGATATCCACTCTTTACTTTCACTTCAAGAAGAAAAAGACTTCATTCTACAGAACTTAAACAAAAAACTTGAGCGTCTTCCTTCCAAGGAAGATATTGAAACTTTCATCTTTTCGACCGACTATAAAAATTCGCTACCAGACAACATCAAGTTTTTTTATAGTCCCTTCGAAAGTCATTCAATCCAACAGCGTCAAGTGTTAGTTTCATTAATGGCTGAAGGTGAACTATACAAGACAGAAATTTACGATTATTTCTGCCGTTGGGTCTCTGCCACTATCAACTCACTAATTATTGGTCAACTTATAAAACTTCGTCCAAAGAAATATCATGCAGCTTCATTTTTTCCGAACCTCCTTTTTGATATCATGATTAAAAGAGCAAAAACCCTCCAATCAAACCGACACTCTTACATGGGAGATTGACTATGGCAATCAGCAATGCTGTAATATCTCCACTTTTTATTCGACCGGAAGCTCTTTAGATCTTGTCAACCTGCTGGATAATAAAAAAAGTTATAAATCTATTGATAAAATGTTGAACCAGAAAGGGGTTTCCTCAATTGCCAGAAAAATTCCACGAAATTCTCAAAGGAGATTTTGAAAACTTAGTTATGAGCAATAATGACATGGAGCTATTTGCGCAATTACATGGATTAATCTTTCGTTGCGAAGCTTCAAGAAATATTGCAGCATTACTCCAAAATGCAATTTTTCTTGAAGTTATTCAAAGAAAAAGTGAGCCTGGAAGCTTTAATCTGGCTAATCATTTACCAATGGCAATGAAAGGAGCTCTCCAAGCAACCAAAAGAATAAAAAGGGAGCTTGAAGGACTCTCAATAGTCTCAAAGAGAATTGAGAGTAAAAATGATGAAGTTGTTGACAAACAAGAAGTTTATCTCGAGGTGTTGAGATTAGAATACTTGTTCAGAGAGTTAAGCCTGATCCTAGAATGGGATGCCAAGGAAATCCCAAATGAAGAGAGAAAACGCTACTGTTGAAAAGTCTTAGGACACCTTTTAAGGGACGGATTTCTCTTTTCAGATGAGTTTCATGCTTCATGACTCTGGATCAGA
>Ga0182738_1005727_pt1 | contig 13157 bp, 8 predicted proteins | sample eDN5th30CBELigMG_FD_128876 | JGI IMG/M metagenome (GOLD analysis project Ga0182738, IMG submission 128876) | Enriched Miracle-Growth compost microbial communities from Emeryville, California, USA - eDNA 5th pass 30_C BE-Lig MG (version 2)... ...
CAAGGTCGCCCTCACCGCCCTCATGCGCAAGATGCTCGTCGTCCTCAACGCCATCGCCCGTGATTGCAGGCCCTGGGACCACGCCACAAAGGCTTGACACCCTACACGGTAGGTGGCCGGGACGAGCCCGGCCATGACGCGGAGGGAATGGATAGCACCCGCCCACTCTCGGCGTCGTCCCCGGCCGAAGAGGGCATAGCCCGCGGAGGAGAAGGGAACCCAATAGCCCCTCGGCGATGCGGGACCGCCAATGGGTCCCCTTCCCCTCCGCGGGCTATGCCCTCTCCGGCCGGGGACGACGCCCAGGGGTGGCGTCCGCGAAACATAGCCGTTGGGGGTCGATATGGATGGCCGTAAGCTCGATGTGGTTTGCCGCACGACCGCGCGCCGCCATGGGGGCCGCCAACTGCAACCCTCTGCTCCGCCCTACCCCCGCGCAATCACCGCGCGCATCCGCCAGGCAGCGACGGTGATCAGCACGACCGCGAACGCCGCCAGCACCCCGAGTTGCGGCAGGATGTCCGCGAGGCCTCCGCCGCGGCGCAGCACCTCGGAGAAGGCGTCCACTGCCCAGAAATGCGGCGTCACCTTGGCGATCTCCCGCAGCGTCGGGCTGAACAGCTCGATCGGCAGCATGGCGCCGCCGAGGGCGGCGAGCGCGAGGGCGACGATGATGCCGGCCCCCGAGGACTGCTGCGGCGTCGAAAACAGGGTGCCGAACAGCATCGAGGCGCCTGCCGCCACGAGCGCGAACAGCAGCACGACGGCGCCGGTGGCGAGCAGGTTGCCCCAGTCGACCTGGAACAGCAGGGCCGAGGCCACGACGATGTAGACGGCCTGCATCAGGATGATGACGAGCCGGCCGAGGGCCTCGCCGGCGAGCACCGTGCCCGCCGAGGTGGGCGTGCCGAGCATGCGGCGGCTGATGCCGAGCCGCCGCGTCTCGATGAGCTCGGCCGATCCGGCGAGCCCGGTGATGAACATGAACAGGATCAGCTCGCCCGCCGAGCCGACCTCATAGGTCGTCGCCCCCTCGAACAGCTCCTCGCCGACGGTGGATGTCGTCACGGTAAGCGTCGGAGCCGCGGCCGCGGCGGCCGTGACCACGCCCTCCGCCGTCCCCCGGTCGGCCCCGCGGGACACGGCGAAGCGCACCGCCGCCACAGTCTCCGAGGCCGCGACCGCGGCGGTGTCGACCACGGACTGCAATTGCGCGCCCTGCCCGTTCGGCGTGGCGTAGAATGCGATGTCCGCGGTGTCGCCGGCCGCCAGGCGCGCATCCAGATCGTCCGGAACGGCGACCCCGGCCGTGACCTCGCCGCGCTCCACCGCAAGGCGCACGTCTTCCGCCGAGCCGTAGCCCTCCACCGAGAAGCCGCGCTCTTCGAGCCCGGCGACGATCCGGTCCGCCACCGCGCCCGGCGCGGCGCCGGGATAGACGCCGAAGCTCGACGTGCCGGCATTCCCCATCGTCGAGCCGATGAGCAGAATCAGGCCGATCGGCAGGATGAAGACGAAGAACACGTTCGTCCGGTCGCGGAAGAAGCGCTTCAGATTGGTGAGCGCGATGGCGAGCGCCTTCATGCCGCCACCGCCCTGCGCATGAACGGCAGGCCGATGGCGGTCCACACCACCGCCATGAGCAGCAGCACGCCGGCATAGGGAAGGACATCGGCGACGTTGCCGGCCTGTAGCTCGGCGAGGCCGTCCAAGAACCAGGCGTTCGGCGTCAGGCGCGCCACCGCCGCCAGCACCGGGTTGCCGAGCGAGATCGGGATGAACGAGCCGCCGAGCATCGCCATGACGATGCCGACCACCGACTGCAGGTTGGCGCCCTGCTCCGCGCTCCGCGCAAAGCTGCCGATTGCGTTCATGATCGCAGTCACCGCGAGCACCGCGCAGACCACCAGAATGGCGACCCCGAACGGGTTGCCCCAGTCCGCCCCGATCAGCAGCGTGGTGCCGATCACCAGCACCGCCATCGCGCCGAGGCTCACGAGAATGCTGGCGAGGGCCTTGCCCGCGAGCACGGCATATCGCGGGATCGGCGCGGCGATGAGGCGCGGCAGCGTGCCGCCCGAGCGCTCGCCGAGCATGCTCGTGATGGCGAGCCCCGCGATGAAGAAGATGAAGAAGATGGCGAGGCCGGCCGAATAATAGGTCGAGCCGGTGAGCTGGCGCGTGTCGGTCTCGACAGCCGTGACCGCAACGGGTGGCGGCGCCATGCCGGCCTCGGCCGCGGCCGCCTCGAGCTCGTCGGGGGCCAGCACGCCGGCGCCGAGCGCGGTGGCGGCGGAGAGCGCGCCGATCCGCACGGAGGCGGCGAAGCGCTCGGCAATGGCGGAGGCGATCGCGGCGGTGGTCGAGGCGTCGACATTGCCGATCACCTCCATCGTCGCGCTCTGGCCCGACCGCACGCGCGCCGACAGGCCCTCCGGCAGCACGAAGGCGGCGCCGACATCCTCGTCATCGACCGCCGCGCGCGCCGCCGCCGCGTCCGGGTACGAGGTGGGATCGAGCAGGCCGGCCGCTTCCAGGCTGTCGACGAGGCCGGCGAACCCGTCGGAGACCGGGCCCTCGTCGGCGTCGACGACCCCGACCGAGAGTTGGACGTTGCCGCCGAGCACGCCGCCGAACACGAGGTTGAACACGAAGGCGAGCGCGAGCGGGGCGAGGATGGCGATGATGAACACCGAGCGGTCGCGCAGCCGCTGCCTGATGTCCTTGGCCGCTATCGTGAGGACAGCGTTCATCAGTCCCTCAGTGCCTTGCCGGTGAGCGCAAGGAACACGTGTTCGAGCCCGGGCTCCTCGACATTGGCCGCGGTGACCGACAGCCCCGCCTCGGTGAGCACGGCGAGCGCCTGCGGCAGCACCTGTCCGGCGTTCACGACGGCGGCCTGGATCGTGCCGTCCGCGACCCCGGCGCTTTCGACGCCCGGCAGGGCGCGCAGCGCCGCCGCGCCGGCCTCGAGCGACCCGGTGCCGCGGACCGTGAGCTGGTCGCGCCCGCCGATACCGCGGACAAGCTCGCCCTTGGTGCCCTCGGCCATCAGCCTGCCCTGGTCGATGATGCCGATGCGGTCGCAGAGCCGCTCGGCCTCCTCCATGTAGTGGGTGGTGTAGAGCACCGCCGTGCCCGCGCCCGAGAGCCGCTCCACAGCCTCGAGAATGGCGTTGCGCGACTGCGGATCGACGCCGACAGTGGGCTCGTCGAGGATCAGCAGCTTCGGACGGTGCAGGAGCGCGATGCCGATATTGAGCCGCCGCTTCATGCCGCCGGAATAGGTCTTGGCCCGATCCCTCGCCCGGTCGGCGAGCCCGATCACGTCGAGCACCTCGGCGGCGCGCGCCTCGAGCGTGCCGCCCGAAAGCCCGTAGAGCCGGCCGAAGAACTTGAGGTTCTCCCGCGCGCTGAGGTCGGGATAGATCGCAAGGTCCTGCGGCACCAGCCCCACGTCGCGGCGGGGCGCGAGCGCGGTCGGCGTCATCGGCTGGCCCGCGACGGCGACGGTGCCCGCGTCGGCCGCAAGCAGGCCGGTGACGATGGAGATCGTCGTCGTCTTGCCGGCCCCGTTCGGCCCGAGCAGACCGTAAGTCTCACCGGGGGCGACGTGGAAGGAGACGTCATTCACGGCCTCGCGGTCGCCGAAACGCTTCCGCAGACCCACGGCGTCGAGAATGCGATCTGAAGCCATGGTCACCCCGATTTGGTGGCCCCGTAGGTAACACGACGAGACCGCACGGCGAAACCGCCCGCCGGCTCGGGTCGGGGGCCGTTCTGTCGCAGGCGAAGCGCTGCTAGGGTGAGGCAGGGGGCCAGGGAGTTCGTGCACATGACAACGCATGTCGCCGCCATGCGCCTGCTGTGGGGCGCACTCTCCGGGGCGGGCGCCCTCGCCGCGACCTCCGCCGGCGCAGGACCGCTGCTCGCGGACGAAGCCGAACCGGTGCTGCTGGCCGCCTATGGCGACTGGTCCGTCTACGGCTTCGCCGACGGGGCCGGTGCCCGGCAGTGCTATGCGGCGACGCCCGGGTCCCAGGCGACGCCACCCCTCGGCGCGAGCGATCCCGACTGGCTGCTCGTCACGCCGTATCCCGACGCGCCCGATCCGGTCGTCAGCGTCATCGCCCGCTATGAGCTGGACGAGGACCGGGCGCACGCGCTCAAGATCGGGGCGGAGCGGTTCGAGCTGCTGCCGCAGGGACGCACGGCCTGGACGGCGAACGGGGACGTGGACGCGCGCGTGCTCGCCGCCATGCAGGGCGCGAGTGAGGCCACGCTCTCCGCCTCCGCCGCGGACGGGTTCGTCGTCGGCTCCATGTTCAGCCTCACCGGCTTTGCCGAGGCGCTCGCGTATCTGGAGGCGGGGTGCCCGCTCAAACAGTAGAAGGCTCGGCCAGCCAAGCCCGCGCCAGCGTGAGGTCGCCTTGCGTGAGCCCGTGCCCGCCGGGCATCACCTGATGCACCACGTCCGCGCCCGCGCCCGCGAGCATGCCGGCGAGCCGCGCCGCTGTCTCCGGCGGCATCAAGGGATCGTCGCGCCCCGACAGGATCAGCACGCGCTTGCCGGCGAGGTCGGCCGCCGGGGGGTCCTGCAGCGGCACCATGGCCCTGAACAGGATCGCCCCGGCGAAAGCCTCCGGCCGGGTGAACAGCACCGCGGCGGCGATGTTGGCGCCGTTCGAGAGCCCCACCGCGACCGGCGCGGGAAGATCGTAAGCGGCGCGGGCCTCGGCCACGAAATCGGCGAGCTCGCCGGCACGCAAGCGCACGTCGTCCTCGTCGAACACGCCGTTCGCGAGCCGGCGGAAGAAGCGCAGCATCCCGCCCTCGCGCACCTTGCCGCGCGGAGAGAGCAGCGCCGCCCCCGGCGCAATGGCCGCACCGAGCGGCAGCAGGTCGGTCTCGTCGGCTCCGGTGCCGTGCAGCAGCAGGAGCGGCTGCCGGCCGGGTATGGTCGCCGGCTGGAACCGGTGGACGAAGGAGAGGTCGGCCATGGCTTGGGTCTCGCGCTCGGGTGGACGGGAGAGGCGCGCGCCCGCGCCGACCTCTCCCTCATGCCCTGTCGCGTCCCGGGCATCCATCGATTTCGTTGCGGACGGCGTCAGACGCCGTCGATATTGCCGATATCCACCACGTCGATATCCAGGGTCGCGATCTGGCCGCTGCGCAGCACGCCGAGTTCCACGCTCTCCCCGATCCCGACGCTCTCCAGCGCGTCGGTGAGGTCGGCGAGCCGCTGCACCCGCTCGCCGTTCACCTCGACGATGATGTCGCCGACAGTGCCGCGCTGGAAGTTGATGCCGCGCAGCCCGGCATCCGCCGCCGGCGAGCCCGAATAGATCTGGCTGACGACGACGCCCTCGACCCCGAGACGCGTCGCGATGGTGTCGTCCGCGGGGACGATGCCGATCCCGGGCGTGGGATAGTGCCCGTTCTCGATCAGCTCCGGCACCACACGCTGCACGATGGCCGCAGGGATGGCGAAGCCGATCCCGGCATTGGCGCCCGAGGGCGAGAAGATCGCCGAGTTCACCCCGACGATGCGGCCGGAGGAGTCGAGCAGCGGCCCGCCGGAATTGCCCGGATTGATCGCCGCGTCGGTCTGGATCACGTCGGAAATCTCGCGCCCGGTCTCGGTGGGCAGGCGCCGGTGCAGCGCGCTGATGATGCCCGTGGTCAGCGACTGGTCGAGCCCGAACGGGCTGCCGATGGCGAGCGCGGTCTGCCCGACCTGCAGGCCCTCCGAGGAGCCGAGCGGGATCGGCGGCGGCAACTCGGTCTCGTTCTTCAGCGCCAGCACGGCGAGATCGTAGTTCGGCGCGGTGCCGACGAGTTCGGCGCCGAGCACCGCGCCCGAGGCGAGGCGGACGGTGAACATGTCCCCGTCGGCGACGACATGGTTGTTGGTCACGATGTGCCCGGCCTCGTCCCAGATGAAGCCGGTGCCGGTCGCGACCGAGGTGGTGCCGAGAAAGGCGTTGCCGCCCGATTCGCTGATGATCTGCACCACGGAGGGCGAGACGCGCTCGAACAGCGCGATGACGGCCTGCTCGGAGGCGCTCAGCACGGTTGTCGAATCCGCGGCGACTGGCGTCGGTGGGGAAACCGCCGGCTCGGAGACGGGCGCGGGGGTCTCCGTATCCGTACCCGTCGTCGTGAGATGGCCGATCGCCACCGTTCCCGCGAATACCGCGAGGGCGAGCACGGCGGTCCGGACGACGCCGGATACCGCACGGGTGAATCCGCTGCCGGCCATGGAAGCGAGCCTCTCCGCACGACCGGGGGCGTCCCCGCCGCCCGTCCGGTCCCCGCCTCGTCGCCCACTCGATTATTGCCCGCTGCGCGCTGCCCGTCGCAAGGGATTGCCGCGCCGCACCCGCCTCCGATCAGATCGCGACCGAGGCCCGGATGTGATAATAGGACGGCGGATCGCTCGCCGGAAACGACTCGTCGGAGGCGATATCGACCTTGTCGAAGTCATCGTCGCGGCCGGGATAGTTACTCAGCGTCGCGCGCGGTTGCGGCCGCGCGGCCTCGCGCCCTCGCCGCGACCGGGCGATCAGATAGGCGGCCGCACCGACCAGCACGGCGAGCAGGATCAGCTTCCGCATCCGCCACTCCTTCATGTCTTCCCGCCAACGCCCGGGCAGCGTACCACGTTCCTGAGTTCCCGGCGCGAACGCGTCCCCCCGCGGGAACAGCTGCAGGAACCGCAGCGGTGCACGCGGGTTGTGCTAGGGTCGGCGTCCCGCGCCGGCTCGCCCCGCCCCTGCGCGCAGCCCAGAGCAAATGTCGGCAGTGCGGGGCGCCCACGGTCGAGACCCTAGCCGCACGAGCGCCTCGATGGACGACTCCCCACCGACCGCCCGTTCCGTCGCCGCAGCGGGATCGGAGCCGAGCCGACCGGTGCCCCTGGCCGCCCCACGCATCTACTACCTCCCGCTGACCGGCCGCGCCGACGCCCTCGGCCCCGCGCTCGACGCCATCGCCGGCCTCGGCTTCGATACGCTGCTGCTGCCGCCGGTGCTCGATCCCGGCCCGGCCGGCGACCCCTTCCTCCTCGCCGATCCCGACCGGCTCGATGCGCGCCTCGGCCTGCCCGGCGCCGCCGCCGACGGGATTGCCGAGGTCGCGGCGATGGCGGAGACCCACGGCCTCCACCTGATGCTCGATCTCGTGTCGGACCGGATCGCCGCCGGCGGCGCGCTCGCCCGCCGGCTCGGCCTGCCCGATCCTGCCGAGCGCCTGCCCGATCCGCGACGGCGTCCGGAGGACCGCCATGCGGCGGACGCGATCGCCGCCGGAACGGCATGGCACGCCGTGCTGGGCGCCGTCGTCCGCACCGCGGCCGAGGCCGGGGTGGCCGGCTTGCGCTGCCTCGCGCCCGAGCGGCTCGGCGCGGATGTCTGGCGCGACCTCATTGCGGCAGCGCCGGACTGCCGGTTCATCGCCTCGATCGAGGATACGGCAGCCGACGCTCTGGCCGGTCTGGGAGCGGCGGGGTTCGCGGCCGCGTTCCTCCCGCTCCCCTTCCCCGGCGGCGAGGCGGTCGCCCGGCTCGAGGCGGCGCGGCGGACGTTCCCGGCGGTCATTCTCGGTCCCGAGGCACCCTACGGGGCGCGGCTGGCGTATCTGGCCGGGGCGGATGGCGATCGCGGCCCGGCGGCGCGGCGCGCCCTCGACGTAGCCGCTGCGCTCGGCGACGGGCTTCTCGTCGTTGCGGGGTTCCAGTCCGGCGCCACGCGCCCGCTCCATCCGGTGCGGACCGAGCCGATCGCCCCCGCGGGCGAGGAGGCCGGCGGGCTCGGTGCCGCGATCCTCGCGGCGAACCGGCTGCTCGCGACTGCCGACCGCCCCGGCGGCGCGATCCGGGCGCTGACGGCTCCCGATGCGCGGGTGCTCGCTTTGCTAAAGACCGACAGCTTCGACCCCCGTTCGGCGAACGCGGCGCGGCTCGTGCTCGTCAATGCCGATCTCCATCGGTCCGAGGCCATCGAGGCCAGCGCCGTGCTCGCGGAAGCCGGCGGCCGCTTCGCCGCCTTCCGGGAGATCGGCGCGGGCGCCGGCGAGCTGCTCGGGCCAGGCCGGTCGGTGCGGCTCGACCCCGCAGGGGTGCGCACCTTCGCCAGCGAGGCGGCGGACCCGATTCTCGTTCCATCCCCGGACGTGGAGGACGGCATGGCAGCGCCGCGGATGGCGATCGAGGCGATCGCGCCGGCGGTGGACGACGGCCGCTTCCCCGTGAAGCGGATCGTCGGCGAGACATTGCGCGTGGAGGCCGATGCCTTCACCGACGGCCACGACAGGATCGCCGTCGCCCTGTTGTGGCGGCCGCTCGACGAGCCGGACTGGCGCGAGATCCGCATGGTCCCGCTCGGCAACGACCGCTGGGCCGCGGACATGCCGCTCGCCCGGCTCGGCCGGCACGAATTCACCGTCGAAGCCTGGCGGGACGATTTCGCGAGCTACCGCTCCGAGATCGAGAAGAAGCACGCCGCGAGGCTGGACCTGCGCCTCGAGATCGAGGAAGGCCGGCGCATGGTGGAGACCTATGCCGCCGGCGCGCCGGCGCATGTGGCCGCCGAACTCGCGCACCTCGGAGACCGGCTCGCGGGAGCCGCGAGCGACGCCGAGCGCGTGGCCCTGTTCCTCGCCGAGGACACGGCCGCGCTGATGCGCCAGGCCGACCCGCGCGCCTTCCGCCTGCGCCACGAGCCGCCGCTCCCGATCGACGCCGAACGCACGGGCGCGACCTTCGCGAGCTGGTATGAGCTGTTCCCGCGCTCGATGTCCTATGACGCGAACCGGCACGGCACGTTCGACGACGTGATCCGCGAGTTGCCGCGCATCCGCGACATGGGCTTCGACGTGCTCTACTTCCCGCCGATCCATCCGATCGGACGCAGGAACAGGAAGGGCCGCAACAATTCGCTGAAGGCGGGGGAGAACGACCCCGGCAGCCCCTATGCCATCGGCTCGGAGGCGGGCGGGCACGACGCGCTCCACCCCGCGCTGGGCACCCTCGCGGACTTCCGCCGCCTCGTCGCGGAAGCGGGCCGGCACGGGCTCGAGATCGCGCTCGATTTTGCCATCCAATGCTCGCCCGACCATCCCTGGCTGAAAGAGCACCCGGACTGGTTCGACTACCGTCCGGATGGCTCGATCAAGTATGCGGAGAACCCGCCGAAGAAATACGAAGACATCGTCAACGTCGATTTCTACGCGGACGGCGCGCGGCCCGCGCTGTGGCTGGCGTTGCGCGACGCGGTCGAGACCTGGGTGAAGGAGGGCGTGCGGCTGTTCCGGGTCGACAATCCGCACACCAAGCCGTTCCCGTTCTGGGAGTGGATGATCGGGGACATCCGCAGCCGCTGGCCGGGCGTGCTGTTCCTCGCCGAGGCCTTCACCCGGCCGAAGGTGATGTACCGCCTCGCCAAGCTCGGCTTCTCGCAGTCCTATACTTATTTCACCTGGCGCAACACCAAGCACGAGTTGGCGGACTACCTCACCGAGCTCACCGCCGAGGCGGAACTCGGCGGCAACGCGCCGCGCGATTTCTTCCGCCCGCACTTCTTCGTCAACACGCCGGACATCAACCCGGAGTTCCTGCAGAACGCGCCGCGCTCGGCCTACCTCATCCGGGCCGCGCTGGCGACGACGCTGTCAGGTCTGTGGGGCATGTATAACGGCTTTGAGATCTGCGAGGGTCGGCCGGTTCCGGGCAAGGAAGAATATCTCGACAGCGAGAAATACGAAATCCGCGTCTGGGACTGGGACCGGCCCGGTAATATCCGCGCCGAGATCGCCAGGCTGAACCGCATCCGGCGTGAGAACCCGGCCCTCCACTCCCATCTCGGCATCCGCTTCTACGAAGCGACAAACGACAAGGTCCTGCTCTACCGCAAGGCCACGGCGAAGCTCGACAACGTGCTCGTCGTCGCAGTGAGCCTCGACCCGCATTCCCGCCAGGGCGCCCGCATCGAGCTGCCGTTGTGGGAGTTCGGCCTGCCCGACCACGGCCGCCTCGCGGTGGAGGACCTGATGCGCGGTTACACCTTCGACTGGTACGGCAGGTACCAGGACATCATGCTCGATCCGAACGAGCTGCCGTTCTCGATCTGGCGCGTTCGGCCCGTGGAGTGACGCATGGCGCTCAAGACAGCCAAGTCCGGTACAAGCAAGTCCGGCCTGACGGATGACCCGCTCTGGTACAAGGATGCGGTCATCTATCAGCTGCACGTCAAGTCGTTCATGGACTCGAACGACGACGGCATCGGCGATTTTCTCGGACTGATCGGCAAGCTCGACTACATTGCCTCTCTCGGCGTCAATACGCTGTGGCTGCTGCCGTTCTATCCCTCGCCGCGCCGCGACGACGGCTACGACATCGCGGAATACCGCGACGTCAGCCCCGATTACGGCACCATGGCCGACGCCAAGCGCCTCATCCAGGAGGCGCACGCGCGGGGCCTGCGCGTCGTCACCGAGCTCGTCATCAACCACACCTCCGACCAGCACCCCTGGTTCCAGCGCGCGCGGGCGGCGAAGCCCGGCTCCAACCACCGCAATTTCTACGTCTGGTCGGACACCGACCAGAAATTCCCGGAAACCCGGATCATCTTCCTCGATACGGAGAAGTCGAACTGGACCTGGGACCCGGTCGCCGGCGCTTATTACTGGCACCGCTTCTACTCGCACCAGCCCGACCTCAATTTCGACAACCCGCAGGTGCTGCGGGCCGTGCTCAGCGCCATGCGGTTCTGGCTCGACATCGGGGTGGACGGGCTGCGCCTCGACGCCATCCCCTATCTGGTCGAGCGCGAAGGCACGAACAACGAGAACCTGCCGGAGACGCATGAGGTCCTGAAGAAGATCCGGGCCGCGCTCGACGCCGGATACACGGACAGGATGCTGCTCGCCGAGGCCAATCAGTGGCCGGAGGACACGCAGGAATATTTCGGCGACGAAGACGAATGCCACATGGCGTTCCACTTCCCGCTGATGCCGCGCATGTATATGGGCATCGCCCGCGAGGACCGTTTCCCCATCACCGACATCATGCGGCAGACGCCGGAAATCCCGCCGAGCTGCCAGTGGGCGATCTTCCTGCGCAACCATGACGAGCTGACGCTCGAAATGGTCACCGACGCCGAGCGCGACTATCTGTGGAACTTCTACGCCGCCGACCGGCGTGCCCGTATCAATCTCGGCATCCGCCGCCGCCTCGCGCCGCTGATGGAGCGCGACCGCCGCCGCATCGAGCTGATGAACGCGATGCTGCTGTCGATGCCCGGAACGCCCGTCATCTATTACGGCGACGAGATCGGGATGGGCGACAACATCCATCTCGGCGACCGCGACGGCGTGAGGACGCCGATGCAGTGGTCGGTCGACCGCAACGGCGGCTTCTCGCGCGCGGACCCCGCGAGCCTCGTGCTGCCCGTGATCCAGGACCCGCTCTACGGGTTCCAGGCCGTCAATGTCGAGGCGCAGTCGCGCGACCCGCATTCGCTCCTCAACTGGACGCGGCGCATGCTGGCCATGCGGCGCGAGAAGCGCGCCTTCGGCCGCGGCACCATCCGCTTCCTCTACCCGGGCAACCGCAAGATCCTCGCCTATCTGCGGGAGTACGAGGCCGAGACCATCCTCGTGGTCTGCAATCTCTCCCGCACGCCGCAGGCGGTGGAGCTCGATCTCGGCCAGTTCCAGGGCCGCGTGCCCGTCGAGATGACGGGCGGCTCGCCGTTCCCCCCGATCGGCCAGCTGACCTATCTCCTCACCCTGCCGCCCTATGGGTTCTACTTCTTCGACCTCGTCGCGGAGGCGGCGCAGCCGGCCTGGCGGAAGGAGCCGCCGGCCATGCTGCCGGAGTTCACCACCCTCGTGCTGCGCCGCGGGCTCGCGGAGGTCGCGGAGGGCAAGCTCAAGGACGCGCTCGAGCGCGAGATCCTGCCGAACTACCTGCCGCTGCGCCGCTGGTTCGCCGCCAAGGACCAGACGCTCGGCGCGACCCGCCTAGCCAATGCCGTGCCGATGCCGGGGGCGGAGAACACGCTGCTCGCCGAGGTCGAGGCCGAGATCGGCGGCGCGGTGCAGCGCTATGCCCTCCCGCTCGCCGTCGCCTGGGAGGACGCGAACCTCCCCATCCTGCCGCAGCAGCTGGCGCTCGCCCGCGTCCGCCGCGCGCGCCATGTCGGCCTGCTCACCGACGCCTTCTCGATGGAGACGCTGCCGCGTGCCATGCTTGCCGCGATGCAGGCCGGCACCGTGCTGCCCGGCGCCGAGGGCGAGGTCCGCTTCCGCGGCGCCGACCGGCTCGCCGAGAGCGAACTGCCCGCCGACATGCCCGTCAACATCCTTTCGGCGGAGCAGTCGAACAGCTCGGTCGTGCTCGGCGATAAGGCCGTGCTGAAGCTGGTGCGCCGCCTCGCCCCCGGCATCCATCCCGAGGCCGAGGTCACCGACTTTCTCACCCGTGCCGGCTACGCCAATGCCGCTCCGTTCCTCGGCGAGGCGGTGCGCGTCGCGCCGGACGGTACGCCCTACACCTTCGCCATCCTGCAGGGCTTCGTCCGCAACCAGGGCGACGCCTGGACCTGGACGCTGAACTTCCTCCACCGCGTCATCGACGAGCTGGTGCTCGCAAGCGACGGGGACGGAGACCGCGACGGCGAGGGCACGCTTGGCGAATACGCCGCCTTCGCCGCCGCCATCGGACACCGCCTCGCCGAGCTCCACGCCGCCTTCGCCTCGGCGGGTCCGGAGGACCCCGCCTTCGCTCCGGAGCGGGCGGGACCCGAGGTGATCGGGCACTGGTCCGACCGCGCGCGGCTCGAACTCACCGATGCGCTCGACCTTCTCGCCCGCCAGCGCGACGCGCTCGACCCGACCTGCGTGCCCGTCGCGAGCCGGATCATCGAGGCGCGCGCGAGCCTCCTCGCCGCCATCGATCGCCTCGTAGCCGGCGCCGACGGCGCGCTGATGACGCGCGTGCACGGCGACTTCCACCTCGGCCAGGTGCTGGTGGCCCAAGGCGACGCGGTGATCGTCGACTTCGAGGGCGAGCCGTCGAAGAGCCTCGAGGAGCGCCGGGCCAAGACCAGCCCCTATCGCGACGTCGCGGGCATGCTGCGCTCGTTCGACTACGCCGC
>Ga0182738_1005728_pt1 | contig 13155 bp, 9 predicted proteins | sample eDN5th30CBELigMG_FD_128876 | JGI IMG/M metagenome (GOLD analysis project Ga0182738, IMG submission 128876) | Enriched Miracle-Growth compost microbial communities from Emeryville, California, USA - eDNA 5th pass 30_C BE-Lig MG (version 2)... ...
AGGCGAGGACGAAGATGAGGAAGATGAGGAAGAAAAGAGTAATGATAACGAAGAAGAGGAGGAAGAAGAAGAAGATAACGATAATCACCAAGAGCCATTACAGACAGAAGATGTAGAAGACTTTTTACAGGCAGAATCCGAAGTAGAAAAAGAAGTACTTGGAGAACCACAACAAAGGCTAGCAGAAATCGTAAAAATTGAAAGTCTCGTCAGGTAATTTTCTTCTATAAATTCTCTTATTTACCCTTCACAGTGAATATCCAAAGAATAAAGTCGAATTACAAAAGAAATTGAAGTATGTATTGACAACATTAATTGTTCCAAATCCTTCAGATGATTTAAAAGTATACGAATATACTTTAAATATCTTGTTGAAATTGCTCAAATTGCCTCTTGACTTTACAAATGAAATTCCTTTATTAATTTCTGGAATAATCTCCTTATACAATGTCCCCACCAAAGTAAACTTTTTTCGTCATTTTTCAGCTCAACTAACCTCTCTCCCACAGACAAAATACTCAATCGATGATATCTTGAGAGCAGTATTAGAATTAGGATATATTGAGTCAAGCATTGAAACTCTTATTGAATGTTTAAAAGAAGCGGACCATCCTATTGCTCAGATTATCACAAAAAATATTACAAAGCTGGCTATGGTTGATAAAAACCAAACTATCATGCGCTATCTACCTGATTTAATAGGTCGATATAAAGAAGTAAAATTCTTTTTTTTTATAATCCACTAAAAATGAAAAATAGTTGATACAACATGCAAATCCTGATGTGAGAAAAAATGTCGTATTTAGCATCGTGGAACTTTACTTTATAAATCAGCAAGAACTCCAGGATTATGTTGATTCTTTTTCAGCCAACCACCAAAAGCTGATAAGTATTTATATTCAGAAAAAAAATGAAGGTGCTGGAAAAAAATAAAGCCATTGTGTAATTTAGATTTTATATTTTGTACTTGGGATTTTCTAATACTGGAAGATCTATTTATCTCCCTATCTGCCTGTCCATACCTACCTCAGAGCTTGATTGAATATCATTTATACTGTACAACCAAGCAAATTTTGACTTTAATGATATTCATTCATTGCTTCTTATGATACTCTTTATTTTTTTAAAAACTGAACACTGGAAAAGAATATCTCATGAATTCTCTTGTCCTTTGAAAATTCATAAGAACAAATAATGCATTAATCATTTTCCAACAAGTTAATTCAATTTGCTTAAGTTAACGGTTTTTGTGGTGGATTTTACACCTTTTCTTTATTGTAAATATTTCCATCATTCTTTGTGAAATATGATTCTCGAGTTCACAGGGCAACTTTTTTGCCTCTCTTCGCTTCCCCAGAAGCAATTCTCCAAAGAAAACATTCGCTTCTTCAAGTTTCAGATTTAACTAAATTAGTAAGTGGATGAATTAAGGATTTGTGGATTCAGAAAGATTTTAGTGTTAATAGATAAAATCCAAAGTCTTGTAAGCTCAAATAAAGTCCTCTCATAAAATATCGATTGATTAAAATTATACTTCAGGATATATGTTGCTCCTTTTTGAAACCCCAGCTGGTTATGCTTTATTCAAGGTTTTGGACGAAAACCGTATTCAAAAAGTCAGTGATATAGTCGAAGGGTTCGCTGATGAAGAAGAAGCCTCATCAATGTACGAGATTCCTTCACATTCCATAAACTGACTCTTATTTTTCTAGTGTGAAACTTGAAGCTTTCAGAAAGTTCAAGGACACTAAGGAAGCTCTTTTGGCCACTGATAAGCTCATCAACGGCTTGCTTCCTAAGGCCCTCGAAAAATTCTTGAAGAAGAACATCATCTCCGAAGAAGTTCAAGACAAGCTCATCAGTAACTCGCTTTCCTCTCTCTCCGGCCTAATAATAACCTTCTAGCTTCTGATAAAAAGCTCGGAAGTCTCATCCAAACTAATCTCGATATCGAATGCGTCCACAACAAGAAGATGGACGAATTATTCAGGGGTATTAGATCTCAATTAAATCACCTCGTCACCGGTACCTACTCTCGCTTTATCCCTTATTTAGCCTCAATTAGGTCTTTCTGAGACTGAAATGAAGAATATGACCCTCGGTCTTGCTCACGGTTTGTCCAGATATAAACTCAGATTCTCCACTGAAAAGGTCGACACCATGATCATCCAAGTAACCATTTGCTTTGATTAACCCCCTAAACACTCCTAGGCTGTCTCCCTCCTCGATGATTTGGATAAGGAAATTAACAACTACATGATGAGATTGAGAGAATGGTACGGCTGGCATTTCCCCGAACTCGGCAAGATCGTCACCGATAACCTCCTCTACGCCAGAACCGTTAAGTCTATCAGTAAAAACTCACCTTCTATGATTTAAAAATTAACTTTTTCTCTAGAAAACAGAGAAACTGTTGGTGAAGACACTATTGCTCAACTTTCTGAATTCTTGACTGAAGAAATCGCTGCTGATGTTAAGCAAGCTGCTGAAATCTCCATGGGTTCTGAAATCACCGAAACTGATCAAAAGTTCATCATCAACCTCGCTGATCAAGTTGCTGAACTCGCTGAATACAGAGAATCCTTGAGTGAATATTTAAAAACTAGAATGAACGCTGTTGCCCCCAACCTCACTATTATGGTCGGTGAACTCGTCGGTGCTAAGCTCATCTCCCACGCTGGTTCCCTCATCAACTTGGCCAAGTAAAAAATTGTCATCTTACAAAATTTTTAATTTCTTTAGATACCCCGCCTCCACCATCCAAATCTTGGGTGCTGAAAAGGCCTTGTTCAGAGCCATGAGAACCAAGCACAACACCCCCAAATACGGTCTCATCTACCAAGCCACTATCGTTGGTCAAGCTCACGCTAAAGTCAAGGGTAAGATCTCCAGAACCTTGGCTGCCAAGTGCTCCGTCTGTATCAGAGTTGATGCCCTCGGTAATTTTGTCTTATTTCTCCTTTGAATTAACCTCCCTCGTAGCTGAATCTGAAAACACTGATATTGGTCAACAATGCAGAGAATATATCGAAAATAGACTTAAATTCTTGGAATCTGGCGTCGGTCACCAAGAATCCGGCAGCACCTTCAAGAGAGCCCCCGCAGCTGCTCAACACAAAGCCAAGGGAGGCAGCTATAACACTGAATCTGACTTCACTGTTGGTGGTGCCCTTCCCAAGCTCTCCTCTTCTTTCGTCTCCAGCAAGTAATCCAATCCCCTTGTTTCTTTTTTATCTAAACAATTTTTTCTTTAGGAGAGCCGCTAAAGCCGAAGATGATGTTGAAGAAGCCGAACAAGCCGTCACACAAAAGAAAAAGAAGAAGAAGCAAGTTGATAGCGATGACGAATAAACCAGAGACTTCTGTAAAGTCCATACACAATAAAGCGAAATAGAGGATTTGTTACATAATGGAAATTTATTGTATTTCTATATTTATTCACGGAAGAAACCTTGAGTACCATATTAGGGAGAAGTCCCACATTGTGAATATCTTCGACCTTAATCATTGGTTTAATGTGCCCAAGTATAGTTTTTCAGTTTAAATATTAACAACAAACAAAAATCCTGAGTTGAATTTATTATCTTTTGTTAAATGTTTATTATATATATCCCCATTAAATCATTAGTTAGTCATCTAACCTCCCCTTAAAATAGATCTCTCATTTATTAAATCTCTATTATGGAGAAAAAAATTATCGAAAATTTCAATGAGAGAAAAGATTATTTAAGAAAAAACTTTAATTTTTTTATCAATAGCAATACATATACAAGTCATATTTTTTTATGAGAAAATATCAAATCAAACAACAACGACTCTGTAATATATACAATTAAACCAAAAATCATCAATTCTTTAATGCCAAAAGACTTTTCAAAACATCGACTTCAGGATCGTATTTCCCGTTTTCTTTGCTAGATTCAGTCTTAAGGTGATCATAGAATTTTTCAAGTGCCTCAAAATGCTCTTTTGGCAACTTATACTTGGCATCAGATTGGATCAATGTCATCAATATTGAGAAGAAGGCAGATTGGTATACTGTATATGCTGCAATGTTGCTGTCATTGATATATTTCATTGCAATATCAACAAATCCTTTCTCAATCAGTTTAGCTTTAACAATATTCTTGTATTTTGAGAGATCAGGAGTGCTAGAGCCAGCTTCTTTCTTCTCACTGTTGCTCTTGTTTTCTTCCTTACTCAATGAGATATGCTGAGTATTCTTGTTGTTCACTTTTTTCTGGTTGGCATCTTCAACTTTGTTGAAAGCAACAATGTCAACAAAATCAAGCTTATCATCGTAGAAAACCAAATCTTGAAGCAAAGTCATCACTTTGGTTCTAATCTTGGCAGACTTGTAAGCTTTATCATTTGATAATAACTCCAAAAGGAATTCTATGCCTTCGATATCGATAAATCTTCTTTTAATATTGAAAGCTTCTCCTCTCACCAAACTGGTCAAGGCTGCAAAGGCAGCTTCTTTATTTTCATTTGTCTCTTCTCTGATCACTGAATTGATCAAGTTAAAACCGCCATTTTCCAAAGAGGCGTTTTGAACAAAAGTATTGATTGAATTGCAGCTTGCAAAGACAAAATACAAAGTTTTTCTCACATCAGGATATTTGGAATTAAACATCACATTCATCACTGGAGCGTATATTCCCATTCTCACCAAATCTCTGGCGTTTTCAAGGCCTTCAATTAAATCAGAAAGTTCTTCTGTCAAGACGACTCTTCTTTCTTCTTCTTTCTCATTGTTTTCAGGTTCAGGCTCAGATATTTCCTTGATAATTTCTTGCATTCTTTTTGCTTCATTGAAACTGTATGATTCAAGGGCTTCTTGGAGCCATTCTCTGGTTTCTTTATCCAAAGGTTTAACGTTAGGATCAACAGTGGTGTTGTCTGATTGAGCTAAGGTCCACTTTAAAAGTCCAGGCCAGTCAAGCATTTTGTTGGAATTTTTGTAAACTTACTAAATTTGTAATTTGTTTGTGATTACTAAATAATTTGTTTGCGCAAAGAACGATCATATAAAGGATATTTGAGAATATTCTAGAACCTCTGAAAAATAGTGAAAATTATTATACATTTTATTTGAAGAGAGTCTCCTTTAGCCTATGAACAGATTAGATTTACCTCTCCCAAGACAATCTGGTTGAATAATGAACTTTTACTTCTAGATACTTCTATCATTGGATAATTAAAATCTAGAATCTTCTGCTTTTTATTACTTTTTATGTAGCATTTTGAGGGATTTTGAGGGAGAAAATTTTTTTTCTGAAAGGATTGATGGAACCAAAAATCAAGGCCAAGGAGGAAAGAAATTGATGAATCAAATATGGAAATAAAAATTCATTTTGCTTGTTGAAGAGCAAAAGAAAAATTAAAAAAATATTTTCTATTGAAAAATTTGTTTTTTGTTAATTTTTCTGAAAGTCCGACCAAAACTCCAAAAATCCTGAAAATAATTTTTTTGGCAGAAAATTTGTGATCTTCCTTTTTGTCTTGGTTGACTCGACCAGAGTCCAAACTTTTCAAAAAGCCTGAAAATCCCGGTTTTGGAGACTGATTGGGGCCAATTTCACAACTGTCAATACACTTTTTGTCTTTGAGAGAGTCGAAAGCCTGATTATACAAGTAATCTCAATTCTTTATTTTCTTTTTCTTCTTTCAAGTTTTCACCCTCTTTTGACGTTTCCAACAATTTTCCTACATAAACCTCCCAATTTGAGTACTTTCAAAGGTAAAATCATATGAGAAGAATGAAATTTGGAAATTTCATATTCTGATGGTGAACAAAAAAGTATATTGATCTCCAAAATAGTTTATTTATTTTTGTCGAGATTAGCCAATCTTATCCTCCCTCAGATTATCTGATCAAAAGCCGAATAGAATTAATTATGTGTCAGTCAGTTTAAGCTAATTTTCTGTATTCCACATCAACATTAGAAATTCCTACCTATCTCATATTTTTCAACTTTTCTTTTTTCACATTATAATGCATCCCTTAAAGATCTATTTCTTCCATCCTGTAAAAGTCTGACCCTATACATCGCCTTGAAAATCTCTTTTGAGAGATTTTTTATTAAAAAAGTTTTTTCCAGCCTTTCCTCTTCCCCAGATGAAATTCATCAACCTCAACCGAGTGTTTTTCTGATAAAAGAAGTATGCGATTTATTTAAGGTCAAATTCTTTGACTAATTTCAAATAATTTTAGATATTAAAAAATAATATTTTCCTCAAGATTCAATAAAAATGGGATTTATCTTCCAATTCCTCTTTGGTGCTACAGTCGGTGCTGCTTTTGTCTATAATATGGACGACCTTTATTATCGTACCTTTAAAAAGCATGTTGCTGAACCTGCTGGTGAAGAACTTAAGAAAGATCAAGTCGATGTTGGACATCTTGCTGGTATTGTCATGAGAGGTCTCACTCAAAGTTATAGAGAATTATGGCCATAAAATCAATTGATGATTTTTGATAGTGATTCATCTGAATTTTACATGTTTGACCTTTCAGAATAGAAAGCTTCATTATGTATGTTAATTCATTTATAAATAACTCTCATATACAAGCCTAAACACTATTTGAAAGGATTTCTTTACTTATTGTGATATATTTTCCCTCACAAATTTTCTCTCTGATTGATTGTTTTTGGCAAGAAAATAATCTTAAAGAAGGAAAGTTATAAAATTACGCTAAGAAACTTCAAGATTCTCATTAATTACGTGTTTATTCAGATAAAATTTTGTTTTGGCCTCTCAGCCATTTTCAGACTGACTCTCATTCATAGAAAAATTCTCACACTCTTTTCTGAAGATTTTTTCCTTGAAATTCTTGTTTTCCGAAAAGCAAGTTTTTTTTCTTTTTCCTACAGCTTATTCATCGAGAAGTTTTGAGATTCTGATATCCAAGATTATTTTGGGTTTTTTCTCTCAAAGATTCCTTTACAAGTGAACCTTGAAAAATGTGAAATAAAACAAATTTCAACAATGGATATTTTGCTCAATCCCAAAAAGGGTATTTTTGGACCCTAAAAATTCATGTCTTCTTTTTACTGAGCCTTAACTTCCTTTCTATTGAATAAACTCTTAAGAAAAAAGGTTCGAATATCCTAGAAAAGATTCATTCATATCATTGTTTTCAGGAGATCACCAATTATCGATTCCAATTAAGTGTTTCTATTTTTCAGTTGAAATCAATCTAAAAAATCTATTTTGCAAAACTCTATCAAACCTCCTATTTTATTTAAATTTACAAAAAATGATGGCAGCTGAAAATTTACGTAATCTTCTCTCTCTTCTCCATTTACCTAACTTGAACAGCATTCCACCAAACCAGCTCTGCTCCTATTGCCAATAATTCTCGTAAAGAAATCGGAGACGAAGCGGTCTGGACTCTAAGTTCCGCCAAAGTGGGAAATGGTGTTGATCAACTTAGAGATGATAACTTATCCACTTTCTGGCAGTACATTACTCATATTAATGAATAAGTGAATAAGAAATTCTTAGATCTGATGGCTCTCAACCTCACTCCATTACAGTCCAATTTTTAAAGAAAATGAGAATTCAAGTATCTTATTTGAGAAATATTTTGATATCAAACGAGAAATGAAGGAAATTGCCATGTACTTAGATTTCAAAACTGATGAAAGTTATACCCCTAATAAAATCTCCGTTCGAGCTGGGAATAATCTACAAGATCTTAAAGTAACAAATTGTATCTTCCTTTGTTGCTCAACTCATTCAGGAGGTTTCATTCATTGAATTAAAAGAACCATGTGGCTGGTTCGTTTTCCCATTAAAAGTCAAACATCCCAATGGATCTGAAAAGTATTTTGACCTGAGAGAACATTTTGACTTATCTTTTCTTAGGCCTTATATTACAGCTATGAATGTTCAAATGGTTATTTTACAAAATCAACATAGCGGTAAAGATACTCATATCAGACAAGTAAAGATCTTTGGTCCAAGAGAGTATAATTTACATAAAAATATTTTCCTAATTTTCTCTCAAGGAAATTCACTCAAGGTCTTGGATTCCCTGAGTTCAAGAGTCCAGAAATTTTACAATATAACTTTGTCAGATAAACTTATGCTTAACTTGTAAATATCGATAAATCTCTTCTTATATTCACCTTGATGTGATTCAAGTGTAAATTGCATTACTAAAACTTTCAAAGTGTCAAAATAATATTTCCTTTTGAAAAATATCCAAACGTGATGAGTAAGCATTTGAAATTTCAATAAAAATCAACAAAAGATCATATCAGAGCCACGTTCCTAGTCTCTTCTCCCTATCTCTGAAATTTATGAGAAATCTCACGAAGTGTCTCCTTTTCTCCCTTTGACATGTTACTGATCATTGACCAATACAAGAAACTAATCACCCCCTTTAGTTTACTGCTAGGATCCAGTATAACATTATGAAAGCTTTTTTCTCCTTCAAATACTCCTTTGCTACAAGCCTCCTCGAAAATACTAAAGAAATAAAGCATATTCATGCATTCTAGCTTACGCCCTTATTGTAGGCTTGAGTCTTTCGGTGGACACCTCAAGAAAAGGTTTGATTTGTTCGAAGATTGGATCCTCCTCGATCTCAAAATAGCTACTCATATCGACTTGGAATTGTTAAATCAAAACAAAATCAATTGAACTTTTTTTTTTTGGAATTTCTGAACATTCAGTATTGAAAATTGTATCTCACACTCAAACCCTTCAACATCCTCAATTCAAAAAAAAACCTTTCTCTCGAAATTTTTTTAAGGTAAAATTCCTCAACAAAATTTAAATCGTTTGAAATGGAATCTCATTTGTCAAAGAAAACATATTCTCATTATGGACACTGAGCTTATAATCTTCATGATATGGCGATGAGAACTTTGTTAGTTCAAGAAAGGGAAAATTTTTCTTTGTATTGGAATTATCTTAATTTAACTCAAAAATAAAAACAAGAAAAATGACTACTCCTGCAAAGAACGTAGTCCTTGGCTTGGTTTCAACTGCTAAGCGTACTGGTTTCTACAATCCCGCTATCCGTGTTTCCAAGAACCTTGAAAATAAAGGTATACAAGCAAATGGTTTCCTGTACTGACCAGCTTAGGTGGAAATATCCCAGCTTTAAGAGAAGGTATCGATCAAAGAGACAATATCTTGCCCAAAGGCCCCACCCTTGATGCTAACCCCAAGCGCATTGGCTTCTATAACCGTGAATACTTTTGTCAATCCAGAAATAACTTTGAGTAGCCAATGTTCCTGATTCAGCTGTTGATAATGCCTGGGTCAATCAAAGACCTGACTTTTTGACTCGTCATGTCAAGATTTTCTGGGCCACTAATGAAAAAGCCCAAAAGGGTAATCCTTAAAAAAGTATATTGGGTATAATTTATTAGTCCCCTCTATCCCCAAGGAAAACCATTGGGTTCTTCAATTCGAAAGACAAGGTCTTTGGAAGAATCCCAATATGGCTTGGTAAGAAAATTCGAAAAAATTACAGAAAATGCTCATTCTTGTAGGACTTTCAGTAACGATACTCAATCCAAGAGAGCCATTAGATTCAAGACTGTTGAAGAAGCTATTGAATATTGCAGAAAACTTGGTTTGCATACGAGTATAAATTTCAATTAATCCTTGCTAGGTCTCGGTTATGAAATCAACTATCCTCGTACTAGATATCATACCAGAAAGAATTACGGTGATAACTTTAAATGGCTTGGACTACCCAAGGATGAAGAAGGCGATTTATAAATAAATACCTCTCCTCTTCTTTGTTTATTGGTCTGAATTGCATAGAAGATGATTGCTTCCCAAAGGATATTCTAATTCTGCAAAATAACTTTTAAAATCAAATGTCTCATGAGTGTAAGTAACATGACATGGTGTCTGAAAAGGAGATCAATTTTGGTTTTCAGACTTTAGCACAACAAATTGAAAAAGGTTTCAATTTCAGTCTTGATTCCAATCACCTCAAGTTAAATACTGTCTGTCAGATCACTCTCAAACTTGTTGAAAATATGTTCAAGCTACTCAATTCAAAAAGAAAAATCAAGAGAATATTTTTACGAAATACTCTTTGTCAGAGGAATTTTCTTGCTCTCAAATCAACAAAATCAGACTGAAAACTCAAATAAATTTTTTTCTTGAATTTTTTTTTTCTAAAGCAACAAATTTTTTTTCAAAAATAAAACATCAATAGCACTTCACAAATTAACCGCTTTTCCCTTTCAAAAGTGCATTTTCTTGAGAAAATTCTTCAATCCATACTAAACTAAAATAAGTATCCATTTCCAAAACCTTGTCTTCAAAAAAGCAAAATTCAAAAGATATAATTTAACCCGACTTTGTATTAAATTAATTCAGAAAGATGTCTCTCCTCCCAACTCCCCAATACGCATACACTCAAGAGGAAAGGTGCGATAGATTCTCCTCGTCTTTTTCTTGCTAACCCTAATTCTAGCCTTGAACTCCTTATCCACTCCATTAAAGCTAATAGAGACTGTAAAACTGAGAGAAAGGCTTTCAATCTTTGCAGAACCACTTTACTCGGTAAATTAGTTGACCCCAACTACTGTTTAGATAAAGCTGTCGCTCAAGTCGACTGCTTCCAAAAAGTGTAAGCTTTACCTCAAAAATCTTGCTTTTACACATTTTAAGCCGTCGTGATGACAAACCCTCATCAAAGGATGCTTATAACAAAGTTTTCGAATGCGCTAAAAATGCTACCGGAGGTGGACTCTTCACTACCAGCTGCCAAAGCCAACTTGATGACTACTTGAGCTCTTAAATCGCCTTGCATTGGAGTTTATAGATAAAGCATATCAAAATACTTTTATGATGTGATGATCTGCATGCTTTTTTCGAAGGATTTGATATGTTATTAAAGGGACAGTCCAGCTGTATAACTTGGCATATTCATGGTTATATATATCCGTTTTATATAACTTATCATAAAAATGGATTGATTTCAAAACTAAATCTTCAACCAATAAAGGGCTTTAGATAACGCGATGAATCGAGCAGAATAAATATGATAAAACAATCGGAATTTAATGAAATGGGAAGCTCCAGAATTCAGAAAATATTCCAAAACGTTGTAAATCGATATTCTGCAAATTGAGTTATAGTTTTTTTGAGAACGAAATATTGAATATTTTTGATGGCAGAGATTTTTCAGAGAAGAATTTTTTCTAAAGGGCTTGATTTCGGAAAAATCTCAAACTTTGATGGAAGACCAAACAAATTTTTTCTCGTAAAATTTCTGAGGATCTTTTTCAGTGAAATACCTCAAAGGCATTATTTATCTTTAATTTCTCTTTTTAATACTGCCTCAATTAATTTAATTAATTTCAGACGAATTCTTACAGCACTCGCACTCTGAAAAATTTCTTCAAAGATGTTTTGGGGAAAACAACCTCTCAAACTAATCTCTCCGAAAATTTGTCAAAGATGAAAAAAAATCTTTTTCAAAACTTTTTGTGTTTTTTAGAAAGAAATTATGTTTCATATGTCTCGACTTTAAAGAAATTCTCTTTCAAATCACAAAAAATAGTCCCATTATTGAGTTTTTCTTCTCAAAATCTGACGAGAATTAACAGAGTTACTCCCTCCCACCAGACTTAGAGATCTTCTCTCATTTTCTCCATCTCACAAATTTCAAAACTGATCAGAATCAAACTAGATAGGAGTTTAATATGAATACTATTCTTTTCTCTTTGAGTCGAAATGGAGTTTTAATCGAATAACTTTTTAGAGTGGAGACAAAAAAATTCTTTTATTCTTTTTATCGAGATCCAATGAGAAACTTTTATTTACAATTTAAGAATTTATTCTCGGGTCGAATTAGTTTTTCGTACAAACTTATCAACTCCCGCCCTTGGTTTCCTTATAATAAAAACTTTTTATTTACTCAATTTGACTTCATGAAGGCCATTTTGTTCTCTTCCTTCCTGTTCATCACTGTATTCATTGGATGTCTCCAACTATTTGACATCACCCTCGAAGAAATGGTATTATACTCAAATCACCCTTACCCCCTTCTCCTCCAGAAAAAATTACAAAATGAAAAAGATGCAACTACAATCACCATAACTGAGACTAGCTTCGTTGATCTCAATGAGGATTCCTTCATAAAATCTGAATCTCTCTCATCATTAGTTCTTAATGATACGCAAATTCTCAAGACTGAGGAGAAACAAGGCTTGATAGATTCGGACTGGGCTCGAATTCTTCTAATTTCAAACGTAGAATGGTTTGAAGAATAACCATTACAATTTTTTATCATGATTTTTGTATATTGTCTCATTGTTGTTTTTCTTGTGTCAATTGACTCATTCTCTTGAAACAATAATTTATAAGAATAATTATTTTTCTTTAAAGATAATTATGAATTGTGTATGATTAAGCTTTATTCAAAAGGAAATTTTCTTTTAAAAAATATTTTGCTTTCTATAATGAATTAAAAATGTGTTTACCAATCAATTAATCAGCTATTAATTCAAATCAATAAACCTATTTTTATTCTCTACTTATCATCATCTTTTTCATATAAACTCAACAGTCTTTCATCGAGTTTTGATTTGTTATCTGCTCTTTTCAGTTTGTTATAAATTTCAGATAATTTGCTCTTTTCTGAACTATAAGATTTTGACCAATCATGTACTTGGATTGCATCTTGAGATTTCGCATCTTGGTCTGCATCCAATACTAACAAAGCCTTTGGCAAATGATCAAAAAGCGCTCTTTGATCATCATTCATCAAACAAGCCTTTAATTTCTCAATCTCATAAAACTTTGTTACAATTGTAACAATATCAACTCCTTTCAAAATCTCTTCACTTCCTTTTTCTAAAAGTCTTGCCTGTGGTTCTGGCTTCACAAATGATTTTAACCAATCCCAAACTCCAACTTCAATATTATCTGTGGTCCTATTAGGAAGTTGATGCATCACATCATCTCCTGCTGATTCTTGAACACACATTCCTTGATTTTGTTGAAGCTGGAATTCAACCTCCTGTAATTCAATCACCTTGTGTGATGAATCATTTTTCTGAGCAATCACTTCTTGGTCCTGCTCTTTATTTTTACCCTTCTTTTTGGGACTCTTTTTCTCACTCGACTCAGGCTGCTGCTTTCCTTGCTTATCTTTGGGACTGCTCA
>Ga0182738_1005730_pt1 | contig 13149 bp, 7 predicted proteins | sample eDN5th30CBELigMG_FD_128876 | JGI IMG/M metagenome (GOLD analysis project Ga0182738, IMG submission 128876) | Enriched Miracle-Growth compost microbial communities from Emeryville, California, USA - eDNA 5th pass 30_C BE-Lig MG (version 2)... ...
CAATTGAACCTCGGCCAGCACTTCCTCTCTTTTACTTGGTTCGTTATCAAGCAATTTCTCCAAATATTTCTTCCAAAGGATAGGATATTGTTGCATAATTCTATTCCTTTCTTCAGTTGAACGGTCTTGACTCATCGTAATTTCATACTCTTTCTGAGAATTCTCCGCCTGCTCTCCTTCAGGAATTACTGAAAGAACAACCGCTCCAATTGCATAAAGATCACACTGCGAGGCGAAACGTCTCTTCAATTTTGCTTTCTTGATAACATCCAAAGTCTCAGAACTCATATATTTCGGCATTCCAATAATCTCAAAAGCATTCTCATCATGATTCTCTCCCTCTATTATCGCTAAACTGAAATCAAGGAATCGCAATCCTTTAAAATCCCTCCTCACAATGGTATTTGAAGGACGGATATCTCGAATAAAAATGTTCAAATCTCGACAAATTTTGTATTGTTTCAGTAAGCTTCGAGTCACATGAACCAGATCCTCTTCATCCCATGTCTCCTTTCTACTCTTTTGGAAAGCTGAAAACTCTTCTAAAGTGCCAAAACTAAGGTCTAGTATCATCTTCAGTTCAACATCTTCTTCTGTTTCTGAATTATCCTTAATCTTGACTGAAACGATCGCAATATTATTTTCTTTCAAACAACTTGACTCTAATATTTTGATCAGCACATCCAACTCTCTCAATACCATAGTCAGCATCTCTGGAGATCTTATGCGAAGATTTCTAACGCCATAATAAACTCCTGTTTTTCTACAAAAGGCGCGATGAAATTCTCCCATAAGACTTTTATGAATACAGCTTAATAAAACTAGATCCTTTTCTTGACACTGACTGCTAGCTAGATGTCTTTGTATTGTCTCCACCTTCTCTTTGAGCGTTGTAACTCCTTGTTCTCTCCATGAATTCTCAGAGATATCATAACCTTTCATTCTTGCTAGAAATTGTTCTTTCGGAATACAATATAAAGCTTCATCTTCTTTCAATTTCACAAGCGAAAGATCTTCTTCATGAAGAAAAGACTCTTCATCGATAGAAGCACGTATTGTATTGATCAATTCGATCTCTAATTTTTCAAGGCTTTGTAACACCTTGCAACATCCACTTCTTAAAGATTCTGTATAAGTGAAGATAAAAAAGGGGCCTTCTTGAAAAGCCTTTAATATTATATCGCCTTCATTGTGTACAGAAGGGGACATAGAGCCAAACGGTAGACTTCTCTTGATCTGTTCAGTTTGAAGCTGTTTGAAATTGGTTACTTCAGGAACATAGTGCGAGTATTCTTCGATTAACACAGGATCAAAGGCAGGGAGAAAGTTTCGAAAGCTGAGGAGTTTGATAGAAGGACTGGAAGAGATGCTGTTTTTGGTTGAAGAAGGGGTCAATGTGGATTTGGAATCGGTTGTTGACCTCTCTTCTCTTTCTTCATATTTTCTTAAATTTCGAAGCATATAGCTGATTAATCTTGAGACTTTTCAGATATAACTTGAAAAATTTCATATATTCATTATGTACGTTGAAACTCTCAAAAAAACCCTTCTTTATAGTATTTTCATCTTCAAGAAAAATTTTCAATACAAGAAATTGAACCACTGAGAGGCCTGAGTAAAAATGACTACAATTCAAGCCAAATTTCCTTCCTTGAACTGTTGGCTTAAAATTCAAGATTTCCTAATTTTAATAGGTGTTATCAACAGTCTAAATTAACTTTTTCATATTATATTTCATATCAAGCAAACTAGTCTTTTTATCTTTTCTTGAAGAACTAGATCTATTTCATACGCCTGACGAGGATAACTTTTGTGAAACAAGCAAGAATGGCAGTTTGACGAATAGGCTAGTGCCCCTGTCAATTCAAAAAAAGTCGCTCAAATCCTCAAGGAATTCATTTTTCGGTTGTAATTTCTTCAACAAAAATTTTGCATTGTTTATTCAATCTCTGAGAAAGAAAGAGTATTTATTCGTAATTCATAATTCATAATCCATAAGAATTTTTTATTAATCAGAAGAAAGTTACAACTAATATTTTGTTTCGTTAAAGACTCAAATTAAATAAAAACATCATAAAAAAATCAAATATTCCTTCACAAAACTTACCAATGGAAAGTACCATTTCTCCTCTTCCTCAATTCCCCCAACCTTACCTTCTTTCTCTTTAGACGAACTTAATAAACTCATTGAATTGCAAAACCAGCATGATGAAAAAGAACTGAACCGAGATGATGATATTGAGTCAAGTAATCACTCCTTTTTAATTTCTCTTTCCAAACTCACTCTTTTCAAAGGCATGGATATTGACGAGTTTGAAAATAGACTCAAAATGGAAAAGAGTCGAATGGGTTTTGATGCTGATAGTGATAGTGATGATGATGAAAGACCTTCTTCAAAATTATCATCCAAAAAGGCTAATATTCTCAGCAGTATAAAAATAATATGGCTTTCCTGAAAATCTCGTTAGGCTATCAACCACAAAAGCAGTCAGGATCACTTTTAAATGACGATCAAGACCTTATAAAAATGGTCCAAGAAATGCATCAGTAAGAGAATAGTACTATTTTTTTCATTCCTAGAAATAAAATGAAGAGTGCTAATGCTCAGCCACTTCAGCAAAAAAGCGCTAAAATGCTCGAACTTGAAAAAGAAATAACCAAACAGAAAAAAGAAGCGGTTCCTAAAACTGAAGAGGAAAAAATTCAAGATATTCTTATCTCAAACAATCAAAGTCTCAAAGATAAAAAACTCAAAGAACTCGTCCAAAAGAATAAAGAACTCTACGTCAACTATGAAAAAGAAAAGCTCATGTAACGAGAATCACAGTTTGACTCTCTTATTTTGCTCTTCGTAGGAGACAAAAACTTCAAAAAGATTTTGATAAAATCAAAGAAGAAACCGAGCTCCAAATCGCAGCTATGGAAGGCAAAGTTCTCCCAAAAAGTGCTAATAAAGGAGATGATGTAAAAAGAATATCTGATAATGTTATTTAAAGCCAATAGAATATTGATTGGAGAAAGAAATATAATGAACTTGAGAAAAAGCTCCAAGAGACAAAACTTCAAAATACTACTCTCAAGAACGATTTGAATAAAGCTTCAAGGATTATCGCTAAAGAAATCGGCGAAAATTTCAATATTGATCAGGTTTTGATGAGTGAGAATAGTTGGAAAGGAAGAGCTCAACAAATTGAAGTCCTCAAAGCTAGAGTCAAGTAAGATTGGATTGTTATCTTATGAAAATCCTCATCATGAAAAATAGAGAGTTACAAGGCAAAGTTGGGTCTTCACAAAATTTATCCGAATTATCTGTTATTTCCGAGCTGCAACCAGGTATGGACTCTAGATCCTCAACCACAAAAAGGTATTTCGAGATTTTAGAATTCCAAGGCTTATTTTTTCAAAAGTTTTACTGGAGCTGGAAAGACCAGAGAAAGAAGAGAAGAACTTGAATCTTTAAAACTTCAAGTGGAAGCCTTGGTACCTGACCGCTTATCTTTCAAAATCTAACTCTCAATATAGAAGGCTGAAAATGATGCATTGACTGACAAGGTGAAGGCAGTGAGTTCACGTAAAAATATTTTGGAGAAGGAAATGAAAGAAATAAAAAATGAAACTGAAAGAAATAAAGCTGTAATATTATTCTTAAGGCCCATCCTTGATAAATCATAGATTTTATTGGAGAAATCAGATAATGATGATAAATATATTGCAGCATTGAAGAGAGAAATAGAAAAACTCAAGTCTGTTTCTCCTGGTGGCGTTCAAACCAGAATTGTCTACAGAGACAGACCAGTTGAAAAAAGCAAGAGTGAAGCTGACGAACTTGAAGAAAACTTGACAAGAAAAGAAATGGCAGTGTTAAGGAATGAGCTTGAAAAGAAAGAGAAAATCATAAAAGAACTTATTGCAGATAAAGTGAGAAGCCCAAGTGGAAACTTGAATAAAGAAAATGTCGTTCAAGATAGTGGCACCTCCGTATATCAACTATTTTAAATATTATTCCTTAAGTATTTCTTCAATAGGAGCAAGAAAAGATCATTAAGTTGGAAACTATGATCAAGATTTTGAAGCAAGAAAATGAAGAGTTATCCAATTTGAAGCTCGGTGTCAAAACAAATAACCCAGTAAAATAATTTCTGAAATATTGATGTTAAATCTTTTCTCACAGGATAGCAAAATTATTAAGGATTTATCATTACAGAATGCTCAATTAAGAAGAAAGCTTGATGATCTCCAGGCAAAGTTGAAATCCTCTTAAGCTAAGAGCATGGTTTATTTCAAAAAATGAGAGATTAGGTTTGTTTGATACCCATAAAATTGGAAAGTTTTTTGTCATGGATTTTATGTTTTATAATTATTAGATAAGTAAATAAATGTCCTTTATATAAATACAAACTCTCAATCAGCTCAACTATGTAACAAATAAAATTGTGCTTATCATTATTCTCTCTCTTTGAAAAAAATTAAACTTTTCAATTCTCAATATAATTATTAAAAGTGTCCCATTTTAATTTATTTGATATTGAGGCTCACTATTAAAGGCTATTAATCAATACCTTTATGAAAAAGTATTTTTTCCATTTAAACCTTGGACTGGAAATCCTCCTCTTCATAGGGTGATGGCCTAGGTCGAAAGTGTTTTACTTTCACCTAGGTTCATTCTGCTGTCCAAAAGTGACTGACCGATCTCATAGTGCACTGCTTCCAGCGTAACGAAGCAAGGTCTCTATATCTGTCCACAATCCCTTCTCTCTCTATGCTTTTAGTCAAAGAAATTTTTTTCTTTCAATTTTTTTTCTTTTAAAAAGGATATAAAATGTAAAAATTACGAAGGTTATGTAAAGAGTTACAGAAGTAAATCGATTAGATATTTATAAACAAAATCTTCTTCGTCTTGTTATTTTTCAGAAATGTACGTAAAATTCAATTCTTATTTGAAGCGATCATATCCAGAATAAGAGGTATTTCTATTTTCCAGATTTGTTTTGGCTAAGGGATTTTGGAAATTCCTGAAGTTAGCTCCTCCTTTTGTGCTGCTTTTCTCAACACTCTCTGGTGTTTGAGTTCTATTCACTTCTCTTGGGTTGGTGTTGGATGTATATGTTGACAAACTTGATGGGAAATAATCCTATTTATGGAAATAAATTATCATATCAATCTCCAATTAGATACCTTCTTGCTGGGATCTTTTCTTAATCTTCTATTCTCTTTACTATCAAGATCCCCATTTGCGCTATAATTCAAATTATATTCTGTTGTAGCCTATCAAAGTAAATCAATAAACGAGCCAACCTCTCATCTTTACAGGATAATTTCTGAATTTTTCGGCGCCGACGTTACCAATAGCAGAGATCTGGACTTGAAGGATGGAAAGACTGTCAATAATTTCATTAAAGTTCATTGGAACTTTTGGCACATAGGATTCATGAAGCTTCTTGAAGTTAATCTCTTCAGATTCCAATTGTTGTTTCAGTTTAGCATGATTGTTTGAATAGAAATTCAACAATAAAACCTAAGGAAAATTATGACTCTTATTGCATTCACTCATAGATTACTTCATCTCTCGCGGTTAAATGATTTTTGATCAAATCAAAGGTAGAACGAACGGAGGCTGCCTTATTTTCAAGAGTCTTGACAAACAAGTCAATTTCTCTTGCAGCATCCTCTAAAGCATTATCCATAATACTCAAGATCTCCTTCTCTTTCTTATCAACACGATTTCTGATTTCTTGGAAGATGTCACTGACTTGTTTCTTGAGAACTTTGTTGTTTTCTCTCATTTCTCTCTTGCTGTTGTTAAACTTATCTTCCAGGATTTTCTCTTCGTCTAATTTTCCATTCAACAAATTCAATGCGTCTTCAACCTAATCACGGATAAATAATTCTTCTCATCACTCCTTCTTACTTTGTTTCTGACGATTGGGAAGGATTTCTTGACGGTCAAGACGTCATGGTTTTTATGAGAGCCATGAATGACACATTCTGGGCATATACAATTTGCTAAACAATCAAAGCAATAGTATGAAATCTCTTCATCAGGATGCTCAATACAAAATGCTCTCATTCCTTTCCTACTATAAAATTATTCAACTTTCATTCTCCCCTCTCTCTTTACCTTTCAGAATAATGGGTAGGTCTCTCTTGTATAATTGTATCATTTTGTAAGTATTTCAATCCTTCTTGACTGTGCCCCAATGGAGTTCTTTGGCCACGATTTTCCATTGGAGAAGGGTAGCCTGAATATTGCTTGCCAGGACTATACACATAAGATGATTGGTCTCTTGCCTATAATATCATTATTGCTTCTTCTATTTTCTCTTTATACGTCTCCGTAAGGAATCTTAAGTAATTCTTCAACACTAGACTCGTCTAAAATTGTTGGTGCTCCACAGATTTCACACATAATTGTCTTGAAAATTTAAAGCAAGAAAGAAATGTTAATCTACTTTGGTGCCATCACCGTATTTGTTGATTTCTTTGGAGAGGTTTCTGGCAGCACAGGGAAGGCATAAATCATGGTTACAGGTGAGGGTGAGGATGTCATCAGGTAAGCAACCACATTTAGCACAATTTTCAGCTTGCATATCCATTTTCGTAAAGATAAGAAAAGATGAATTAAATCAAAACGTTTATTTTTGTTTTGGTTATTTAAAAATTTGAAAAACTGACAGATTTTAGATTGAATTCTATCGAGATGAAAAAGTAAATTCTTCATACCATTAGAATCAAAAAGTCCTTAAGCGATCATTCAGATTTTTCTCAAAATATTTGCTCCTTTTTTTTGTTTAGAGAGATGAGAGAAAAAAAAATTGTTAATATCTTTATGAAAACATTCTTATCAAAATTTTTGAAAACAATTTCTCAACTTTCCTCTTTCCCTCATTCGTCCAGATTCCTTCAATTAAATTGTTCATTTTTTAAACATATACAGTCAACCTCAATCAATACAACACACAAGGAAAATTCTAAAATTTGTTCTCAAAGGTTCTAATTAAACAACAACAAAAAAGAAAAGAATGACCTCTGAATTTCTCACTCTCTCTCAGTTTCCATCTGAGAAAGAAACCAAAAGAGAATTTCATTCCATTTTATTTCAACCCATTTCCATAAATAAATATCATAGAACCCCACATAATTAATTTCAAATTGGCGCCTTTAAGACTTTAAAATTTTTCTACGTGATTTTGGTTTAACTCCATAATCCTTTAATTTTCCATGTATTTTACTCAAAAAGGGATCTTCACTTCCTTAAAAACTCTTACCTCATCCACCTATTCCCTTCTCCTCTTTCCATTCTATTTTCTGGTTTCACTAATTAAATTCAACCTAAAATTAAATTTTTGCTTCATATTCAAAAAACCTTCCACTTTGACAAAGAACAAATTATTTCTTCAAAACTCTTCTGAACCTCTTTTTAAATCTCAGAAAGGCAACATTTCCTTCAGTTCTTCCTAATTTCCCAAAAAATATTCTAATTAAAAAGTTCCCCATTGAGAATCTCAAATTCTTCGCCTTGTTCTTTTTAAAAAATCGTGCTTCCACGTATTCAATTTTTTTGATGACCCACCATATTCAGTTCAACTTTTCCCCCGAAAATACAAATCTCCATCTCTTTACAACATAAAAAATGGGACATTTTCGGGGTTTTTCATGTTTCTTCCCGAGATATTTGGTCTTAAAATCAGAAAACATTAGACAAGGACCCATATAATATAAAATTAAATAATTTAGATAATTTTGTTTTAATTTATAAAGCATAAATTGTCCTTCTAAAGAAGAAATCCCAATGACTGAGTCCAAATCTCAAGACAAATACTATCCTTACGGCCTCAAACACGAAAGTTTCGAAAATTTTAACTGGCCTCCTATCGAGCCTGAGTTCGATGACTTTAGAAGCTCTAACTTTGCACTCATGAATAAAATGGCCAATAGGGGTCAAATCTTTGGAGATTTTGGCCAGACTCCCTTAAATCCTGAGGCAGTCAACGACCAGATCTCGCTTCCTCCTCAATCTGAAAACCAAAACCCCATTATTGACCAGACTGACCAGACTAACCGAATGCATACTAATTTTCCCATCTTTAATGAAAAACTCCTGAGTAATAATAATAATCCCTCAGAACTCGGCCTCAATCCCATGAAAAACCAATACTCCTCCCTTGTCATGAATAATATCAACAAACTACCTCCTTATGCCCTCCCAAACAACTACTATTTCCCCTTCAATGTACCAAATATAGAACTTTTCAGTCCTTCTAAATCTATTAGAATAATAATCTCAGACGACCTCTCCCATCTGAACTTCTCGAAGAAGAACCCGTCTACGTCAATCCCAAACAGTATAATTCTGAAAAATTCAGTTTTCTTGACAATGCTAGATATGAGAGAATTATGAAATTAAGAATCAAAAAGGCACAAAGAGGAATGCTGAAGAACTCCACAATTCCTGTTGATAAAAACAAAGACGTAAGGGGTTGCTTTTCTAGCTTTATCTCACCTTCTATCGCAGTCTTATAAACATTTGTCGAGACATTTACATGCAAAAAGAAGAGAAAGAGGAACTGGTGGAAGATTCTTATCAAGTAAGTGAATAGTCTTTTCGTGGTCTAACGCTCTATTTCACAGAGGAAGCACAAAAGAAGAAGGATGAAGAAGAGGAAGAACAGAGACTTCGCGAGATTGCAATGCTGGGAGAACATCCAGATTTTGATGCACTTGCAAAGAATCCCCTTAATGAATAAGACAGATTGGTTTTGTACTGATAGAATTAAAGAATATGGAAAAACTGTCGTCAGCTATATGGATCATATAGCTGGTTTAGTTGGAAAAGGAAAACGGAATTGTTGAATAGAAAGATCATAATAAGGAAATTTTGTGTAAAACTATTTCAGCATATTCTATGATTGAGTTTTTGCCTTCATATATCTCTCTCTTTCGCTCGCTTCATGTATATAAATCTATTTACTTGGATATTTTGATAGAGTAGATAAATTCATTTAGTGGATGATGATGATCATATTTTGTGTTTTCCCTTTGATTTGTTTTATATGAAATTTAGTGAAGATTTATTTTTCAAATCACTAAATTTTGTTCTTTTTGTCATCTCTATCTCTTTGTGTTTATCCTGCTCTTCAAATTTTGTCCTCCATCTATCCCCTTTTTTGTACGCTTCTTTTTAATCAAACTCTCATCACATGTCGAGTTTCACTCCCACTCCAAATAATTTCTTTCTTTTTATAAAAACTTATCAAGATTTCAGAAACTTTCCATATTACCGAGGGGGTTCCGGCTTGTCAGATTGATTAAAAATGAATTCGTCCTCAAAATAAAAGCGAAGCTTCTCATTGGACACTCCTTAAAATGGAGACAATTAATAAAAGTATTAAACAACCAATGAGAGTGTTTCCTCAATATCATTGGCAGAATCAAAATCCGTTTTTCTAGCCTTACTCAAATAAAATTCCTCCCTCCTTCGTGGTATATTTGAGCAAGTCCATGTCTATTTACTCTCCAAAATCAAAAACCTTAATAAATATCTCAATCTAAAAGAATTTCTGAAATTAATCAGGCTTCTTTTAGAATCATCAGAATTTGCAAAAATTATATAATCTTTCTGATAATTCTGAAGAAAAAGACGACGTCATGCTTTTGTGCCCAGAGGGATCTAACTGATGCATTTTCGTGAAAGTTTTTTAAAGAACAATTTTCTTTTTATCTTTTACAAGTGAGAGAAAAATTAAGAATTTTCTCAGTTAACAAAGAAAAGCTCAATTTGAAATTGATAAAAGAAGTAGATTAATTTAGAATTCAAACGTCGCCTCTCTTCTCCAACTAGCTTTCCTCAAGCAAAAAGATTCGAAGGATAAAAATGGCAAACGAATTTTCTCCAAGAAAATTATTGAAAATAAATCAAGTGAGGAAAGGTGAAGAGGTGGGAAGGCTAGAATTAGAGATAATGATGGTATTTTCGAAAATAGCTTTGTCTGATTTTGAAAATTGATAAGAAAAGATGTTTCTAGAACATCCTTCTCATAAAATTCAAATTTAGAAGTATATTATTAATCAATAAATCATTCGAATCATTATCTTTGAAATTTTCAATGACAAATGTACACAAGAGAAACTCATTGAATACCTTACTGAAGTTCTTTCACCTTTCTGAGGCAAAAAGTCAGCATGGAAAAATTTAAATTCAAGGAATTAATAATTCCCAATTGAGAATATAAAAGTTTAAATCTAGCTGAAATTGAAGATTTTATTTTGCTTTGGACTAAAAATACAAATATGAGTTTCTATTTTTTTCTCCTTGAGTTTCAACCAATTTTATTTTAAAAAAATGTTCTTGAGATTTGTCTTATTCAAGATGGATCCCAGGACACTACTGAAACTCAGGTCAGCCTCAAAAAAGAAAAGAAAAAAAAGTTTAAGAAAATTTTTTTTTCAAATTTTGCTTCCTTTAGTATTTCTTCTCCAACAGAATAAATCTGATCTTGCTCTGAAAATTATGATGGTGAGCCTCTCGATTTATTCATCTGAGGTTAAAAGATTTTGGTAAGCTGATTCAAAAAAAAAATGAAAATGAAATTGAAAAGAAATCATACTTTCCATAAAATTTCTCAGGAAATAATTCAGAGTTTTCATGATGAAAGACCGACCATTATTCTCAGCTTTGGAAGTCACGATCAGAATGAACAATCAAAATTATTTTTGTTGGCAGAAAAGAGGGAAACTCGTGGAGGCAGAAGCTCGAAATATTAGTTCAATTTTTGGAAAAGAAAAAATTTTTTTCATAAAAATTTCTGATTGAAATTTGTCAAGATTTTCAATGACCAGTTTTGCGCTCTTCCCTTCAAGAAGAGTTTTTTCCGTCCAAATATCCAAATGATATCCTTTTTGGAATTTCAAATTTTTTTTCCCTTGGCACTTCTTCCTGGAAAAAAGGTCTCACTTTCTTCTGAATAAATTTTTTTTTTTGTAACAAAAATTTTCATTCGATATCTTTCTAGAAATTTCTTTCATTATGCTATCAAAAAAAATTCTTAGTCGAAAAATTCTCAAAAACTTTACAATTGTAAAAAAAAAAAATCTATGATTTTCAATTTCCTCTCTCCCCTTGAGCTTCAATATTTCTTTAAAAAATGGAATGAAGAGCATGAAAGCTATGCATAATTATCTACTACAAGTCTCTCAGATCCTAACAACAATAATTTTGAAATTAGAGCCAAATTTATGCTGCTTAATCAAGTATTATTATTAATTGAAACACCAGCCATATTTTCCATATTTTCCACTTCTAAAGCTTTAACCTAATTTTCTCCTATTTTCCTACCCCACTCTGAATTACTCTTAATCCTGTATGACTCCAAGAGAACAACGATACAAAGATTCAGAAATCTGAAAAAATCATTGGATTTTTTTCGCTTTGAAATTTATTTATTAACTGTGAGGCTGTAAAATCTTTACATATACCTTCCCTCTTTTCAAAACAATTGGTCAAAAAGACCTTCAAGGGTCATTGAGATGATGTTGTAAGTCCATAAATAGCCATTCTTCTGGACTATCGAGACATTTCGGCAATTTCTTAATGCTTTTTCATATCATTTTGCATTCGAGAATCTTCTTCACATTTTAATTTCCAATAAAAATCAATTTGTGCCTATAAATACTCGATATCTCTTCACTATAATCAGTTTAATTAATCGAAGCAAATCAAAACAAAACTCTTCAGAACAAACCTCACTCCGAGCTTCGTGCTCAGAGAAGGTCACGCCGCTATGAAGAACTGAACAATTCAAATGAGGACAAGGTAAACTTTGTTTTCAATACCTTCCATATGATGAGAAACTGCCATTCATTTCGCAGTGACCTACTCGAAGTTTAAACACACTGTGAGTACAACTTCCTTAGATGTCTGATTCAATTCTTTAAACAAAATCTTTTTGTTTGATCCCTTGTACTTATCCTGATTAGGTCTGAATCTTTTCGATACACTGGAAACAAAAACAAGTCAGCCTTGCTAACAACATCAACATCCACATCTACATCTTAAAAGCTTCAAAATTTATCTATCAATTTTGATCGTACATGCATCTATACACTAACTTATTCACACGTACATTATACCTGCCGCGAGGCTCTTTGTATTATTATATCAAGACTTTATGTCTTACCTTTAAAAAAAAAAGAGCCAAAATCTTGTTTCTCATCAATATTTACCTCAAATTTTTTTATGATACTTGCCATCACGAACAAAAATCTTAGGATCTGAGCTTAGGTTCTTACTGTAATTTTTTGTTTTGGTCATATACTCATAGCCTATTCAAATTTAGCATCTTTAGGTTGACTCAAGATTCGTCCTTAAGGATTTGATATTGTTGGGTTTGAGAAATTTTTTCTTTCTTTTTTTGTGAGTTTCATATTTTCATACACACAAAAAAAAACTGATTTTTATTTCAGATGAGATTTTCAAAATTTTCCTTAATATTTTTTTTTTCTATTATCATGAGTGATTTGGCAAATTTTTATTTCAAGACAAGCTTTTTTCTTCAGCACTACAAAATACTTATAGAATATTACTTTTTCTTCAAAGAGAGTTCACCAACCAATTTACTTTGAGAATACATTTGGATTATTCGTTTATTCATAACAAAGAATTTCTATCAAATTTGATCTCTTTTCCTTTTCCACAACATTACAATTAATCGTCATCATCACCAATGGCCTTAGTTCTATACAAAGAATACCAGTTATCTTCCTTCTTGGCTTTGTAGAGGTTGATAATCAACTTATCACCCTTAACCCAATATTTAGATTTGCTGGGGTTAATTTTGCATTGAAGTTTGGGAACAGCAAAATTATAGTTCTTTCCATTATAACTCAAAATCTTGATTTCAAAACTTCTATCAAGGAAACGAGAGACAATCTTGTCTGAAGGGTGTTTATCAATGGCTTTCAATTCAAGAACAACTCTATTCAAATTTATTCTTTTGATACTTTAAGAGTAAGTTACCTGACATTCCATTCGTCATTTTCATAGAATTTATATTTAGTCAAAGGTTCGAAATGCATTTCAGCCAAATCAGCCTCAGTCAAGATCTTGGTAACAGGCTTCTCTATTTAAAATTATCAGGATTCTGAAGCAAAATC
>Ga0182738_1005732_pt1 | contig 13146 bp, 10 predicted proteins | sample eDN5th30CBELigMG_FD_128876 | JGI IMG/M metagenome (GOLD analysis project Ga0182738, IMG submission 128876) | Enriched Miracle-Growth compost microbial communities from Emeryville, California, USA - eDNA 5th pass 30_C BE-Lig MG (version 2)... ...
ACGACCAGCCCCGCGCCCAGCGCCGCGACCTGGCGCCGAAACGGCACGTCGGTGATGCCGGACATAGGCGCCAGCAACACCCGGTTGGCGATTTCGATATCGCCGATCCGGAGCGGGGGCGCCACTTTCTGCATCTGCTCGATCAAACCGGCGCCTCGCTGGCTAAGAACGTCGCGTTGCGGACGATAATCCCTAAGCTCAATAAATAAGCAATCGGATTATCTGCCTACATTTTATCCAAGAGCGACGAATTTGCAAGTGCAGCGCACAATTTCCTTGGCGTACCGCTGCGGCGGCCAAGGCAAAGGAAAAGCTGCCGTTTTCAATGCGGGCCGTGCTATGGGGCTGTCGTCGCCGCGAGGCGATCCCCTCTCCTCCAGACGCTCGGGCCTGATCCCAGTACCTCATGTCTACATCTCCGCGAACCGCCGTTATTATTGTCGCCGCAGGCCGGGGCCTCCGTGCCGGTCCTGGCGGCCCGAAGCAGTACCGAACGCTGGGAGGCCGCAGCGTCATCGCGCGGGCGATGGCGGCGTTCTGCGATCATTCGCAGATCGCCGCGGTGCAGCCGGTGGTGAATCCGGACGACATCGCGATTTTCAACCAGGCGGTTGGAAACATCCGGGCGCTGGCGCCGGTCAACGGCGGCGCGACGCGGCAGGCGTCGGTGCGCGCCGGGCTTGAAGCCCTGGTCGCCACTGCGCCGGATATCGTGCTGATCCACGACGCCGCGCGGCCGTTTGCCGATGCCGCATTGATTTCCCGCGCCATCGCGGCCGTGACGACTACCGGCGCTGCGGTGCCGGTGATTGCGGTCAGCGACACCATCAAGCAGGTCGATGCCGAGGGCCATGTCGATGCCACGCCCGAGCGCGCCAAGCTGCGCATCGCGCAGACGCCGCAGGCCTTTCGCTACGACGTGATTCTCGAAGCGCACCGCCGCGCCGCGCGCGAGGGCCGTGACGATTTCACCGACGATGCCGCGCTCGCCGAATGGGCGGGATTGACGGTTGCAACCTTTGAAGGCGATGCTGCCAATATGAAGCTGACGACTCCCGAAGATTTCGCCCGTGAAGAAGCGCGGCTCGGCGCAATGCTGGGTGATATCCGCACCGGCACCGGCTATGACGTGCACGCCTTCGGCGATGGCGATCACCTGATGCTGTGCGGCGTCCGCGTGCCGCACAATCGCGGCTTCCTTGCGCATTCCGACGGCGACGTCGGCCTGCATGCGCTGGTCGATGCGATTCTCGGCGCGCTGGCGGACGGTGACATCGGCTCGCACTTCCCGCCGAGCGATCCGCAATGGAAGGGCGCGGCGTCGGACAAGTTCCTCGTTTACGCGATGGAGCGCGTCAAGGCACGCGGCGGCCGCGTCGCGCATCTCGAAGTGACGATGATCTGCGAACGGCCGAAGATCGGTCCGCTGCGCGACACCATGCGCGCGCGGATCGCCGAAATCACGGGCCTGCCGCTGTCGCGCGTCGCGGTGAAGGCGACCACCAGCGAACGGCTCGGCTTCACCGGCCGCGAGGAAGGCATCGCGGCGACGGCCTCGGCGACGATCCGCCTGCCATGGGGCGAGGACGATCTCGTCAGCGACAAACGGAGCCAATGAGATGCCCGGCAGCGACGCACGCGCTCTCGCCCGTTCGCTGCTCGATCTCTGTCGCATGCGCAAGCTGACCATCGCCACCGCCGAGTCCTGCACCGGCGGCCTGGTGGCGGGCGCCCTCACTGATATCCCCGGCTCCTCGGATGTGATCGATCGCGGGTTCGTCACCTATTCCAACGATGCCAAGCGCGCCATGCTGGGCGTGAAAGCGAGCACGCTGGAGAATTTTGGCGCCGTCAGCAAGGAGACCGCGCAGGCGATGGCGATCGGCGCGCTGGAGCGCGCTGGCGTCGATCTCGCGGTCTCGATTACCGGCATCGCCGGCCCCGGCGGCGCCACGCCAAACAAGCCCGTGGGCCTTGTGCATTTCGCGGTCGCCGCGCGCGATGGCCGCATCCTGCATCGCGAATGCCGGTTCGGCGCGCTCGGCCGCAGCGTGGTGCGCGAACGCTCGGTGATCGAGGCGCTGCGCATGCTGATGGAAATGGCCCGCGGGCCCAAGGCTCCGACGGCGAAGAAGCGCGAGCCCGCCGTGCGTGCCGTGCCGCGCGTCGCCCGCGCGCCGCGCCGTGTCGCGGTGAAACGCCGCGTGGCAAAGCGCAAGGGGAAGTGAGCGATTGAATTGACGCCGTCATGGCCGGATTTATTCCGGCCATCCACGTCTTGATCGGTTTGCGGAATGAAACATGAAAGACGTGGATGCCCGGGACAAGCCCGGGCATGACGACTGATAAGGCGATCAACTCATTGTCGGCTGATTTGAACCCGCTCAGCTCGCCGAGCCGGCAAACGCGCCGGGCTTGCCGTAGATCTTGTCGGCGCGGGCCTCGAAGGCCGCGGCGAAGCGCTGGAAGGCCGCATCGAACATGCTGCCCATCAGCATCGCCAGCATCCGGCTCCTGAACTCGTAGGAGATGAAGAAGCCAACATCGCAAGCGCCTTCGCCCTTCGGCTCAAAAGTCCAGCGGTTTTCCAGCGAGCGGAACGGGCCCTGCAGGTATTCGACGAGAATTTTCAAATTCGGACGATCGAGCGTGACGCGGCTGGTGAAACTCTCCTTCACCAGCTTGAACGACACGGTCATGTCGGCAACGATGACTTCCTTGCCGTCGGGCTTCGGCGTGCGCTGGCGCACCTTGAGCGCGCTGCAGAGCGGCACGAATTCCGGATAGCGCTCGACGTCGGCGACGAGATCGAACATCTCGGGAGCGCTGTGGCGAACGCGGCGCTTGTTGGCGAACTGCGGCATCGAAATATCTCAGCCGAACTTGGCGGCGCGCGCGGCCTGCAATTTGGCGAAGTCGTCGCCGGCGTGATGCGACGAGCGCGTCAACGGACTCGCCGACACCATCAGGAAGCCTTTGGTGTAGGCGACCTTCTCATAGCCCTTGAACTCGTCGGGCGTGACGTAACGCTTCACCGCGTGATGCTTGCGCGTCGGTTGCAGATACTGGCCGATGGTGAGGAAATCGACGTCGGCGGAGCGCAGGTCGTCCATTACCTGCAACACTTCATGACGCTCCTCGCCGAGCCCGACCATGATGCCGGACTTGGTGAACATGGTCGGATCCAGTTCCTTCACCCGCTGCAACAGCCGGATCGAGTGGAAATAGCGCGCGCCCGGCCGCACCGAGAGATAGTGCGAGGGCACGGTTTCAAGGTTGTGGTTGAAGACGTCTGGCTTGGCAGCAACCACCACTTCCAGCGCGCCATCCTTGCGCAGAAAATCCGGCGTCAGGATTTCGATGGTGGTGGCCGGGCAGCGGGCGCGGATAGCGCGAATGGTTTTGGCGAAGTGCTCCGCGCCGCCGTCGGCGAGATCGTCGCGATCAACCGAGGTGACGACGACATGCGCGAGGCCGAGCTTGGCGGTCGCTTCCGCGACATGCTCTGGCTCCGATGCGTCGAGCGCGCCCGGCATCCCGGTCTTGACGTTGCAGAAGGCGCAGGCACGGGTGCAGGTGTCGCCCATGATCATGAAGGTGGCGTGCTTCTTGTCCCAGCACTCGCCGATATTCGGACAGCCCGCCTCCTCGCACACTGTGACCAGCCCGTTCTCGCGCACGATGTTGCGGGTGTCGGCATAGCCGCGCGTGTTCGGGGCGCGCACCCGGATCCAGTCCGGTTTTGACGGCGACAACGCGTCCGGCCGGTGCGCCTTCTCCGGATGGCGCGGACGGATCTGCGTGGCTGAGACGGTATCGAGGACGACGACCATGATTCTTCCGTTCTGCGCACCGGCCACTTGCCGGAAGCGTCATCCTGAGGTGCGAGCGGCAAAGCTGCGAGTCTCGAAGGATGAGGCCCGCCGTCGCCCTTCGAGGCTGTCGCGGCGCGACAGCACCTCAGGGTGACGGCTTCGGTTATTCGGTCTGCCATAGGTAGTCCGCAGGGACGGTTGCCGCAACCCGCTGCGTCATTGCATCCCCGGCCGCATCGGCCTATTCCGGGATAACAACCGCCTGTCCTGCACGAAATCCCGCCGATGCCGTCCCGCCGGACCCTGCCCCGCCGCTCGCCGCCCATCCACGCCACCCTCGGTCCCGCCGCGGCCGAGCTCGGCGCGCCGCTCGGGCCCGACTTCTTCGCCCGCAGCGTGCACGCGGTGGCACCCGAGCTGATCGGCGCGACGATGCTGGTGGGCGGGGTCGGCGGCATCATCGTCGAGGTGGAGGCCTATCATCAGACCGAGCCGGCGGCGCACTCCTATCGCGGGCCGACGCCGCGGACGATGGTGATGTTCGGCCCGCCCGGCTTCGCCTATGTCTACCGCTCCTACGGCATCCACTGGTGCATCAACTTCGTCTGCGAAAAGGAAGGCTCGGCCGCCGCGGTGCTGATCCGCGCGCTGCAACCGACTCACGGCCTTGCCGCGATGCGCCGCCGCCGTGGCCTTGAGGACGAGCGGATGCTCTGTTCCGGCCCCGGCAAGCTGGCGAGCGCCCTTGGCATCACCAATGCCCACAACGGCCGCGCGCTCAATGCGCCGCCCTTCGCCGTCCACGCCCGCACCGTCAAGCCGGAGATCGTGACGGGCCTGCGCATCGGCATCACCAAGGCGGTCGATCTGCCGTGGCGCTATGGGTTGAAGGGATCGCGCTTCGTCAGCAAGCCGTTCACGAGCGGCGTTGCTTGAGATCGGTCCATAGCGGGCAAAGCACCAGCGGCAATATCGCCACCGCGATCGGCAGAAAAGCGAAGGCCGCCTGCCCGGTCACGTCCCAGATCCCGCCGCCGACGATCGAGATCAGAACCGCAACGCCATAGCCGACCGTGAACATGCCGGCGGAGACGCGCGGCACGTCGTCAGGAGCGAACAGCAGCGCCGGCAGGCTGAGAAGCAAGGTCAGCCCCCAGGCGCAACTGAACCCGACCACCGCCGCGCCGAGCGCAACGGTCCACACGGACGTCGAAAACACGATGATGGCCACGCCGACCAGACTGAAGACTCCGGCAGCGACCAGCGGCCACTTCCGGCGCTCCAACCGGCCGGCGGCGAGCAGCAGAATGAACGAGGCCGGCAATTGTCCCGCGTTGAGCGCCGACAGCGCGGGCCCGATGAAATCGGTCTGGCCCTGTTGCAGCAGAAAGCCCGGCAGGAACGCGTTGGTGCAGAAATAGGCCTGGTTGTTGGCGCTCATCGCCAGCGCGACCTTCCACAGCAAGGGATCGCGCCAGTCCGGCATCCAGTGCCGATGCTGAACCGCTGTCTGGCCCTCGCCGCGCGGCTGCACCAGGATGATCATCAGGGCGATCAGCGCCGGCCAGATCGACCAGAACACCAGGCTGCCGCGCCAGCTGCCCGCCAGCAGCATCAGCAGCGCGCCGGCGAACACCACGGGAAGGATTTCGCCGACCAGAAGGCCGTTGGTGTAAAGCGCGGTGGCGAAGCCGATGCGGTGCGGCACCCACTGGCGGACCAGCGGCGGCAGCGCCGGCTGCATCACCGCAACGCCCGCGCTCATGATGACGGTGGCGCCGAACAGCACCAAGGTATCGAACGCAAAACCCCGAAGCGCCGAGCCGGCGGCGGTGATCACCAGTCCGACCACGAGCGCATTGGTGGCGCCGACCCGCGCGATCAGCAGCGATCCGGGAATCGCCGCCAGTGCGAACAGCGCCGGCGGGATCGCGTTGAGGATGCCGACCTCGGTGCCGGTCAGCTTGAGGTCGACAATGATCAGCGCCAGGATCGGCGGGATCGCGAGAATGGTCAGCCGCGCGGCATTGCCGGCCAGCCAAAGCAGGAACAGCGGCATCGCCGACGAGGCCCGCTGTGTCGTATCCTGGACGCTCACTCGGCGGCCTTCAGGCGATCGAGCGCCTCAACGATCTTGGTCCGGCGCGCCATCGCCTCCTCGCGCTTTTCGCGTTCTTCCTCGACCACCTCTTCCGGTGCGTTGGCGACGAATTTCTCGTTGGCGAGCTTGGCATCGACGCGCTTGATGTCGGCCTCCGCCCTCGTCAGCTCCTTCTGCAGCCGGGCCTTTTCCGCGGACAGATCGATCACGCCCTTGAGCGGCAGCGCGGCCACCTCGCCGCGCACCAGAAGCTGCATGGCGCCGTCCGGCGCGCGATCGACGAAGGTGATCTCCGCGAGCCGCGCCAGCCGCTTGATGACGTCGCGCCAGCGTTCGGCGCGCGCTTTGGTCTCCGTCGATGCATTGGCGAGCATCAGCGGCATCAGGGTCGCCGGCGGAATGTTCATCTCGGCGCGCGCGGAGCGGATCGCGGTGACGAGGTCGACCACCCAGCCGATCTCGGCTTCGGCATCCGGATCGGTGAAGGTTTCAGTCTCGGTCGGCACCACCAGCGCGACACCTGAGATGTCGCCCGGCACACCAGAGGTCGGGATGACCACGGTGGTCTGCGGCCGCAGCGGCCACGCGGTGAGCGTCAGCAATTGTTCGCGCTTCGCCGTGACCGACCACAGTTCCTCGGTGATGAACGGCATGAACGGGTGCAGCAGCTTGAGGATTTCGTCGCGCGCCCATGCCACCATGGCGCGCGTCTCGTCCTTGGCCGGACCGTCGGCCCCCAGCATCACCGGCTTCGCCAGCTCGAGATACCAGTCGCAGAACACGTTCCAGACGAAGCGATAGATCGCGCCGGCGGCGTCGTTGAAGCGGTAGCTCTCGATCGCCTGCGTCACCTCGCGCGCCGCGCTCATCGTCTCGTGCGCGATCCAGCGGTTGAGCGTCTCCTTCGCCTGCGTCGGATCGAAGTCCGCCGGCAGCGCGCAATGGTTCATCTCGGCGAAGCGGCAGGCGTTCCACAGCTTGGTCGCGAAATTGCGATAGCCTTCGACGCGCTGGGTCGAGAGTTTGATGTCGCGGCCCTGCGCCGCCATCGCCGCCAGCGTGAAGCGCAGCGCGTCGGCGCCGTATTCGTCGATCAGATGCAGGGGATCGATGACGTTGCCTTTCGACTTCGACATCTTGGCGCCCTTCTCGTCGCGGACGAGGGCGTGGATGTAGACCTTCGGAAACGGCACATCGTCCATGAAGTGCAGGCCCATCATCATCATCCGGGCGACCCAGAAGAAGATGATGTCAAAACCGGTGACCAGCACGTTGGTCGGATAGTAGCGATCGAGCTCGGGGGTCTCGTCGGGCCAGCCCAGGGTCGAGAACGGCCACAGCGCCGAGGAGAACCAGGTGTCCAGCACGTCTTCGTCGCGCGTGATGAAGCCCTCGCGCAACGCGGGATCCAGCGCCATGTCGTGGCCCTGCTCCGCGGTGATGACTTCCTGCTCGACGTAGTAGCCGAGCGCGTTGCCGATCGCCTCTTCCTCGGTCTCGGCGACGAACACCTTGCCGTCGGGTCCGTACCACGCCGGAATCTGGTGGCCCCACCACAATTGCCGCGAGATGCACCACGGCTGGATGTTTTCCATCCACTCGAAGTAGGTCTTCTCCCAGTTCTTCGGCACGAATTCGGTCGCGCCGCTGCGCACCGCCGCGATCGCCGGAGCGGCCATCGTCTTGGCGTCGACATACCACTGGTCGGTGAGATAGGGCTCGATCACCACGCCGGAACGGTCGCCATGCGGCACCATGTGCACGTTCGGCTCGATCTTCTCGAGACTGCCGCTTTCTTCCAGCCACGCGACGATCTGCTTGCGCGCGGCGAAGCGGTCCATGCCGTGCAAGGTCGACGCGCGCGGCGAGGCGTTCTCCGGCAGCCCGTGCCAATAGGCTTCGTTGTCGGTGAGCGCGATGCGGCCTTCGATATCGAGGACGTTGATCTGCGGCAGGTTGTGACGCTTGCCGACCTCGAAGTCGTTGAAGTCGTGCGCCGGCGTGATTTTGACGGCGCCCGAACCCTTTTCGGGATCGCTGTAATCATCGGCGACGATCGGAATGCGGCGGCCGACCAGCGGCAGGATAACGTGCTTGCCGACGAGGTGACGATAGCGCTCGTCGTCGGGATGCACCGCCACCGCGCTGTCGCCCAGCATGGTTTCCGGCCGCGTTGTCGCGACCACGATGAACGTCGACGGGTCTTCGGGATTGAAGGTCTTGCCCTCGAGCGGATAGCGCAAATGCCACAGGCTGCCCTTGACCTCGATCTGCTGCACTTCGAGATCGGAGATCGCGGTGAGCAGCTTGGGGTCCCAGTTGACCAGCCGCTTGTCCTTGTAGATCAGGCCCTGGCGATGCAGTTCGACGAACACTTTCGCGACCGCGCGCGACAAGCCTTCGTCCATGGTGAAGCGTTCGCGCGACCAGTCGCACGAGGCCCCGAGCCGCTTCAACTGATTGACGATGACGCCGCCGCTTTCGGCCTTCCATTGCCAGACGCGTTCGAGGAATTTCTCGCGCCCCATGTCGCGGCGCGACGGCTCCTGCCGCTCCATCAACTGCCGCTCCACCACCATCTGCGTGGCGATGCCGGCGTGGTCGGTGCCGGGCTGCCACAGCACGTCGCGGCCGCGCATGCGCTCGAATCGGCACAGCACATCCTGCAGCGTATTGTTGAGCGCGTGGCCCATATGCAGCGAGCCGGTGACATTCGGCGGCGGAATGACAATGCTGAACGGTTCGGCGTCGCGGCGGTCGGCGCGGCCCGCCTTGAAGGCGCCCGCCTCGTCCCACGCGCGCGATATACGGGTCTCGATGTCGGTGGGCTGATAGGTTTTCTCGATCATGGCGGGGCGGATCAGATACGGGTTGCGAATGGCTGGGTCGCTGTCGTCAACCGGCTTGGAACAGGTCACGACAGCGGATGAATCCTGGTCGAAACGAGATCGGTCATCCCGAAGCGGTCCGGAAGAACGACCGGAAGACAGAGGCCGTTCCTCCGAAGCTCCGTGTGGCGTCTTGCGGCTGGATGACGGCTCTCGATCAGACCGCCTTATAGCGTTTTCGGGCGACGTGGAAACGGGTCGCGGGACAAGAACGCGTCAGATCAAGAATGTAGAGCCGCCGTCCGCGTCCGAGTCAACCTCGGAAACCGCAAGGCCCATCTGCCGCAAGCCGGGAGGCGACTATCGAACCGCCGGTGCGTCAGCGACCGCGCGAGACCCGCTCGATTTCGGCCTTGACGATGCGCTCGACCAAGCCCGGCAGATTGTCGTCGAGCCAGGACTTGAGCATCGGCCGCAGCATTTCGCGAACCAGATCCTCGAGCGTGCGGGCGTTGTTGCTCAGCACGGTGTTCGCCAGCGAGTTGAAGGCGGATTCGACCGCGGCCACCGTCGATTGCGACAACATCTGAGGTGAGGCCGTCCCTTCCGGCGCAGCGCTCGCCGCCCCGCGCTCGGACATCGGGTAGCGGCGCTCCGCAGCCATGGCGACCTCGCTGAACTCCAGATCGTTGGCGGGCTCCACCGTATCGAATGAGGGGTCGGGCATATCGGGCAACGCCATATCGTCAGTCAGTTCGAAAACATCGTCGTCCGCCGCCTCAGGCTGCGGCTCTGTCGCGGCGGCCGGTGCCGGCGCATCGAAACTCGCCAGCAAGGCATCGATATCGTCCTGGCTGTTGGGGTTGGCCGGCGCGTCCACGGGTTTGGCGGCCTCCTTGACCGCGGGCGGCGGCGCCGCGCTCATGGGTGAGGCCGGCTTGACAACGGCGGGAGCCGGCGGCGCTGATTTCTCGGCGGCCGGTTTCTCCGGCGGCGGAGCCTTGGTCTCATCGTCCGCGATAATGCGTCGGATCGATGCCAGAATTTCCTCCATCGAGGGCTCTTGGACCTTCGCAGGCTGGGTCATTTCCGACTCCGCATCAATCAGGCCTTCGCTGCGACATTCGCGTACGCGTCCTGCAGAATGCCGCGTGCGCGTCGGTTCGCTCGACCGGTGAACCGATGAGTCTTCGTCCTTGCGGACGGTGAAGACTCACGGCGCCAATGCCGCGCGAATCGATTTCCGCGCGACAATGAAGGGTACGTCACTGCCGCAAATGATTGCAAGCAACGGTCCGAGGATGTTGCGCGCGGATACGTTCGACGCGTCTAGCGTCCATCCGGCGTTCGCACGCCGGCCCAGCTGTCGCGCACCTGATGATAGTGAACGCTGGGATCGTAGATCGTGGTCGGCAGCCTCAAGACTTGCGGCGACAGCCGGCCGACAGCGTTGAGAACGGTGTACGACGCCACCACGCGATCGTGCTGCGCGGTCACCAGCGCGACGCGCGCATTGACAAGATCCTGCTGCGCGTTGAGGACGTCGAGCGTGGTGCGCTGACCGGCCCGCGCTTCCTCACGCACGCCGTTGAGCGCAATTTCCGAGGCGCGGACCTGCGCCTCCGCTGACGACACCTGAGCCTTCGCGGCCTGCAACTGTCCCCAACTCTGCACCACGGTGGCGCGGGTCTGGTCGCGGACCTGTTCAAGGGCGAGCCGCTGCTGCGCCAGCGTTTCCTTGGACTGCCGGATCAGCGAATATTCGGCGCCGCCCTGATAAATCGGAACCGAAACCTGAGCGATCGCCGAAGCGACGAATTGCTTCGGCTGCGAGATCACCTGCTCATAGGCCTGCTGCGCGCCGACCTGCAGACTGACGGTCGGGAACAAGGCGCCCTCCGCCACCTTGACCTGAAGGAAGCTGACATCGATGCCGAACATGGCAGCGGTGACATTCGGGTTCTCGGTCAAGGCGAGATTCACGGCGCTGGCGAGGGTCGCCGGCAGGTAGCGGTCGACCGGAGAGCCCGGCGCGAGCTGTCCGGGCTCATTGCCGATGATGCGCCGATAATTCGCACGCGTGGTATTCAACGTGGCTTCGGCCGCGCGCTCCTGCGTCCTGCCGGCAGCAAGCCGGGCCTCCGATTGCGCAACGTCGGTGCGGGTGACCTCGCCGACATTGAAACGGTCGCGAGTCTGCTTCAGGGTCTGTTCCAGCACGCGAACGTTGCTGCGCTGAACCTCGACAATGGCCGCATCGCGCAGATAGTCCATATAGATGGACGAGGCCGCGAGCAGCACGCTCTGCTCGAGCACGCGCAGACCCTCGCGGGCCGCCGACACCTGACCCTCGGCGGCGCGGGTGCGATTCGCGGTCTGCTGCCCGTTGTAAAGCGTCTGAGTCGCGGTCACGCCGACGGAGCGCGGAAACTGAGTTCCGTGGACGCGCGCATTGCCGTCGATGGAGCTGATCGTCGCATCCGTATATTGATAGCCGGCGCTGGCGGTGATCGCGACCTTCGGCCGATAGCCCGACAGGGCCTGCGGCACGTTTTCGTCGGTGACGCGAACCTGAGCCCGCTGGGAGTTGAGCTGCGGATTGCTCTGGTAGGCACGGACGAGGGCTGCCTCGATGGTTTCTGCAAGAACGGGAGTTGTTCCGGCGAACCCCAATAGCAGAGCCGCCACCGCCGCTCCGGTTACTTTTTTAAAGCCACCCATCCAGGTATCCATTCATCTCACTGGCCGATCCGCAGCTTTGCGTTCGTCGGCCGATATCGTCAGGTCCCGCCGCGTACATCATACGCATCGCAATGAACGGACGGAACCCCTTGAGGCCGTCCCTCGGTGGAAACTCTCGATCTGGGACATGAGAGCCACAGGTGTCCGCCCGGAGGGAAGTTATTCTATCAGAAGACGAACTCCTGCTTGCGTTGTAACCCGGGAATCACCGGCGCCGACGCATCGAACAGGGTCCGGCTGCCGAAATCGTCGTTCGAACGCGTGACAATGGTCGCCCGCTTCACGTTGCCGTCGAGGAAAATGCCGACCAGCCGTCCGCCCTGGTTCAACTGTCGATAGAGTGATTCCGGCGCCACCTCCGTCGCACCCTCCAGGACGATGACGTCGAAGGGCGCGTGAGCCGAATCACCGTCGAGGACTGGCGCGGAGGACACCGACACCGACGGCGCGATGGTGGCGAGCGCCGCCTTCGCCCGTTCCGCGAGCGCCGGGTCGGGGTCGGTGGCATAGACGCGCTCGGCCAGCCGGGCGGCCAGCGCGGCCGTGTACCCGGTGGCGCAGCCGACCACGAGCACGCTGTCGCTCGCCTGCACTTCCGCGCCCTGCAGAAGCTTGCCGACGACCGCGGGTTTCAGCAGGTAGCGCGGCGAGCCGCCCTCGCTGATATCGAGGTCGAGGTCGAGATAAGCCAGCGCCTGCTTGGCCGCCGGAACGAAAGCCTCGCGCGGCACGGTGAGCATCGCCTCCGTGATGCGCGGATCGGTCACGTCGCTGGTGCGCACCTGACCATCGACCATCTTCTGCCGGGCGTTCACAAAGTCAGACATGGATATCCTCTGGGCAATCCTTAGGCGGGGCTTGAAACTTGAGTCGGACGACGGCGGAATCCGCCGCTCGTGGAGCAGATGGAGATTCGCGATTTTTTCCCCGCCCGGGGGCTCGACCGCGAATCTCAAATCCTGAACTCCACGAGCAGCTTAGACCTGCTCGTGGTGGTTTGATTCGAACATTTGCCGATAGGCCGCCCCAGCGGTCTCGCAAATGTTGACGTTGAAGCACTAGGGCAGCGCCGTTGCCGAAGCAAGCCGGTCCCCGCGCGGGCGGCGCCGCCGTGCGGATCCTGGGCAATATTCCGCATGATATCGGCCGCAGCCGGCTTCTCCTCTTGTAATGAGGGAGCCCTGCTCTATTTTACTTTGCAAGCCGCGACGGCTTTGTTATACGCACCGCGCTGCGCAAGCTTAGCGCTGGCTCTGTTCCCTGGTAGCTCAGTGGTAGAGCAACCGGCTGTTAACCGGTTGGTCGCTGGTTCGAATCCGGCCCGGGGAGCCATTTTTCCGATAGTTTCCTGAAAACGCTGGCAAATACGGGCGTGCTCCGCATCGCCTTGATGCGTCCGCGCGCCTACGCGCGTGAGACCGGATCGGCGGATCGGCCTCGAATCGATTCTCCTTCCCGCGCGCTGTTGTGGAGGATCCACCGCAGCCATGCGGTCGGTGGCAGCCGATGTCGGCGAACGGCCCATGCGGGTGCCGCAGCCGGCGCGCCGCGAGACTTAACCATTGATTAAAATTGAGGGTTACCCATCGGTTAATGACGTAGGAGAAACGTCCTCGATGAGGTAGTCTGGGCTGTCTGCAACTTGAGGTCGGTCCCGTGG
>Ga0182738_1005733_pt1 | contig 13146 bp, 10 predicted proteins | sample eDN5th30CBELigMG_FD_128876 | JGI IMG/M metagenome (GOLD analysis project Ga0182738, IMG submission 128876) | Enriched Miracle-Growth compost microbial communities from Emeryville, California, USA - eDNA 5th pass 30_C BE-Lig MG (version 2)... ...
ACCTTTTTCAACAAATATTTCCGACTTTTACATACAGATATTCCCTTGCGATCAAATAATTGTTTTTATTTGTTTTGCTTTGAGAAGAAGAAATTGAAAACTGTTGAGAGGAGATGATTGAACAATGCCATCATGTGAGATCTGATGAGACAAAGAAGAGAATAGTTTACTAACCTGACCTGTACTGTAAAATGAAGTTTTTTGGCTCTTTTATTTTTTTGTTGATTGATTTGGATCTAATAAATGAGGCTTTAAATTTTTTTTCTGGATGAAGAGTTTGATTTAAGTGAAAATAAACATAAATTTTATTTCTTGCGAACGAAATAACTTTTTCTGAGAGTCTGAAGACGAGAAAATCAGGAAGGGTTTTTTACCTTGTTTTAGGATCACTTATTGATCCTTTTTGATGAGACCAAGAGAGATTTTAGATGATTAGCCTTAAGAATGATTTTTCTTTTTAGAAACAAGGTGCTTTCTCTTTGAGTATCTAACTACAGAGAGACAAATTTTTTCCCTCTCAAAATTAAAACAAAAAATTATTTTTCACTTTTGTTGTTTCCATCAAAGCGTATCGAACTGGATGAAGGGGAATTGTGAAAATTAGAAAAGGAGAGTTTCAAACTCGACGAGAAAGAGAAAAGTGAAATTTCGATGGGTTTATTTATTCATTCATTCCTTTGAATCCAAATTGAGTTTCCTGAAAATAAATTTTATTGGGGTTAATATTACGAGGATTTTTTGTTGAAAAAGCAATAAAATATGCAAATATAATTGAATAAATCCACATGAGCAAGAATGAGTTTTATTTGAGATCCAAGGCTCAGAAATTTGAAACTATTTATAAAGAAGAAGTTGGAGCATCTAGCAGTCTTTTTTACCGTAATTCAACCATCGCACCTAAAATACGTTCTTCAAAGGTTTTCTCCTAAAGAGCCGAGATAAGTTCTCCAGAGAAATTTATTGTATTGACTGACGTGTGTGTCTATAAGTGAGCTCTAAGATTTACCTTGAAAAAGGAAAATTTTTTGGACCTAATTATGATCTCATTTTCTATCACAAAAATATTGAGGCAGAATATTAGTCCTACATTTCGAAGAAAAACTCAGGTTGCGAAATGTTGAAGATAAAGAATTTCAGAGGTCGGTCAATGTTTGTCCTGTCTCAGGTTGAAATTTTTTCAGGGTTCGGAAAAAGGGGGTCGGTCGTGTCGAAATTTCAGTAAAAAATATCCGTATTTTCCCTTATTAGGAAAGAATTGAGGGTGTGAGTTTCATGTTTTGTGGTAAAATATTAAAATACTTCAGCTGATTATCTCTGATCTTCTCTGTTCTATTTCGGAGAAATTGCCAGAATAGGTTTCTTCTGATTCTTCTGATTTTGAATTTTGATGGCTTTCAGAATAATCTTTAATATTTAGCAACTTCTTAACTAAGACTCTCAAAGGCCTGTTCTTTTTCTTTTCTAAATTCTTGGATAATTAAAATGTCATTAAATGAGGTAAGAGTTGATTTTTGCATTCAATATTTGAATTTCAATCAGATCTTAAGAGGAAAAGCGTCGTTGCATATTATGATTTTCCATATATAAAAATTTTGAATGAAGAGAAAGAGATGTCATCATTTAAAGTCTTAGAAGTTGGGAATTTTTTAGGCACTTTTTGGTTCGAGAAATTTTTTTAATTTTTTTCTGATTTTTTTTTGTTTGAAAAGAGAGAAAAAAAAAAACTCTGAAAAGTTTTCATTTTCATCTCTTTTCAATTTTTTGGCATCTAAGTCCTTTTCAAAAAGAGCTCGTGATCCTTTGAAGAGCTGAAGCTCACACAATCTTTGTCATGAGTCTTCCAATCATTTTTAAAGGAAGAATTAAAGGACTCGAACTAGATCATGGTAAATTTTTCATCTGAAACATGAAATTTCGTCGTCTGATGCTCCATGAATGGTAGCTTTCAGAAAGTGTTATTTTTAAAAATAGATTTGATTTAGGGTTTAAAGCAAACTTTCATAATTTGATAAAATAAAAGAGGTTATTATCCAAAAAGATAAGCAAAATTTATATACAGATAATCAATATTGAATGAATTTCAAGTAAGTCTTCTTCTTGTTGAGAATATTTACAAAAATCTATTTATCTATCAAAAGAAATTAACGAAAAAATCTTCAAATATTGTTTTACTTTTTATGAGCTAAAGAAATTGTCCAAATCTTCTTTGTCTTCTGAGTTTTCTAGTGGGTTATTTGGCTCTTTAGTTTCGTCTTGAATTTGCAAAGTTGAGACAGCCTCTTGAGTTCCGGTTGGCCCTACAATTTGGACCGTAGTTGTCTCGATAACGAGGGTCTCAAGCTCTTGGGTATGTTCTGGTTCTGGGCTTTCAGATTCAATTTCAACTTCTCCTTCGTTTAAGATTTCCTTATGATGATGGTGAGGAGGTTGCTCAACACTTTGTACAGCAGGTTCTTCTTCGATTTGAGGAGCTTGGGTTTCTGGAATTTGATACATTTCATGAAGAATTTCGACAATTTGGTCTCTGGAAGGTTGGTCTAAATGTTGCGCGACTTCATTGACTTCAGTTTCTTGCATGGTTCCTAATTGTTCAATGACCGCATCTTTATTATTGGCATCAAGTTCACTTTTGATTTTTTTGACTAATTGTTCAATGCGATCAATTTCCTCATCTCTTGCCTCAATACGCTCATAAGATCTTTTTTCAAGTTGGCTTCTTGAACCTGAGAAAGCAGGACTTCCGAACATTTCTTCTTGCCCTGATCGTTCATTAGAGAAGAAGCTTGAAGGGAAAGGCGGTGCAAAATACTCTTCGCCTGTGATCACGCCATAGTCTGTTTCGTCTTCAATCAAAGAAGATGCAGCAAGAGAGTATTGTCCTGTACCGGGAGCAGATTCGAAGTATTGGGACTTTCTGGAGCTTTCTTTTCCTATTTCTTCATCAATAGCTTCAACAACCTCAGGAGCTAAGGATTTGACAGCCTCTGTTAATTTGTAAGGTTTATGAACGATGATAAAATAAAGGGCAGGTTCTGAGTTATGTCGAACCCTTTTGACTCTGAAATCTAATCGGTCAGACCATTGTCTTTTCATTTGTTCTTTATCCAAAACAATAATGGTTGAGCTCGGAGTATATTTAAAGACTCCAACTTGTTCATTTTCATTGAACTCTTGAGAAATTCTTTGGAGCCCATTCTGGTAAATAGAAAGCTCTGGTTCAATCCAACCGGCTATGATCTGGACGTCAGAATCTTTTTCACGACTTTCCCATTTTTTAAGAGTCTCACTGAAGTAAGCTTGGAAGTTTGACCAAGGGATGACATTGGTAATACTGATAACTGAGTTATCAGAGCTTGCTTGAAGGTTTGGAATTGTTATCACAGCATTCAAGTCGCTGCATGTATATAAATTAACTCTTGGGTTAGAGTTAATTTCTCCCCACTCAAGCGTTCCAGAAAAGATCTATTAAAAAAGATGAGTAAGTAAGTCTAAAAAAACGATTACTTTTAAGATAGAGTTTTTGGGAATTGGGGTCATTGGCTGTCTATTATTAAAGTCTTTGTCATGTCTCAGTTCACGACCTGAGATTTTCTTTTGAATTTTTTCTGGAGAATACTGATAGGTTTGCTTCAAAGGAGTGTGTTGTTTGGAAATTCTGCCCTTTTCTTGGTCATTAGATTTTTGCTTGAGATCCTGTTCAATGAGTCTGACCTGAGAGAGCCTTTCCTTCATGAAACCTCGAATATACTGATCATCAAACTCCTTTTCCAAGATGCTATTTGCGATATATCTGAGTTCCAAGAGTGTCCTCAGGCGGACAAGAATCTTTTTACATTTTTCTTTGGAGTAAAGAAGCTCAGGAAGCGCATAAAAGACTTTTTTCGCGTAAAGGAAAGCATCTTTTTCATTTACTTTCAAAAACCTGCTTTGCTCGATGATAGTTTGGATGTGGCCGATAATTTCGTTTTCAGGTTTAAATGGAGGACGTACAATTTTTTCTTGACTTTTTGGAACTTCCGCTTGATCCTTTGAAGGTCTTCCACGTCTTCTTGGGCCTGCTAATTCTTGAGCCTTTTCGGGTTTCAGAGCTGATTTCCTTTTACTTTTGGCAGCAATGAGTTCGAAGACATTGTTTGTCTTGAAGGAGTAGCTTTCAAGGTCTTTAATTTGGAAGATCTCCTTCAGCTCTTGCTCAACTCTTGTTTGGATGTCTTGCAAGGTGCGAACGACTGTTTCAAGTCTGTCATCTTCAGGGAAATCTTTTCTGAGTTGGTTTCCTTCATGGACTTTGAGTTTGATTTGAGCTAGAGTAACATTGTTTCCATATGGATTATTGGCTCGAGTGACTTTATCTATCATTTGATTGCAGTCTTGAATGAATTTTTCTTGCTGCACTTCTGTAAGGGCTTTCCACTCAATCCCTCTTCTTTGAGCTCGCTCAATCTCCTCAGCTTGTGTAATGGCATTTTTCACGAGTTCTTGTTCAAAGGACAAGTCAATCTGCTGGCGTTTAAGACTAGTTAAGATGACATTAAATTCGGTGATAGAAGTTCCTTCCGAGTCCAAAAGATCATGGACCTTCTGCTGGAGAGTTCGTGCTGTATGTAAAGAGTCTCCAATAACCTTTTGATCGTCTGCCAATTGAATTTTGCAGTGATTGAACTCTTCAATAGCTGCATCAAGTTCTTCAAAGTAAAATGTTTCTTGGGGTTCCGGGTTTTTGAACTTTGAGACAAATGCTTTGAGGCGTTCAGCAACTTCAATCTCGTCTCTCAGAGAAGCAAGTATGTTTTCCAGTTGATAGTTGTTTTCGAGGGTCTTGCTCAATTTTTCACCCTTTTTGAGAACTTTTCTCCATTCATCCAAGGTAATGTCTTTCTTGAGATTGTGGGCGACTACGAATGCCTCATACTTGAAATCCAAGAGTTGCAAGGTTTTTTCACAGTTTTCATCCCTGATTGGAAGATTGAGCATGTCAACTTTCAATCTGTTGATCTCCCTCCTAAAGTTGAGATCATCAAACTCGAAATTCAGCTTGTTGAAATCTTTTTGATCAAAGTTATCAAAATAAGTGGAAACTCGGTCATCAGTCATTTTGATTGAGCTTGCCCAGATTTTGAGCTCGTTAATATCTCTTTTAATGATCTCTGCTTCATCGTAAAGACTGACGACTTTGGTGCCATTTTCCAAGTTCTGAATCATTTGATTTGCCTCTTCAATTTTGAGTTTATTTTTGTTTTTGGTAATGAGCTTTTGGATTTCTTCTCCCTCAACATCAATTTTGGCGACTTGAACTCTTTTCTTTTCGTATCCTTCCTCAAACGTCTTTTTAAGGCTTTCTGCAAGAGCATGCCAGGCAACAACTAGCTTGCAAATTCCTCTGTTTGGAGGTAGTTCAAGTTTTTCTAAATCCTCAAAGGCCTTTTTGACAATTTCGTAAGTGAGGGTGAGTTTATCTTCCTCTAATTGCTTTTTCATTTCCAATGCAAAGATGATCCAATCAATAGAGGCAGCAATTTTTCTGAGTTGGTCCCTTTGATCCGCCAAGTCTGAATACATGCTGAATTCCTTGTCATGAGCCAATAATAAATTTTTGGATTTTGAGTGGGTGAGGTCAAGTCTTTCTTTGACGTTTTCAGCTCCTGCTTGGTTTAATTGTGAAGTTTCTGTGAGGTCTAGCAATTTCTCCTTGGAATAGCTGTCAATGATTTCAGACGCATCTTCCTTCCACTTATTAATGCGTTTAATAACGTGCTGAATATTCTTAACAGAAGTGTAATCTTCTCGAGTAAGCTGTTCTATATGAGGAATGTCTGCAATAAATTTCTGAATGGTGGATAAGGTTCTTGGATAGTTGGTTTGCAAATAGATTCTAGCTTTGGCTTTCCAAAGTTTTATCAAAAGGAAATCAAAAAAGGCCTTTAACTTTGAATTTTCAATAAGCTCAGGGTGGAACCATCTGAAGAGTTCATCAAGTTTTTCTGCCTTGCTCTCATCGATATTATCAAGATTTTCGTTGAGAGCGGATTGACAAGTTTGAATAATCGACTCTACAGTTTCATGAAGAATTTCAGTCTCCTCTTCAGATTCAAGTTTTTTCAAATCAACAAGAGGGCCGTTAGTGATGATTGAATTTGCTCTCAAAAGTCTCAAGAATTCATTCAAGTACTTTTGTATTTTGTCAGTTTCTTCAGTTTCAATGTTGAATTCTTCGTGAATTTTCAAGAGTCTAGCCATTCTCTTGAGTTCTTGAACGCTGAAATACGGAGCATGAGAAAGGATTTCTTGTGCTCTAAGCTTGAGATCCTTTCCTTCAGAGATTTTGTCAGTGATTTTTTGTAATAATTCAGAATCGAGATCTCTTGGGCTGGCAGCGGTGCCTTTGAGATAAGTCAATTTTTCCTCTAGTTTTTTCAAACTCAGAGGTGTTTCAATCAATCTTTGCAAATTCTCGTTCACAATTAACTAAAGAAAATTTTTTTAAATGAGTTGTTAAAAAGAAATACTCTTCTTTGGAGCGAATGGGATTCAGGAATGCGAATATTTAATTCTTTCAAGGATTTTTTGAAATCTTTGAGTTGGGCAAAAGAAAATGGTTTTTCTTCATTTTGAAACTGCAAATGAATTTGTTGGGCTTGGTAGAATCTATCTCTGATTTCTTGGAAGGCTTCACCACTTGACTCTAAGTGGATGATATCTTGTTCCATGTTGATAACTTTTTCAAGTTCATCAAGATCGACCATTTCGTCAATTTCTCCAAGGTACTTTTGTCTCTTTTTATTGAGTCTTCTGGAAATTGCAACCACTTTGAGTCGCCATAAACTCCAATCTCTTCTCAAACGTAAAGCCTCTCCCATCTCGTTGAAATAAACTTTGATGGACTCAATTCTCTCAATCAAACTGCCAAGAGTTGCGTCGTTATTTTGAATAGATTGTCGAAATTTATCTTGCCAATCACGAGCTTTGGCTAAACTTGCTTCAAGATGTTGAATTTGATCTTGGTCCTCATCTTCTCTTGCATCGACTAAATCATTTTCGAGATCTTGAATCTTTTGGAAGGCTTTGACTCGTTCGAGTTGGATTTGATAGTCTTTTTCAATTTTGCCCGCAAGTTTGTCTTCTCTGGGAGGACGACCCCTACGATGCGAGCCAAGGGGGATTGCAGAAACAGGAATGATCTCTGCAACTTTTGGAGTGCCTCTGGGACTTGGTCTCCCCGAAATATGTAAGTCAGTCTCTCCAAGCTCCTGTGTTTCATCAATGCCGATAAGATCTGTGGACTCTCCGATGAGTTGTTTGAGTAATTGGAATTCCTCAAAGTGCTCGTCTAACTTGAGACGATTTGCTTTCGCATAAAGACTGAGCAGCTTCGATAAAGGGATGATTGGAAGGCCTTCTTGAGGGACAAACAAGCTAATGCTGGAATTGAAATAACCTGCAAACTCTGAATGGAACTCTTTCAAGAATACGAGTTGTTTGTAAGAGTCCTGGAGGTCTTTGAATTGTTGTGTGATTGACTTACAAGGCTTGTGAGTGTAGATATTTCTTATCTGGAAAGCTTGCTGGATGGCTTTTTCATTAGTGGCCACAATTTTTTCATTAAAGCTTTTTTGTGTGGCGTCATAAGCACTTAAAGGTTCACAATGGCTGACATAAGGTGCCAAGAGATGATCAGCAGCAACAGCTGTGTGATACTTTTTATTCAAGAGTTGAATCATACTAGTCAAGGAGAAAGGGAAGATTGAAGCTGAGGCAATGAGTTTTTGTAAATCTCTAATATCGCAAAGATGATTCAAAGCAGCTTGAACTCTTCTCTGGAAAACGTTGATAAAGAACAAGAGCTCTGGAAAAGAGAGTCTTTGCCAAAGTGGAAACTCTTGGAGGTTTTTTTTGAGTTTTGGAATTTTATCTTCTGAATAAACTTCAAGAAGACTATTTGCATTTTCAATTTCCTAAAAGAATGGGGATAAGAATCAAAGATTTTTGTTTACTTTGTAGAGGTTTTTGATGAGTTCTGAGATTGAATCATAAGGGTTCAAATCTTCAATTTGTAAGAGGATCTGTTCATCATACTCTTCTTCTTCTTGGTCTCTGAGCATTTCTTGCTCGTCAATAGTGAGTTTGTCCGTAGCGATAACAACAAATTTTCCTCCGATTGTTTGATTTATCATGGTTTTATCTTCCAAATACTTTTGATAATCATCCTCTTCAAAATCGATGATGGTCGTTTTCTTTGCCTTGTCAAAGAGCTCCTGTAGAAAGATGCTTGCTTCAGTTCTGTCCTTTCCAACCTTCTTTCGATATCTACTGCCTTTTCTTCTCTGTTTTATTTCCATTGGAAACCTGAGGGCTGTGTCCATGCCAGTTTTGCCAATAACTTTTTTGAGTTTGACTGTCATATCTTCGATATTTCCAAGAACAGCCTCTTCAGAAACGAGATGAGTGAACTTCAAGTCTTCTTCAGGCAATAGAGAGAACCAGATTTTCCAGATGTTTCTTTTTGGTTCCAAGAGCTTGAATCGAAGTGCGCAGTGGAGATGGCAATGTTTATTGCTCTTTTCATTTACACAAGGATGCGTTTCAATTTTATTTCTGCAGATCTTGCATCTGTTGACAGAAGGAATAGTAGTGCCCCTCTTACGGAAGGAAGAAAGGTCGATATCCATGGTGGTAACATCTCTGAATGCGATGCTTGAACTTCCAATTGCACATAAAGGATGGATGAACTTTTTATCTCGAGAGAGTCGCAGGCAGCCCTCGCGATTGTTGCAGATATAGCATTTCTAAAGCATGTGTCATTTGTTGAGTTGAATAATTAAATTTACCTTTTCTTTTTCGGTTGAGGTTTGTTTGCACGAATCGCAAAGGAAATATTTGACACTGTTTCCAAGTTCATCAGTTGTTTCTTCGACTGGGGTGCTCATACCATGGCAAATATGATGGACTTTAACTCCACAGGATTTACATGAAATAAGATCAAACAAATGTTGACATTCTATTTGCAAGAATTTTGCAGTAACTAACGAATAGCAAACTTCACAGTAGCCATCACTGATATTTTGCAGCTTATATTTATTAATTCATTTCAACTTAGAAGGATTATGAATTACCGGCACTGAATATCTTGGAGTTTCTTCTTCCTCACTTTCGGTTTCCATTTCTTCCTCCTCTCCTTCAATAAGATCTTCACCTTCCTCTTGCTCAACTTCTTCTTCGAGATCTGCTTCAAAATCATCTTCATCATCATCCTGGAAGGCATCTTGGCTTTCTGTATCGTCTGATTGTCCTTCATCAAAATCATCATTTGTTTGTCGACGTTGCTCTGGTAGTTCAAAGTCAGATACTGACTCTACGAAAAAAGATCAGGAATTTTAAAGTAGAAAGAAAGAAGACCTTGGCCAGATTTTTGAGATTCTAGCTCCATATTGTCGTCACTTTCCATAATTGCAATTTCAAACTTATGAAAAATATTCAAAGAGATTAATTATAACTAAGGTTGATAAAATTGTTATTTTGAAAGAATAAATTTATTCTGATTGGAAGAAATTTTAGAATTTAGATTATCCCAAAAAGATAATTCTTATTTTTCCCTCTTGCCTTAAAATGATAGTAAACTAGATGGCATGTTAAAAAATTAAAATTATTAATAACCTAATTTCCAAATTAGAGTGGATTTTTTCTCTAAAGAATGAAAAAATTTTTTTAATTTGAAAAACATTTAAAATGAATTTTATTTTATTTGTTTTAAGGAAAATAAAAAATGTTTCTTTGCGTTAAATAATTTTAAATTTTGAAAAATGTGAAAATTTAGAATTTTTTTTGAAAATATTTTGAATTATTTTAAACACAACCAGAATTGAGACAGAATTTGTGGTAAACTCAAAAGTTCACATAATTGGTCCATTTGAGGATCTTAAAAGCAGCTTTACCCAAATAAGAAACCAGAAGGCTTCTCTCACTCAACTTGAAAGAAATTAAAAAAAAGTAACTGTATTTTATAAATTTGAATTTAGATGTTCAAATTAAATTTGAATTTTTTGAGTAAAAGAAGTATGTACAAACTCTTTATTAAATAAGACACAAAAAATTTTAACAAATACAAACTCTTTAGATTAATAAAACGAGGTTTTGTTGTTTTTATTGATTCCCATAATTGAGTCACGAAGCATCATATCTAATTTTTCAATTTCATCATCTTTATAGAGCTCATTCAAGCCTTCTAGTCTCCTTTCATTTCTGTCAAGAACATCCATATTTCTATGGACGCTAAATTCATCATTATTCCAAATGAGGTCTGACTTAGCTTGTTGATAATAAGGATTTTTTATGTTTAAATCAATGTAGTCAGGCAGATTCGGATCAACTCTCTTCATAGCATAATCATTTGAAACTTGATGAGAGGATTTTGGTTTATTTCTGTTGTAATTTTCTCTATGACCAATAGTCGGCTCTCGGACTGGAAGAAAGTTAATTTCTCCTGCAAGTTCTCTGTCATAATTTCCTATACTACGAGTTTTATTTTCAAAGAGTGGTTGCATTTTTCTCTCTGGGAACGAGAATGCAAAATTCCCATTATCTGAAATCGGTTGAGTATTTTTATACAAGTAAGCAACATCTTTGAGGTATTTAGAAAGATTGTGTTCTCTGATGTCTTCAAAGACCTTTGCGCCTTCAATCTCCTTATGTAGTCTTTTAAATTCAACAACTGCATCCTGTCGTAGCTCTTCTGCAAATAAAGCTTGTGACTAAAAGGGTTAATTTCTCATAAACGGATTTGGATCTACTTTTAAAGTCAAGACTTGGTCCCTCAATATTTTATTTTGAACGTCCATTTGGCCCTTTAGTTTCCCCATTTCCAGATCAAGAACACTTTGAACTTGTTTGGTCATTTCTCCATATAACTCAGCTTTCATTTCCCTCATTCTTTTTTCCCTTTCTGCCTCCTCATCGACTGGATCGACGACAACTTCTTCCACGGCTGGTTCTTGCCCAGGTTGTTCGATAGGAATTTCAACTGGTGGAGTGAGAGGCCGATGAGTTCCTCTTGTTCCGTATTTTCGTCTTTCAGCAGCTTCTCGTTCTGCCAAAAGCTGTCTGGCAAGCAACTCCTGTGCCAGTTTTCTATTGTATTCTTCGTTCATCCATTGTTGTTCCATCCCTCTTTTATTTCTGATTCTTTCTTCCTCCTCCCTTTCTTCTTGAATTTTTCGACGAAGCTCATCAATTCTCCGCTGTTCTCTTTCAGCAATTTGGTGTTGATACGCCATTCTTAACTCCTCTTGCTGATTTTTCTTTCTTATTTGGTTTAAGTCATCAAAGTAAGATGGGACAAATTGCTGCTGAGGTGGAGGGTACTCGATCTGAGGTTGAGCTAATCCCATTGAGTTTTTAATGAATTTAATGAGAGTACCTGGAGTTTGAACGTTGTTGTTGTTGGGGATTATCGGTTTCTGGTTGATTATTTGATTTCCAACTCCAGCAAAGCCCCTCTGCGCGTTAAGAACACTTCGAGCATGAGCTCTTTGGTAGTTAATCCTATCCCTACAATTCGGTTGAGCATAAAAATCAGAGTGAGAGATCTACCTTCCAAAAGGATCATTATTAAGATTATCTTGCAACATTTTTCTCTCCTGTTCCAACTCTTGCTGTCTTAATTGCTTATTGTAACTTTGTCTTTCTTGTGCCTGTTGTTCCAAAGCCTTACCATAGATGAATTTTGTTGGATTGTTTGGAAGATAGGTTGGAAGTCCTCCAACACTTTGGCCGTGCCTACCGCCCCGAAATTGATCGTGATCAGGGAAATGCCTCTTTTCCGAAAGAGGAGGCTCATTTCCGAGAAAAGGCTGTTGTTGCATTATAGTAAAGGGACTTTTTTATTAAATCAAAATAATGAATATCAAGGATGAAAAGTGTTTTTTAAAGAAAAACTTTATTCATTATGCATGATGAAATAATGAATTGAAACTTTTTTCTGAGATCTGAAACAACTTTTTTGATTTTTCTAAAAATGAGGGATGATTGTCTGAAAGATATAAAAAGGACATTCTCATGACTTTAAATGCTGGTCTGAGATGTTTTTGCAAAATTAAAAAAAAAAAATCTTCTGCGACATTTTTCTGTGCACAATTTTTTTCTGAAATATGTCTTGTGAGGAAAAAAAATTTTTGTGAATTAAAAAATTCCAAAGTATTTTCACTTTTGACATTCATGATTTTTTTTTGGAAAACTTTTTCAGAACAGTGAGATCAATCTTTTTTCTTCCCAGAAAAAATTTTCTTGACGAACAAGTTTTTGAGTCTCCTCTTGATCAATGGATAAAATTTTGAAACCAAAAGTTATTTTCTTGATTTATTTTTTCCTTGCTGTTGGTGGACTCAAATACCGTAAATCGTCAAAAAAACGATAATTCGAAAATTTTTAGACTTCTAAAACTTGATAAGTTTTTAAAAATTGAAGAAATTTTATGAAATCTTTCTAACAGAATTGAAGGAAAGTCTTAAAGTTTTGTCTATAAATACGAAATTCATAGTTTCATGGATAAATTTATTTTTGTTTGAAAAGTATGACTTTGAACCAGCCTTCGTCCCTAAACAAAATGCTGAAGACGCAGAGGAGAGCGATGATGAGGAAGAAATGGATGGATGAAGATGGCATGAATTCTGAGGATGAAACTATTGCATAAGAGAGAAATTCTACAATCAGTTTTGTTGGTTGAATTTTTATTTTTAAATGTATTTCTCTTTCTGTTGTAATTTGATTTTGTGTTTTAAATTTCTCTTACAACACAAAGTTTTTTTATCCCATAATTTAAAAATTTGCTTCCTAAAATCTGATAGTCTGAAAACCCTTATTTTCTAAAATTTGGAGGCTTCTATATATTGATGGTTTTTTTTTGAAAAAATTGATTTCTGAGCTATCGTTTTTTAGAAGAATTACGGTAATAAAATTGAGGACATTTTTCTTTGTTCCAGAAGCGAGCCCCAAAAAAATGAAAACAGGGAATTTTTTTGTCATCATAAAGAAAAAAAACAAAGAAGCAAAAAAAGGGTTTGACTAAGGATTTGGACTTTGAGTCAGGATTTGATTTTTCTCAAAGGTTTTTTCTTCTTTTAGACAAGATTTCATTTTCCCATTTTTCTTTTTTAT
>Ga0182738_1005734_pt1 | contig 13144 bp, 10 predicted proteins | sample eDN5th30CBELigMG_FD_128876 | JGI IMG/M metagenome (GOLD analysis project Ga0182738, IMG submission 128876) | Enriched Miracle-Growth compost microbial communities from Emeryville, California, USA - eDNA 5th pass 30_C BE-Lig MG (version 2)... ...
ATGCCGACGGGGCCACACCCGTTCCCATTCCGAACACGGCCGTTAAGCCCGTCGGGCCAATGATAGCGCCACCAGCGCGAAAGTCGGTCACCGCCGGAATCCCACAACCATAGGCCGCCAGCCTCCATCACGGAGGTTGGCGGCCTTTTTTGCGCGCGACGATTGCTCAACGCAGGGCGGGCTCCGCCCGCCGACGATGCCCCATCGGACGCGTCTCCCCCGTCTTATTCAACTCGGATAATAGATTGAGATTCTAACGACTTCGGGCCGTCATGGTCCGCCTTCTTGGTGGGGGCGGTAAAATACCCGGAAGCGCGTGGATTTTTTCTTGGATCATCAACGTCCCTGGCATAGCCACCATGAACGATCGGCCTGATAAACACCATCGCAAGGAGACGCTTCGCCTGATAAGGGAGCGGCAACGCGCCGAGGCCCGCGCGGCCCTTCCTCTGGCAGATGGTGAACTCCGAGCGATGTTCGACGAACTCGACCGTGAGCTTCCGATTCATGGATGTGACCGCACGCGAAGGCTCACGCTGTCGTTTCTCGAGCGGCGCGGTCTTCGGGCCGAGGCCGTCTTGCCATGGCTCGACGACAACGGGTGCTTCTGTGATTGCGAGATTCTCGCGAACGTTGAAGAACGCTGGTTCGACTGCCGTGAGGACAAGTCACGGAGGCCAAATGACCAGAGGAAAAGCCGGCGTCAATTCAAGTTTCCAGGCCGGTAGCCGCGTTGACGCCGGTTCGCCTTCCTTTCCCCGTGACGCCCCCCGCTCGTCTTCTTCAGACGCCGCTCCTTCCATCTACCCGGCCGTTGCGAGGCCCTCGCATGGTTCCGCTGGTTTATCATCCTCGGTACAACATCACGGCGTTTGGGCTGGAGCGGCTGCATCCGTTTGACGGGCGGAAATATGAGCGGATTCATGATGCTTTGATCGCGGGTGGGCTTCGGCGAGGCTCGGATTTTACGCGGCCGCGACCGGCGACGAAGGGCGAGTTGCTAACGGTTCACGCTCCGGAGTATCTTCGGTCACTGCGGAATCCCGAGGCATTGGCTCGGATTCTGGAGGTTCCGGCCGTTCGACGGCTACCCGCTTGGTTCACCGACTGGCGGGTCTTGCGGCCGATGCGGCTCGCCGCGGGGGGGACGGTTTTGGCGTGCCGGTTGGCGCTGGAGCGAGGGATCGCCATCAATCTTGGTGGAGGATTTCATCATGCGTCGTTCGGTTGGGGAGGCGGGTTTTGTGTTTACGCCGACGCGCCTTTGGCGTTGAAGACGCTCCACGACGAAGGGAGGATCGAGCGGGCGCTCGTGGTGGACCTTGACGCCCATCAGGGCAACGGTACGGCCGCCGCGATTCGGGAATGGCCGTGGGTCAAGATCGCCGATCTCTATGGGGAGGACCTATTCCCTTGGAGCAAAGAGCCCGAGGATTATGCGTTCCCCGCGCGGGCCGGCATGGCCGGGCATGAGTATCTTGAGGTCGTGCGGGGGTTTTTGCCCGCAGTCCTGGATAAGGTTCGGCCCGATCTGGTGATCTACAACGCGGGATCGGACGTGTTCGAGGGCGATCCATTGGCCCGGTTTGGGCTGTCGGCCCGCGACATCGCCGAGCGCGATCTCTTGGTCGTGACCGAGGCGAGGGAGCGCGGGGTTCCCGTGGCGATGGTCCTCTCGGGCGGGTATTCCGAGCAGTCTTGGAAGCTCCACGCCGACGCCATCGAGGGGATCTTGACCCGGTTCGACCGAGCGTGAAATGACTTGGCTCACGCGCTCCTCGCCCGAAGCGGTCCAAGCAGTCATAATGGAACGCCCGATCGCGCTGTAGGCTCTATGATGGGCGCGTTGCGCCGTCCGCGCTGATCCCTGTTCACCGCTCGTCCCAGCGAGATTTGATTCATGAAGACCGAGGATTTCGAGAAGCTCGGATTCTTTTATCTCGGCGAGGAATACGATCTGGACCAGCGCGAGCGGGCGCCGACGGGTTGGCTTTATGAGTCGAAGCAACTGACGACACACGCGGTTTGCGTGGGGATGACCGGTAGCGGCAAGACGGGGCTTTGCCTGGGGCTTCTGGAGGAGGCGGCGATTGACGGCATTCCCGTCATCGCGATCGATCCGAAGGGGGACATCGGCAACCTCTTGCTCGGCTTTCCGGAGCTGCGGGGGTCGGATTTTCTTCCGTGGATTGATTCCGACGAAGCGGCGCGCCGGGGGCTCTCCCCCGAGGCGTTCGCCGACAAGACGGCCGAGACCTGGCGCGAGGGGCTGGCCGATTGGGGGCAGGACGGGGCCAGAATCCAGCGGCTGCAAGACGCGGTCGACATGGCGATTTACACCCCGGGAAGCAGCGCGGGGCTGCCGCTGACCGTCCTTCGCTCGTTCGCCGCGCCGCCGGAAAGCCTCTTAAGCGACGGCGAAGCCTACCGCGATCGCGTGGCCTCGGCCGTTTCGGGTCTTCTGGGGCTGTTGGGCGTCGACTCCGACCCGATCACCGGGCGTGAACATATTTTTCTGGCGAATCTTTTGGATCACGCCTGGCGCTCCGGTCGAGACCTGGACCTAACCGATCTGATCCACGAGGTCCAGTCGCCCCCGTTCGACAAGGTCGGCGTGATCGACCTGGAGACCTTCTATCCCGCCAAGGACCGATTCGCCCTGGCGATCCGGATGAACAGTCTCATTGCCTCGCCCGGCTTCGCGGGATGGCTCGAAGGCGAGGCGCTGGACGTCGGCGCCCTGCTTTCCACGCCCGAGGGGAAGCCCCGGGCCTCGATCCTCTCGATTGCTCATTTGAGCGAATCCGAACGGATGTTCTTCGTCACGATCCTCTTGAACGAGGTTCTGGCGTGGGCCCGAACGCGACCGGGGACGTCGAGCCTCCGGGCGATCCTCTACATGGACGAGATCTTCGGCTACTTCCCGCCGACGGCCAATCCGCCGTCGAAGAAGCCGATGCTCACGTTGCTGAAACAGGCGAGGGCCTACGGCCTGGGGATCGTTCTGGCGACTCAGAACCCGGTCGACCTGGATTACAAGGGGCTCTCCAACGCCGGAACCTGGTTCATCGGCCGCTTGCAAACCAAGCGCGACAAGGAAAGGGTGCTCGAAGGACTTGAGGGGGCCTCGACCGCCGCGGGGAAGAGCTTCGACCGGGCCCGGATGGATGGAGTCCTCTCGGCCCTGGGCAAACGCATCTTCTTAATGAATAATGTTCACGAAGATCATCCCATTATCTTTGAAAGCCGTTGGGCGCTGTCCTACCTTCGAGGGCCCTTAACCCGCGAGCAGATCCAGACGCTCATGGCGCCTCGGAAGAGAAACGGCCGCGCGGCTGTCGCCGAAGAAGCCCCGAAACCCGCGGCGGCGCCAACGATCGAACCCACGGAGATTGCGACGCCCTCGTCCAACGGGGCGGGGCGTCGTCCGGTGGTTCCGCCCGACGTGCCCGAGTTCTTCCTTCCACGGAGCGCCTCGGCCGTCGCGGCGGGGAGCCCGACTTACGCCCCGGCGCTTCTGGGGGTGGCCCGGCTGCATTACGTCGACAAGCGGGCGGGGGTGGACTACTGGGAGACGATCGCCCTGCTTCGGCCGATCGGCGGCGAGGTTCCGCCCGACGTTTGGGAGACCGAAGCCCATCTGACCGACGCGGTCCCCGCGCTGGAGAACGCGCCCGAGCCTGGGGCTTCGTTCGCCCCGTTGCCCCCGGCGCTGGCCAGGGGAAAAAATTACGCGGTTTGGGGTAGATCGCTGAAGAACCATCTTTACCGAGAGCGGAAGTTGACGATCTGGGCCTGCCCCGAGTTGAAGGCGTTTGGCCGTCCCGAGGAGACGGCGCGCGACCTTCGGACGCGGCTGGCCCAGGCCGCCCGGGAGAAGCGAGACGCCGACGTCGAGGCCCTTCGGGCGCGTTTCGGCCCCCGCCGAATGAAGCTGGAGACGCAAATGAAGCGGGCGGGCGAGCGTCTGGACCGCGAGCGGGCCCAGGCTTCGAAATCGAGCTGGGACGCCGTCATCTCGATGGGGAATTCGGTTCTTGGGGCCCTGACGGGGCGCAAAACGTGGAGCCAGGCCAATATCAACCGCGTGGGCACCGCCGCCAAGGCCGCCGGCCGCGCCGCGCGAGAGCGCGGAGACGTGGGCTCGGCCCAGGCGGAGCTCGACCAACTCCACGACCAATTCGTCGAGATGGAAACGGAGTTCCAGAACGAACTTGAGCACATCAAGACCGTCCGAAGCCCGGAGATGCTTGGCTTGGAGCGTCTGGAACTCACTCCGCGCAAGTCGGATGTCGTCGTTGAAAAGGTCGTCCTGGCGTGGGTTCCTTCGACCGGGGTGGTTGTTTGAGCCGGCGCTGAGCTTGGGGCTCGGCGGGAGCCTCGCCCTCCCCGCCCCGTCCCGAGGCCCCCCTTAATCCGTCCGACTCGTCACCGGGAAATCGAGCCTTGGCCGGATGCCTCCGTCCTTCTACAATGGACCGTGGACAAGAGGGATGAGCGGTTAAGGACCGGAGCGCGCATGCAAACCGAGGGGACACAAGAGGCGGCGGCGGTCGCGACGCGCGCCGGGCGGCCGTTGTTTGAGGTGACGGCCGACGAGCTGCGCGCCTGGGTCGTGGCCAATGGACACCAGGCCTACCGGGCCCGGCAGATCCACCAGTGGATTTTTCATCGTCGGGCCAGGTCGTTCGAGGCGATGACCGACCTGCCGCTGGATTTGCGTCGAAAGCTCGCGGACGATTGGAGCCTCTTTTCGACGGAGGTCTCCTTTCACGGCGTTTCGGACGACGGAACCGACAAGCTTTTGCTCAAGTGCCGAGACGGCCGATTGATCGAATGCGTGTTGATGACCGAGGCAAGCCGGCGAACCGTTTGCATCAGCACGCAGGTCGGCTGCGGCATGGGCTGCGTTTTTTGCGCGAGCGGGCTGAAAGGGGTCGAGCGGAACCTGACCCGGGCCGAGATCATTGAAGAGGTGATTCAGGCTCAGAGCCTGCTTCCGGCCGGCGAGTCGGTCACGCACATCGTGGTGATGGGAATGGGGGAGAGCCTGGCGAATCTCGATTCGTTGTTGGCGGCCCTGGACCGGATCACCTCGCCCGAGGACGGCCTGGGGATGAGCCAGCGCCGGGTGACGATCTCGACGGTCGGTCTGCCCGAGAAGATTCGGAAGCTCGCGGCTCAGGATCGGCAATATCATCTGGCGGTTTCGCTCCACGCGCCGACCGAGGAACTACGGAACGAGCTGGTTCCGGTCAACGAAAAGATCGGCCTGACGGCGGTGATCGAGGCCGCCGACGATTATTTTCGGATCACCGGCCGGCAAGTGACCTATGAATATGTCATGCTGGGCGGGATCAACGACCAGCCCGAGCATTCCCGGGCGCTGGGGAGGCTCTTGAAGGGGCGGAAGTCCCATGTCAATCTGATCCCCTACAACCCGGTGGCCGGCCTGCCGTTTGAGCGTCCCGAGCCCGAGACGATCCGCCGGTTCGTCGCCGATCTACATGGCTGGGGCGTCAGCGCCACGGTTCGACGGACCAAGGGCCGAGCGATCGACGCGGCGTGCGGCCAGCTTCGCCGACGATTTGAAATGGCCGGACGATGATTCAACGCGTCGGAGAGAGTTGCGGGGCGGGCATTGCCCGCCGAACTAGCCCGCGCCGGATTTGGGGAGAGTCCTCGTGAGTCAGGGAGAACTCGACGCGCTGGAACGGCAATTCGCGGCCCGCGACCCCGACGCCAGGCTGATGCTCCAGATTCGCGACGACGTTCCGGGCGCGTTCGAGGCGATGGTGGCTCGGTATCAGGATCGGCTTGTCGGCGTCTTGTTCCACATCGTCGGCGACTTCGAGGAGGCCGAGGACCTCTCGCAAGACGTGTTTTTGCGGGTCTACAAGACGCGGAAGTCGTATCGGCCCCGGGCCAAGTTTTCGACCTGGCTGTTCACCATCGCCAACAACCTGGCGATCAACCACGCCCGGAGCAAGGGGCGCAAGCCCCTCAAGACGGTCGGCGCCGAATCCAGCGCCGATGGTTCGGTGGCCGAGTCGCCGGTTTTGAGCGTCCCGTCCCGCGAGGGGACCGCCTCGGCCCAGATGCGGAAGGTGGAGCTTTCCGAGATCGTCCACGGGGCCCTTCAGGGCCTGGGCGAGGATCAAAAGATGGCCGTCCTCTTAAGCAAGTTCGAGGAGATGAGTTACGCCGAGATCGGCGCGGTGATGAACCGCTCGCCCGCGGCGGTCAAGTCGCTGCTCTCCCGGGCCCGCAACCAGCTTCGCGAACAGCTTGAGCCCTACCTAACCCTGGAATCGCCCCCGCCCCCGCCCCCGCCCCCGACCCGAAGCGCGGGGGATTGAGACGATGGGGACCGGAACCGGGTTCCTATCATCGGCTTTGCGGCTGACCGGCGGGGCGCTCGGCGAGTTGGTCCACCCCTGGCGATGCGTTCTTTGCGACGCCTCGCCGCCGGGGCTGCGCTCGCCCTTTTGCGAGCCGTGCCGGGCGGATCTGCTGGTTCTGGCGGCGCGGTTTCGGGAGTCGTCGTGTCCGCGATGCGCCCTTCCGGCGGGACCGTTCGCCGACCTGGACGGGGGATGTTCGGAGTGCCGGGGGAAGCCCCTCGGCTTCGACGCGGCCGTGGCCCTGGGAAGGCACGACGAACCCTGGCGCGGGCTCTGTTTGAAGCTTAAGAGCGATCGGGGCGCCTGGCTCGCTCCCTGGCTTGGCGCTTTGCTGGTCGAGGCGAGGGGAGCGGACCTGTCGGCCCTTCGAGCGGCCGAGGCCCGGGTTGTTCCGGTTCCCCAGCACTGGTTCAGGCGGCTGCAAAGGGGGTACAATCAGGCGGAGGCCCTGGCCCGCGCTTTGGGTCGGCCGCTGGGGCTTGAGACGAGGCCGGCGCTGCGGCGGGTTAAGCCCACCCACCATCTCGTCGGGCTCGGCCCCAAGGCCCGGGCCCAGGCCATTCGGGGCGCCTTCGTCGCGCGCCGGGGGGCGAGCCTCGGGGGCGAAACCGTCCTGTTGGTCGACGACGTGTTGACCACCGGCGCGACCTTGGGCGAGGCCGCCCGCGCCTTGAAGCGGGCCGGCGCCCGCCGCGTGGTGGCCGCCGTTCTGACCAGAACCCTCATCAAGTGATATGATCGAGCGAGTACGAGTTCAGCCATGCCCGTTGCCTCCTTGAAGATTGGGACCCGAGGAAGCCGCCTGGCCCGTTGGCAGGCCGATTGGGTGGCCGGCGCCCTCCGCGCGGCGCATCCCGGGCTCGCCGTCGAAATCGTTGAGATCAAGACCAAGGGCGACCGCGACCGAAACTCGCCTCTGGCCGCGATCGGCGGGACCGGCCTCTTCACCAAGGAAATTCAGCGGGCCGTTTGCGAGGGAACGGCCGACGTCGCCGTTCACAGCCTGAAAGACCTGCCGACCCAAACGCCCCATGAATTAATCCTCGCGGCCGTGCCGACCCGCGAGGACGTGGCCGACGCCCTGATCGCGCCAGTTTATCGGACCCTTGCGGCCCTTCCGCCCGGCGCCCGGGTTGGCACCGGCTCGGTTCGCCGCCGCGCCCAGCTTCTTTTCAAGCGGCCCGATCTGGAGGTGACGACGATCCGGGGGAACGTCGAGACCCGGCTGAACCAGGCGCTTGAGGGCCCGCTCGACGCCGTCGTTCTGGCCTTCGCCGGTCTCCGACGCCTGGGCCTTGACTCGCATGCGACCGAGCGGTTGGGCCCCCCCGACTTCCTGCCGGCGGTGGGGCAGGGGGCTCTTGGGATCGAATGCCGTCGCGACGACGCCAACACGCGGGGTCTGCTCGCCGCCCTCGACGACCCCGACGCCCGCCTCGCGGTCGTCGCCGAGCGCCGGGCCCTGGCCGAGCTTGAGGGGGGCTGCATGATCCCGATGGCCGCCTGGGGCCGCTGCGCCGAAGCCGAAGGCGAGCCCCTTCTGCTGCTTGACGCCTTCGTTCTCGACCCCGACGGCAAGCACCGAGTCGCCGCCTCGCTCGACGGCCCCCTGGACGACCCCGAAGCCCTGGGCCTCCACGTCGCCCAGGCCCTCCGCGAAGCCGGCGCCGAGCCGCTGCTCGCGGCCTTTCGGCGGGGTGAGTAAGCGCGCAGGTGAGGCTCATGTAGGGGCGGGCCCCCGTGCCCGCCCCGCGTGAGACGCGCTCCGCGCCGGTCGTCGGAGGGCGGCCACGGGAGGCCGCCCCTACATCGTTTTCGACAATCTCCCACTCGACCCCTCGAACCGCCCTCCTTCGACGGAAGAGGGGGAAATGCGTTCACGTCGTCCCACTTCGACGCCTCCGACCCCGCGGGTTTTGCGTGTTGCGGAAGCCGCGGACGGGCTTCGCGGGGCTCGAAAACGTCAATCCGGCCCGCGCCCGGGCCGATGAACGGGAAGGGGGGGACGAGAGCGTCCTGGACGGTCTCGCCCCGCTCTGGCGATGGATTGGGATTGTCGAGAGTTTGCCGGCCGTTTGGTTTGGGCCGGCTTCGCGTGGAACGCGGGCGGGGTTCCCCTTGATCGAGACTTCGAACAGACGGAAAACCCGGCCGCGGTTGCGGGCCGGTCAGACTCGCGAAAGCCTGGACGCTCGCCGGGAGGAGCCCCCTCCGCGCCTTGATCTTGATCGAGCGCGGTGGAGGAAACTCTCGGGGACGCTGGGGCTCGTGGGGCTGACCGCCGTGACGAGTTGGGTCGTCTCGTCGATCTCGGTTTGGCTGGTCCCCGTCTACGTCGGCGCGATGGTCCTGATTTTCGCCGTTCCTCGGACGAATCGTCCGAAGCCGGCGCGGACGGACGAGCCCGGCGAATCATCGCCGGGTGAAGATCCAATCGCGTCCGCGTCCGTTGAAGTGAGAGTGAACGAGGAACCGCCGTCGCCCGTCGCGGAGACCGAAGCGGCCGACGAAACCCCGCCCAAGCCCCGCAAGCGCAGGGTCAGGGCGAGGAAGTCGGCCAAGAAGGGGGCCGAGGCCCTCAACGACGCCTCCGCGTTGGGCCAGGTGACCTGGGTTCGCGTCGGGCCGGGCAAGTTCGTCCGCTCCGTCGTCCCTGTCGCCGAGTTCGTGGGGCCGCCGGCGCCCGAAGCCGGTTCCGACGCCTCCGCCACCACCGCCACCGAGCCCGAGCCCGAGCCTGCCGTCGAACCCGATGTCGAATCGGTCGGCGAGGCGGGCGCGGGGGACCGGGACGGCCTGGCCGTTCCGGCCTCCGTCGAGGAGTTGTCACTACCTCAAGTGGAATCGCCCTCGATCGCCGACGATTCGCAGCCCGCGCCGGGGCCTGGCCCGGACGGGGAACCTCGTCAAGACTTGTGGATGAATCAGGACGACCCGGCGAGCTTCGACGAGGCGTTGGAGGAGATCATCTCCCCCGAGCCTTCCGAAGCCGCCGAAGTCGAGGCCGCCGAGTTCGCGATCGAGTATGAACACGAAAGCGAATTTGCGAGCCTTGACGTTTCCGAATCCATCGCCGAGGAGCACGGCAACGCGCCCTCTACACTCGGCGAAGGCCCGGAGACCGCCTTGGATTTTGAAGCGGGTCGCGATGGGGAACCCTGGTCCGCCTTCGCCTCGTTCTCCGCGGCCGAAGCGATCGTTGACGTTGAGGTCGAGCGCCGCGAGCCGGTTGGACTGCTCGACTCCCCGAAGGTGGACGCCAAAGGCCGCCGCGCCGGCTTCGGCCTGTTCTTCTCGGCGTCGCTCCGACGCCCTCGAAGGACCGCCGAGCCGGCCGTCGTCCGAATTTCCCGACGCCTCGGCAACGCCCGGCGCGCCGTCGAGACTCGCGTCCGACACCGCGCCGAGGCCATTCGCGGCCGTCGGGCCAACATCCAGCGCGATTTCCACCCCCGCTCTCCACCCGCCCGATCCTGATCTCATAAAACAAACGCGGCGCCGGGGATGGCCTATCATCCCCGACGCCGCGTGTACATTAAGCCAAGTGCTGAAGAATTTAATCGGAGGACAGGCATTCTTGCCTGTCCAGGCCCGGCTTCGGACAGGCAAGAACACCTTTCCTTCAGGCGCGTTGACAATCAAATTAAACGGCATTTCTCCACGTCAATCCCATCGGCGGTGAAGACGGCGCGAAGACGAAATGAAGAACCCGACGTTGGCCGGCGCCGGTCGACTTGGACGAGGCGTGAAGAATCAACGGCCGCATCGCCAGCGCGCCGCCGCGAGGGACGGGAACGATCGACTCTCCCAGATCTCGACGCGCCGCCGCGATCGCCTCACCTTCGAGCCGGCCGAGGCGATGCGAGCCGGGCGCCACGCGCAAGGGGCCGTCCTCTTCGCCGCATTCGTCGATGTGGAGGCGAAGGGCGATCATCCGTTCCAGCAAGTCAACGGGAGCGTGGACATGGAGGCTTCCCTCCTTTTCCGACCATCCCGAGAGCGCCGGATGATCGACGCGCGAGGCAACGGGCATGCTCACGTCTTGATGAAAGGGGACGAGCCAGTTCTTGCCCGTTGACTTCTGAAAATAAATGCACTGGATGGCGACCGCCCCTCCGGGAAGCAGCGGGCGAATCGCCGGATGATCCTTCAGCCGCGTCGCCAGAGTCCGACACCATGATTCATCAAGCAACCGCCGCGCGCCGGCCGCCGAGGCCGGCATTGAGGCAAGCCGACTCGCCAGTTCGTCGCATTCGCCCTGATCGAGCAGGGGAGCGACGACGAGGAAGCCGGCCGCGTCGAGTTGGTTCGCTGGCGGGACCACGATTATTCTCCAACGAGGGCGATCTCCCCGTCGTCGGGTTTGCGGAAAAGGCGAGGCGAACATCCCTTCTCCCCTCGCGGGAGCGGGGGGAACCCCACGTGTGGGGTCGGGCCGACGGCCGGATGAGGGGGAATCCGCCGGCTTCTGGTCGCGCCCCCTCATCCGCCCCTTCGGGGCACCTTCTCCCGCGAGGGGAGAAGGGAATAAATATGGCGCCGCGATCTTAAGGAATACCGCTTCAAACAAGCAACTGATAAATCAGAACTCCCGCCGCGCCGACGCCGGCGGCGGCGATGAGGCGGAGGCGGGTGGTGTGGTAGCCTTTGGTGGCCTCGTCGGCTCGGATGAAGGCGGAGACGGCGGCCAGGCAGATGAGCAGGAAGGCGAGCAGACCGCCGAGCTTCAGCATTCGATCGCGGACGATGACCCGCTCGTATGAGCGAACGAACTCGGCGCGGCGGGCGTCGGAGAAGTCGGCGTCGATCTCGGCGGTGTAAACCGTTCCATACGGCTTCTCGGTCGGGGTGATCTTCACGCCGACGATCATGCTTTCGACGCGCCGGGGATCGGGCCTCCACGACGGGGGAACCTCGGGTTCGAGCCATTGGGAGACTTCGGCCTCAAGCTCGCGGCGGGCGTCGGCTCGGGCTCGCTCTTCGGTCGCCGAGACCCGACCGGCGATCGTCCGAATGCGGGGCTCGGACGCTTCCTTGGGCGGCGCGGGGGGCTTGGGAGCCTTCGGCGGCCTCGGCGGCTGGGGGGGGCGGCGCGTCCGGCCGGGCGTGGGATCGTCCCAAACCCGTTCGCCCTCGGGAGCCCAAGGACCGTGGGGCGCTGTGTTGACGTGCGTCCAATGCCCGTGGATCCGTTCGCGCCTCTCGACGCGCGTCTGGACGAGAAGGCCCGCGAAAACGAGCAGGCCGAAAACCAGAATCAACAAGATCAAGCGTTTCATGGATTTCATTGCTCCCGGCTTGAGGGGCCTGCCCCTCGGCCACGGTCAGGCCGCCGCCGTCTTGCGTCGCTCTTTTTCGGACTTGCGGAGATATTTCGCGTAACGAGCCGCTTGTTTATTCCAGGGGCTGACGAGTTGGATGGTGGTCGCGCACATGATGGCCAACGCGACGTGGTCGGGCTCATCGCCTGTCCAAGAGCCGGCGAAGGCGAAGCCGACCAGCGCCGTCCAGAGGATTGGAAGCAGGCGGAACCGCCGCGATCGCCCACGCCCGGCCTGGTCTTGCCATCCCTTGACGGCGAAAAACAGGACGGCGAAGAAAATCACCGGCTCAAGCCCATGCTGGTAGGCCGGCGAACTCGTGGCGGTCGCCGGGTCGAGCCGCAAGGCGAGGGCCAGAAGCGCGCTTCCTAGGCCGACGATCCCTCCGGCGACCCCGGCGATCGTTCGCCGAGACCAGCCGTCGAGGCCCCGGCGCTCCTCAAGTCCCTTGGCGACGATCAGGGCCGTCCAGGTTGCCAGCAGGGCCGCGCCGAAGAGGAGGGCGAGTCGTTGGGGCTCCCGCTGAAGGTCGATCCCGAGCGCCGCCGCGGCCGGCAAGGCGAGCAGGGCCAGGGCCAGGGCCGCCCAGAGCATCGAGGCGGTTAGCTCGGCCATCTTCGCCCGGCCGGTCAGGGCCAGGGGGGCGGGGGGGATCGGCTCGGGCTCGACGGGTCGGCCGAGCCAGTCGCGCCCGTCGCCGCCGAGGCCGAAGCCCGGCGAGCGGCCGGGGGCGGGGACCTTCCGCGGGTTCGCGCCTCGTTTTCGCATCTTGTCCCGCCATTCGCCCTTTCGGGCCGCGTTCCGGGCGTTCGGAAGCGGGGGCGGGGGCATGGTGTCGGGGCCGATGTAGAAAATCGGCTCCTCGTCGATCAGGGTCTTGGCTTCGGCGTCGTCGATCCGAAGGATGGGTTCGGCCGCGGGCTGGGGCCGGGGGCGATTGACGATGACCGGATGGTGATCGTTGATCGCCGGCCGAGCGCCGATGATTCGGACCTCGGGGGCGCGCGGGGCGTCTTCGGGGAGCAGCAATTCCTGGACCCGCTCCGGGCGCTGGCGGGGGTCTTTGGCGAGGGCTCGGGCGACGATCGCGCGATAAGGCTCGGGGACGATCGACAGGTCGGGCCGATCGGTCATGTGCCTCATCAGAATCTCGCTGGCGCTCTGGCCGTTGAACGGAACTCGGCCGGTGAGCAGCTCGTGGAGGATCACGCCGACGGCGTAGACGTCGATCGGCTTGCCGTAGTTGCCCGAGCCGATCTCGGGGGCCATGTAATGACAGGTGCCGATGCTCTCGGAGTGTCCGCCGTCGTGGCTTGCGGTGATCAGCTTGGCCAGGCCGTAGTCGCCGATCTTGACGACGCCGTCCTCCAGAAACAGGTTCGCCGGCTTCAGGTCGCGGTGAACGACGCCGTGGTCGTG
>Ga0182738_1005735_pt1 | contig 13139 bp, 10 predicted proteins | sample eDN5th30CBELigMG_FD_128876 | JGI IMG/M metagenome (GOLD analysis project Ga0182738, IMG submission 128876) | Enriched Miracle-Growth compost microbial communities from Emeryville, California, USA - eDNA 5th pass 30_C BE-Lig MG (version 2)... ...
CATGGGAGTGATTCAGATGAAATCATCGGCGCCCGATGGCTATTCGTTGACGATGGCACCTATGGGCATTTTTCGCGAGCCGCATCTACAGTCTGTCCCCTATGACCCCATCCGGGACCTGACTTTCATCGCGACTGTGCTGACTTACGATTTTGCCGTAACGGTCAAAGCGGATTCGCCATTCAAGACCGTACAGGATTTGGTCGACTACGCGAAGCAACACCCGGGCGATATCGACTACAGCTCTCCCGGCAGGTATACCGGCAACCAAGTCGTGATGGCCTCGCTGGGGAAGGATCAGAACGTCGAATTCACCCACATCCCCTACAAGGGGGACGCTGACGCAACCAATGCGTTGTTGGGCCAGCATGTAAAAGCCGCAGTGGTGACCAACAGCATTTTGCCTCACTTCAAGTCTGGTGCCGTGCGCGTGCTGGCGACGGCCGACGCTGAGCGCAATCCGTATTTCAAGGATGTGCCTACGCTCAAGGAGCTGGGCTACAACGTCGTGGTGCCTTCACCCTTGGGTATCGCAGGTCCGGCCAATCTGCCTGCGCCCATCGTCGAAAAACTCGATCAAGCCATCAAGGCCGCTCTGCAAGATCCAGAGGTCAAACGGGTGTCGGAGAACTTCGGGGTGCGTACGTACTATCTCGGCCACAACGAATACGCCGCGTTTGCGAAGAAAGACTACGCGAGCGAAAAAGCACTGATCGATGATCTGGGCCTTTGACGCGCGTTAGCGAAAGCCATGAACACTGTGCAGTTTCCATCGACCCCCGCTAAGAAGAGCAAAGAGCCCGAAGACCGGCATTTTGTGACTGCGCTCGCCCGTGGCCTGGAAGTCCTGGCGAGTTTTCATGGCGGCGATGCCACGCTTGGCAACCAGGAGATTGCGCGGGCTTGCGGTCTGCCCAAGTCTACGGTCTCGCGCCTGACGTCGACGTTGGCCAAGCTGAATTACCTGACCTTGAACGAAGAGACCGGCAAGTACCGGTTGGGCGTTGCCACATTAGCCCTGGGCGCTGGCATGTTGGCCAAACTGGACATAAGGCAAATTGCCAAGCCGGGTATGCAGCGTTTGGCCGATGCTTGTCAGGGAATGGTTGCCCTGGGGGTACGCGACCGGTTTTCCATGCTGTATGTGGAAGCCTGCCGCGGTCGCGACGCCTTGACCTTGAACCTCAACGTGGGGTCGCATGTGCCGATTGCCGTGACCGCTATGGGGCGTGCTTATCTGGCCGAGGCCGGCCAAGCAGAGCGCAGGGAAATCATTGAGCGGGCAGGCGAACTGGACGAGCGTGCGGGTCAGGCCATTATGCGCGGTCTGGACAAGGCGCAGGAGGACTACGCCACGTTGGGGTGCACCTGCTGCTTCGGCGATTGGAATCCCGATGTGAATAGCATCGGGATTGCATTGCGCCTGGGCGGGCATTTTCCGATTATGGCTTTGAACTTTGGCGGCCCGGCATTCCGTATGTCACCGGAATATCTGGTCAGCGAAGTCCGCCCCCGATTGCTGGATCTTGCGATGGACATCAAAAAGATGGCTGGAAGCACCTGACCGCGTTGTGTGCATTGCCGTGCACGCCATGACATCGAAGCCGAAACCCTTTCCGTCAAACACCACATCCTCAGAGACACCATGAATCACGTGAATTATGCAGTTGTAGACGGTGTTGCTTGCATCGTTTTTCAGAACCCTCCCGTCAATAGCCTGGGGCACGGCTTGCGTGTCGCTATCTTGCAGGCTCTGGACCAGGCCGAGGCAGCACCAGACGTGCAGGCAGTCGTGATGACGGGATCCGAGCGCGCGTTTTCCGGTGGTGCCGATATCACTGAATTCGGCACGCCCAAGGCCAGCATGCATCCGACACTGCGAGATGTGATCGTTGCACTGGATGAATACACCAAGCCGGTGATTGCCGCCATTGACGGAGTATGTCTGGGGGGAGGGCTGGAGCTGGCCATGGCCACGCATTATCGGGTCGCCACAGAGCGTGCAGTGCTCGGCCTGCCCGAAGTCAAGCTCGGCTTGTTGCCGGGCGGTGGCGGGACGCAACGCCTGCCACGCCTCGTCGGCCTGGAGCGCGGCCTGGATATGATCGTTAATGGTCATAAGGTCCCTGCCGGCAAGTTGGCAGGCACGCCGTTGGTCGATCGTGTGGTCGATGCTCCCTTGATGGATGCCGCGATCGCCTATGCACGAGAATGTGTCGCCGCAGGCAGCGCGCTCAGGCGCACGCGCGACATCAAAATTTCTGAACCCGATGCCGAAGCTTTCTTGCAAGTTGCTCGCCGTAATGTGGCTGCCGCCAGCAAGCGCTTTCCCGCCCCTTCCTTGTGTGTGGAGGCGGTTGCCGGCTGCCTGCAGCCGTTCGATGAGGGGTTGAAAAAAGAGCGCGTGCTATTCATGCAGTTGATGAATTCGCCCGAATCGGCGGCACTGCGTCATGTGTTTGGCGCCGAGCGGGCCGCGTTGAAGGTGCCGGGCGTCACGAATGACACCGCCAAACGTGATATTCGTCGCGTGGGGGTCATCGGCGCCGGGACCATGGGCGGCGGCATCAGCATGAATTTCCTCAACGCTGGTATTCCCGTAACGTTGCTGGAGGTCGAACAGGCTGCTCTGGAGCGCGGCGTCGGTATCATCCGTCGCAATTACGAAAACACCATGAAAAAGGGGCGTTTGACCCAGGCCCAGGTCGACGAGCGTATGGCGCTGTTGAGCACGACGCTCAAATACGAAGACCTAAGCAGTGCGGATCTGGTTATCGAGGCCGTGTTTGAAGACATGGGCGTCAAGGAAAAAGTCTTCCGTACGCTTGATGCGGTGCTCAAGCCTGGAGCAATCATGGCCAGCAACACATCGACGCTGGATATCAACGCTATCGCGAGCTTTGTGAAACGGCCGCAAGATGTCGTGGGATTGCATTTTTTCAGCCCAGCCAATGTGATGAAACTGCTGGAAATCGTGCGGGGGGATCAAACCTCGGCCGAGGTGCTGGCGACATCGCTGGCGCTGGCTAAGACTATCGGCAAACAGCCCGTGGTGTCTGGCGTATGCGATGGTTTTATCGGCAACAGGATGTTGAACGGTTACCGTGCCGCGGGCGAAGAGTTGCTGTTGCATGGTGCCTCGCCGGCGCAGATCGATCGCGCACTCGAAGATTTTGGTTTTGCCATGGGCCCATATCGCATGGGCGATCTCGCTGGCCTGGATATTGGGTGGGCTGTGCGCAAGCGCCGCCAAGCCGAAAATCCCCATCTGGATTTTTCCTCTGTCGCCGATCGCATATGCGAGGCCGGGCGTTACGGCCAAAAGACGGGCGCAGGCTGGTATCGCTACGAGCCCGGCAACCGTCAGGCATTGGAGGACCCCGTCGTGACGCAAATACTGGCTGACTATCGAAAAGAAAAAGGCATCGAGCCTCGGCAGTTCTCGTCAAAAGAGATCGTTGAGCGTTGCGTTTTTGGCCTGGTCAACGAGGGCGCGCGCATCTTGGAGGAGGGCATTGCCCTGCGAGCATCAGACATCGATGTGGTGTATCTGAATGGCTATGGTTTTCCGTTGCATCGAGGCGGCCCCATGCATTATGCCCAGCAGCTCGGTTTGTACAACGTCGTGCGCGCGATGAAACGGTTCGCGCGTCAGTCGGACAAGGCAGCCGAGTTCTGGCAGCCGGCCGATCTGCTGGCGCAGTGCGCTGAGTCCGGCGAAGCCCTTAAATAATTCGGAGCACACGATGAAAGAAGCGGTCATTGTTTCCACGGCCCGCACTGGCTTGGCAAAATCCTGGCGTGGGGCATTCAATATGACTTACGGCGCCACGCTCGGTGCGCACGCAGTGCGGCACGCGGTAGCGCGTGCCGGCGTCGATCCGGCCGAAGTCGAAGATTGCATTATGGGCGGGACCTATCTCGAGGGCACCACCGGAGGCAACATTGCACGCGGCATTGCGTTGCGCGCGGGGCTGCCTGTTACGACAGCCGGGATGACGATCAATCGTTTTTGTTCGACTGGCTTGCAGAGCATCGCGATTGCGGCGCAGCGCGTGATGGTCGAGGGCGCGCCGATGATTGTGGCCGGCGGAGTGGAAAGCATTTCCTGCACGCAGAACGAAGCCAATCAGCATATGCGTCGCGACCCGTGGTTGCTCGAGCACAAACCCGAGCTATACATGAGCATGTTGCAGACGGCTGAAAACGTGGCCAAGCGCTACAACATCAGCAAAGAGTCGCAGGACGCCTATGGTGTACGCAGCCAGCAGCGCGCCGCTGCCGCTCAGGCAGCCGGATTGTTCAATGATGAGATCGTCCCCATGACGACCGTCATGGCGGTTCAGGATAAAGCGACCGGCCGTTTGTCCCGGCGCGAGGTCACAATCTCGGCGGACGAAGGCATACGCGCCGATACGACCCTAGAGGGTGTATCACGCATTCGTCCAGCGTTGCCGGCAGGCATGATCACTGCGGGCAACGCCAGTCAGTTCTCAGATGGGGCATCGGCCTGCCTCGTGATGGACGCGACATTGGCCGAGCGGCGTGGCTATGAGCCCTTGGGCATCTTCCGTGGCTTTGCCATCGCTGGCTGCGAGCCCGATGAAATGGGCATCGGCCCGGTGTTTGCCGTGCCGCGCTTGCTCGAACGCGCCGGTTTGAAAGTGTCGGATATCGATTTGTGGGAATTGAACGAGGCCTTTGCCTGCCAGGTGCTGTATTGCCGCGATAAATTGGGCATCCCCGATGATCGCCTCAATGTGAACGGTGGTGCGATTGCCGTGGGGCATCCGTACGGCGTATCGGGCTCGCGTTTGACGGGCCACGCGCTCATCGAAGGCAAACGGCGGGGCGCACGCTATGTGGTCGTGACCATGTGCGTTGGCGGCGGTCAGGGCGCAGCCGGCCTGTTCGAAGTGGTTTGATCGCGTCAAGGAAAAGCAATGAGCATGAGCGTCAGTACACTGTTCCTGCTGGAAGGAAAGGTCGCTCTGGTTACGGGCGGATCACGCGGGCTGGGGCTGCAGATCGCCGAAGCACTCGGTGAAATGGGTTGCAAGATCGCTATTACCGCTCGTAAAGAGGCCGAACTGAACGCCGCGCGGCAGCATCTGGAGGGTTTAGGTATCGATGTCCTGACCGTGCCGGGCAATCTGTCGCAACTCGACGGCATTCCGGGGTTGGTCGATCAGGTGGTAGAGCGCTTTGGCACCATCGATATTCTGGTCAACAACGCTGGCGCCACATGGGGCGCGCCCGCCGAGGACTATCCCGATGAGGCCTGGCACAAAGTCATGAATCTGAACATCAATGCGGTGTTCTATCTGTGCCGTGAAGTGGGGCGCCGCATCATGATTCCTCGTGGCAGTGGCAAGATCATTAATGTGGCGTCGGCAGGAGGCCTGCGCGGCGCGGCCAAAGGCGTGACCACAATCGCATACAACACTTCAAAAGGCGCCGCCGTCAATTTCACGCGAGCGCTGGCGTGTGAGTGGGGGCCGCACAATATCAATGTCAACGCGATTTGCCCTGGCTATTTTTCCTCGCGCATGGCTGACACACAGATCCAGCGTCTGGGCCAAGGGCTGCTGGATCGTATCCCGCTCGGCAGGGTCGGTGGCGAAAATGACTTGAAAGGCATCGCGGTTTTTCTGGCCAGCGAAGCGTCGCGCCACATTACCGGGCAAGCCATTCTGGTAGACGGCGGCGCCAGTGTCAGCGGGTGAAATACGCGCGGTGCGTGATGTATAGAAATTGGGAAATGGGTACGAGACAACATGATTAATAAATTTATAGGTGGCCTGCACGAGGCTGTCGCAGACGTTCACGATGGCGCCATTGTGCTGGTCGGTGGTTTTGGCGGGGCAGGGCATCCTACTGAGTTACTACACGCGCTGTTGGATCAGGGGGCACGCGATTTGACGATGGTCAGCAACAATGCGGGCAATCATGAAGTCGGGTTGGCAGCGCTGATCAAAGCCGAACGTGTCAAGAAAATGATCTGCTCTTTTCCAAAAAGCAGTCATTCCCATGTGTTTAACCAGTTTTATTCCGAAGGGCGTATCGAATTGGAGTGTGTGCCGCAAGGCACCATCGCCGAGCGCCTGCACGCGGCCGCTGCCGGGTTGGGCGGGTTTTACACGCGCACCAGTTATGGCACTGATTTGGCCAAAGGCAAGGAAACCCGCGAGATCAATGGCAAACAGTACGTGTTTGAATATCCCTTGCATGCGGACTTTGCATTTGTGTTGGCGCAAAAGGCCGATCGATGGGGCAATCTCGTTTACAACAAAACCGCCCGTAATTTTGGTCCCGTGATGTGTCAGGCAGCCAAGACGACAATCGTGCAGGTCAAGCACAAGGTAGAGTTGGGCGATCTCGATCCCGAGACCGTTGTCACACCGGGTATTTTTGTCGACCGCGTGGTCGAAGTCTCCAATCCACAGTTTTCCAGTTGAGGTACAGCATGCAAAGACTGACACGCGATCAGATGGCGGCTCGGCTGGCCAAAGACATCTTACCCGGCAGCTATGTCAACATAGGCATTGGTATGCCGGAGCGGGTGGCCGACTACCTGGACCCCGCCGACGAGATATTGCTGCATAGCGAAAACGGAATGTTGGGCATGGGGCCTTCGGCTAAAGAGGGCGAAGAAGATCTGGAGCTCATCAGCGCCGGTAAGCATCCTGTCACCTTGTTGACCGGAGGCGCCTTTTTTGAGCACGTGACGTCGTTTGTCATGATGCGAGGTGGTCACCTCGATCTGTGCATCATGGGCGGCATGCAGGTTGCATCCAATGGTGACTTGGCCAACTGGTCGTTGGGCCGCAAGGGCGAGCCGCCTGCGGTGGGCGGCGCCATGGATCTGGCCATGGGCGCAAAAAAGGTTTACATCCTGATGGAACACAACGCCAAGGATGGGCGGCCCAAACTGGTAGAGCGGTGCTCCTTGCCCTTGACCGGGCCAGGTGTCGTGAGCCGCGTCTATACCGACTTGGCGGTGGTGGAGATCAGGCCCGAGGGGTTTGTCGTGTTGGACAAACTGGTGGACATCAGCGATGCGGAGTTGCAGGCCCACACGGGTGCATCACTGACGTTTGCTCGCCCTTAGGGGAGCCCTCAGGGCTGGACAGTCCGAGCGGATTGGTGGTGTAGTAGTCCCTACGCCGGCAGCGCGTATGCCTTTTCAATCCCATTTGGACGATCATGAAAACTTTCAACAATTTCATAGATGGCAAGGCTGTTGAACCCGTTGGTCAAACCTGGATAGACACCGTGAACCCCTACACCGGTGAGGTGTGGGCACGCGTGCCGCGTAGCGATCAGCGTGATGTGGATCTGGCTGTGCAGGCCGCCAAACGCGCCATGACTGAGGGCCCGTTTTCCAAAATGACCGCCACGCAGCGCGGGCAGATGATGTACCGTCTGGCACAACTCGTCGCCGATAACGCCAAGCGTCTCGCGGAAATTGAGGTGCGCGACAACGGCAAACTGATGGCGGAAATGCAAGGGCAGTTGAACTACGTGCCCGAATGGTGGCGTTATTACGGTGGGCTGGCGGACAAGGTTGAGGGGTCGGTGATGCCCATCGACAAAGGTGACCATTTCGCCTTTACGACGCATGAGCCAGTGGGCGTGGTGGGGGCGTTGACGGCTTGGAATTCGCCCTTGCTTTTTGTGGGTTGGAAATGTGCACCGGCCATCGCGGCGGGGTGCGCAGTCGTGATCAAGCCCTCCGAATTTACATCCGCATCGACCCTGGAATTTGCCGAACTGACCAAGCAGGCCGGGTTCCCTGATGGGGTGTTTAATGTGGTGACGGGCCTGGGTCAGGAGACCGGCGCCGCGCTGGTCGAGCATCCCGATGTCGCGAAAATCACATTTACCGGATCCGACGCCACTGGGCGGCAAATCTATGCTCAGGCGGCCAAGACCATGAAACGCATTACGCTGGAGTTGGGCGGCAAGTCTCCTAATATCGTGTTTGACGACTGTGATATGGATAAGGCCGCCGCAGGTGTGATTTCGGGGATCTTCGCCGCCACGGGGCAAACATGCATCGCAGGTTCGCGGTTGTTGGTGCAAAACACCATCAAAGATGCTTTCGTTGAGCGCCTGATCGAACTCGGCGCCACTGCCAAAAAGGGCGACCCGATGGAGGCAGATACCAACATCGGTCCTGTGACGACACCACCGCAGTTTAAAAAGATCCTCGATTACATCGATATCGCAAAAAAAGAAGGTGCGCGGTGTGTACTGGGCGGGCAAGCTGCTGCGAATATGCCTGGCGGGCAATTCGTAGAACCAACCATCTTTGTCGACGTGACGCCGGATATGCGCGTGGCGCGAGAGGAAATCTTCGGCCCCGTCTTGTCCGTAATCGGCTTTGACGATGAGGCAGAAGCCATCCGCATCGCCAACGATACGATCTACGGTTTGGGCGCGGGCGTCTGGACCGAGAACATCGGGCGGGCACACCGGATGTCAAAGGCACTAAAGGCTGGTACCGTGTGGGTGAATACCTATCGCGCAGTCAGCTACATGATGCCCTTCGGCGGCATGAAACAATCTGGCCTCGGCCGAGAAAGCGGTGTCGAGTCGATTCGTCACTACCTGGAAACCAAGAGTACCTGGATTTCCTACGCAGAGGGCGCGCCTGCGAATCCGTTCATCCTGCGCTGATGGCGGATTTTGGCCAAGACGGGGTTCTGCGTCGCATCCAAGGCGTAGACTGACGCCTCGAGCCAGACGGATAGGGTATGACTGATGGATTTGCGACATTTACAGCCTAGCCGAGAGCATAAGGCTGCGATGTATCTGCAGTTGTACCGGCGTTATCGCGAGGCTATCACGACGGGCAAGTTGCGGCCGGGGGATCGTGTACCGTCGGTGCGCAGCCTCGCCAGCGAGCTGAATCTGGCACGCGGGACGATCGAAGCGGCCTACGAGATGTTGATCAGTGAAGGCTATTTCGTCTCGCGTGGCGCGGCGGGTACATTTGTGTCTCCTCGATTGGCAAACCTGCCTGACCTGGAAAAGGCAAGAGCCGCGGTGTCGCCTGAGCGAGCCCCATCCAGGCCTGACCCCGCGCCTGGCGAGGTCAGGCCATTTCAGCTCGGTTTGCCCGCTTTGGACGCGTTTCCGCGCAATGCATGGGCGCGTATGGCCGGACGTAATGTCCGTATATTGGAAACGGCTGCAATGACCATTCCCGATCCCGCGGGATACGCACCGTTGCGTCACGCCATCGCCACGTATCTGGGTGTCTCGCGCGGTATCACGTGTTCGCCTGAGCAGGTATTTGTGACGGCCGGATATCGTGGCGCACTGGAACTGGTGTGCCGCACGTTGTTGCATCCGGGGGATGCGGGTTGGTATGAAGACCCTGGATATATCTTTGCCAGGTGGAGTCTGGAGCGTGCTGGCATGCGATTGTGCCCCGTGCCTGTCGACGCAGAAGGCCTGAACGTCAACGCGGGTCATCGGCGTGCCTCTCAGGCACGTTTTGCTGTTGTGACACCTACGCACCAAAGCCCGACAGGCGTGGCGCTGTCATTGCCACGGCGGCTGGAATTGCTGGAGTGGGCAAGGCGCCAGCGGGCGTGGATCATCGAGGATGATTACGATAGCGAGTTTCGATACCATGGCCGCCCGCTGCCCGCATTGAAAAGCCTGGATCGCAATGGACGGGTACTCTACAACGGTACGTTCAGCAAAGTGCTGTTTCCAGGGCTGCGGTTGGCCTATCTGGTTGTGCCGTTGTCCGAGGTTGCGAAGTTTCGCGAGGCGGTGAATCACTTGCCGGGTCCTGGCTCTATTTTGCTCCAGGCCGTGGTCACTGACTTTATGGAGCAAGGTCACTTTGCCCGTCATCTGCGCAAGATGCGTAACCTGTATGCAATAAGACGCAGTTATCTGGTGGACGCGCTTTCCCAAACGTTGGGGGACCGTCTGCATGTCCAGCCGCAAGCGGGTGGCATTCATGTACTGGCGCATTTGAAAACAGCGCAGGACGACAAGGCGTTGGCGGCCGCTGCGCAAGGGCAAGGATTCGCCGTTGAGGCATTGAGCTCATGGCGCATGCGCAAGGGTAAGTACGGCGGTTTGTTGATGGGGTTTTCCAATTTTGCAACGGCAGAAAATGCGCTGGCATCGGTTCAGCGCCTGGAGACGGTACTGCGCAACTCTGAGGTTGGCTAGTCGAGGATCCGCTTGGACAAGCAGCCGATAGTATCTCCCGTCTTGCGCGGTGCGATGACATTCCACCTCACCTTCACGCACGTCCGCGAAGCTACGCATTTTCAAGGCCCTGTATCGACGGGGCACGCGCCGATGTGCGTACCTCCGCTCAGGTGGGTTGTGGCAAGAACATGGGCTTGCCTGCGACATCTAGTTCGGCTGCCAAGATGGTCGCCGAACTGGACTCAGTGATGTAGAGTGTTTTGCCCTGGGGGCCACCAAAAGCCATGTTGGTCGTGTGCCGGTGTTCCGGCGATACGATGCGCACGCTGGGTTCACCGTACTTGTCTACGCCCCACACGCAGCCCATGCCAACATGCGCGATATATAGTCCGCCGTTTTCGTCCATGGCCAGACCGTCAGGCCCGCCGCCTCCCGACAGTTGGACGAACGTTCCTACTTTACCGATGCCGCCGTCGCGCATCAACGGCACCTTCCATACCGCATTCGCACGCGTGACGGCGAGGTAGACCGCAGTTTCCTCGAGATCCATCACCAGGCCGTTCGGACTGGGAATATTGTCTAGCAGGCACTGCAGATCGCCCTGCGTGTTCAGCTTGAAGAGGCGCCCTGTGGGATCATGCCAGCCGGTCAGCCCCTGATCCGTGAAGTAAAGGTCACCGCTGGCGGAAAAAAACAGATCGTTCACACCCTTGAAGCGTTCGGCGCGATAGCGTTCCAGTACCGGTGTGACCCGCCCGGTGTCCAGATCGAGTTGCATGATGCCGTGCTTGTAGTCGGCGATGAAGGCACGGCCGTCGCGATGGAATTTCAATCCATTGGGCCAGCCGTCATACTGGGCCACCGTATCGAAGCCGCCGCCTGCATCAATACGCAGAACCCGGCCATTGATGATGTCTACGCAATACAGTTGCCCATCCGGTCCGAATGAAGGGCCTTCCAGCAGCGACCGGTCGGGATTGCCTAGCGGCTGGCCCGCCACCCAATCGTTGAGGCTGTCCTCCTGCCACTTCAGGTGCTCGGGCAGACGCGCGTAGACCTTGGCCATGTATTTCTCGGGTGGTGCATAGAACATGATGTCTCCGGATTCAGGCGTGAACAGGGTGGACCGACGGCCGAGTCTCGATCGGGCGCCGGGTCAGCGTGAAAGATATGACGGCGCCGCAGAGCAATAGTATGCCGGCGATAATGAATGCCCAGGCGTATGAGCCGCTGGCGGCAATGACGTAGCCGGTGACGATCGGGGCCAGCACGCCAAACAGATTGCCACCCATGACGGTCACGCTGGTGGCAGTCCCCGCGTCGGCGGATGAGCGCAACAGGTCGTTGGTCAGTGCCAGATTAAGCGAGATGGCCGTGGAGATGCCGGTCAGTGACACGGTGAAGAGCAACAGGATCAGCCAAGTCTGGTCGATGAGCGGCGTGAGCAGGATGACCGAAGACAGCAGCAGCATGGCGATGATCATGCCACGCCGCTTGCCTTCGCTGGCCTGGGCTCCGCCTAACAGGCGGTCGCTGACGCGGCCCAGCATCATGCCCAGCACGACCGCACCGATGTAGGGCAGTGCTGTGTAGGCGCCGGTGTGCAGGATATCCAGGTTCTTTGTGGTCTGCAGATAGCCAGGCAGCCAAGTCAGGAACAGGTATTGGGTGTAGACGCCGCAGCCCTGCGTCAAGGCAACGCCCCACATACTGGTGGACCTTAACAGTTGCAGTAGTGGTGTGCGAGCCACGGGCGTGCCGCCGGACTCGGGGTCACGTGTGCGCAGGATCATGTCCTGCTCTTCTTTCCCGAGAAAGCGGGCCTCTTCCGGGCGACGGAACCAAGGAATGGCGAATACCAACCATAGCGCGCCAGTGGCGCCCGCGACGGCAAAGGCGATGCGCCAGCCGAAGGTGCCCACCAGCACGCCCATGAAGATCGCACCCAGGGCAGGGCCTGCATAGGCGCCGCTGTTGAACACCGCCGTGGCAAAACCGCGCTCATGTGCGGGAGCCCATTCCCGGATGGTACGGGCCCCGGCCGGATAGCTGGTGGATTCGCCGGCACCCATGACCAGGCGCGTCATGACGAGCGTGGCGAAACTACCTGCCATGCTGGTGACCACGGTGGCCAGTGACCACAGGCCCAGGCCACCCAGTGCAGTGGTGCGCGAACCGGCTTTGTCACTCATCATGCCGGCGGGAATCAGGCACAGGATGTAGGTCCAGAGAAAGCAGGAGAACAGGTAGCCCATTTGTACAGGCGAGATGCCGAACTCTTCGGCGATCGGTTTGGCGGCCACTGACAGCGCGACACGGTCCATGTAGTTGATCATCGCCATGGTGAACAGCAATGCGTAGATCACCATGCGCCGATTGCCGGTGGATGTTTTCAATGTCTCTCTCCGTTATGAATTGCCGGTCGATAGTGACCGTCCCTTGTGAGTGTCAAAAATTCTACTGAGGGACTATTGCCGGAGGAAATGAAATAACTTGGATACACTATCCCGAAAATCAGATAACTGAACGACCCGCGGCCCGCTTCGGGTCGTAAGCATTTGGGGGAGACGCTTCCATGCTGACAGAGTTGCGCCGCATCAGGGCGTTCCTGGCCGTGGCCAGATTGCAGAATTTCACTCGTGCTGCCATCGAGCTGAACGTGTCACAGTCCGCGCTCAGCGTGCAGATACGCCAGCTCGAAGAACAACTAGGCACCGTGCTGTTCGATCGAAATCGGCGCCGGGTGAGTGTCACGCCCGCCGCCCAGGACTTGCTGCCTCGTCTGGAGCGCATCGTTCATGACATCGAGTCTGTCGTCGCGGACGCGCACGATGCCAGTGGCGTGGTGCGCGGCACCGTCACGGTGGCTACGCTTCCTTCGCTGGCCGGCGGTCTGTTGCCGCGTGCGGTGGCGACGCTGACCAGGCAGCTGCCCGGCATTACTGTGCGCATCGTAG
>Ga0182738_1005736_pt1 | contig 13137 bp, 6 predicted proteins | sample eDN5th30CBELigMG_FD_128876 | JGI IMG/M metagenome (GOLD analysis project Ga0182738, IMG submission 128876) | Enriched Miracle-Growth compost microbial communities from Emeryville, California, USA - eDNA 5th pass 30_C BE-Lig MG (version 2)... ...
ATTCAGCTGTTGAGGTAATGAAGAAGGCAGAGATTCATCAATATAAAACACCTCAGAGTTCAAAATGGGGTGGAACCAATTTTGATCCAGCCTTTGAAATGGCACTTGACTTTACAAATTTGTCAAGAACTCATTGTCCAGTTGTTGTATTCCTGACAGATGGTGATGGAACAATGAGAGAGACTCCAAAGTTCCTGCGTGAAATGAACAAACTGCACAAAAGTAAAGGCTTTATGATGTTTAGTGTGGGAGTTGGAGATGAATACAACGTTGAAAATCTTAAAACAATTACAAGAACAGCAAATGGAGGAGAGCTGTACGTTGACCTCGGAATCGATCGTATTGAGTACTTGCATACTGCAAAAGATGGAGGTGTTTTAGATAAGATCTTTACAGATATTTCGAATGCTATTAATGGAATGGCATTGAAAATTAAATCAGTAATGGAGGCTTTGAAGAAAGAAAAAATAGAAGTTCAAGAAGAAGCAGGTCGTTTGAGTGAATTTTATTCCACTATGTCTGAACAGGAGCTCAAGGACATTAAGAAGAAGCAAGAAGATTTGTTGAATCAAAAGATCGAGCTTCTCAAACTCAAAGATTCTGAAGAAAAAACTCAGATAGAATTTTGTCAAAAGGAAAAAGAACTTTTATTTCACGATATTGAAACTTGCCAAAATCAGATCCAGGCAGAGCAAAGAGTATCAACGCCAGGTGAAATTGACAAGCTGAATGAGGAAAGAAATGATCTTGAAAAGAAGAAGAAAGAAGCTTGGGAAGACAAAGAGTTGTTCTCTGCTGAAAAGAAGAAGATTTTATCTCAACTCAAAAACAGAGAATCTAATATGAATCTGCAAACTTCCTGTCAACTGTTTGAATTCAATAGAGCCAAACATGATTTTGAAAATATGAATTACGAAAGAAGAGTGTACTTGGGCGAGATGAAGATCTTCGTCAGCTTACTCAGACGAACAATTTCCCAAATTCAGGGTGAACTAGAGATCACCAATCCTGATGAAAATGGACTTGAAGCTAGAGGCGCTTTCGACATTGTGCTTGAATACTGCAGCAAGACGATTGACATCAAAGAAAATGATGATTTCAATAACGTGCTAAAAATAGCAACGCACATCTTAGGAATCAAGGTTTCAGATAAAACAAAAATGGAATTTCTTGAACTCCTCCTTGGTTTAATCCATCCCAGAAGGCTAGTAGATCCTACTACAGACAGCAAGAAGCATGAAAACTTGATTACTGACTTGTTAGAGGAGAAGTCTACATCTGATATGGAGTCATTGAACAACAAATCTGCTCAATTAAAAGAGAAATGTAAAAAGATAGAGACTCAATTAAAAAACAAAGCTGAAGAAGTCAAGACTCTTAAAGAGGAAATTCAAGAATTGGAATTCAAAGAAATCCCAAATAGAGAGAGACTAGTCAGGGAATTCAAGGCTGATATCAAGAAAACTCCAAAAACAGATGAAGACAACCAAGAAAATACAAATCCTAATCAAGTCAGTAGCGATGATGGCAATGAAGCGCTCAAGGAAGAACTTGCAAAGGCGAGAAAGCATTTAGAAGAAAAGAAGTCAATGCTCATTGAATCCAAAAAAGATCTCATATATTTGAAAAATAAAGTTGAAGAGATGGAGGCAAAGAAGGAGAAAATTGATGAAGAGATATCAGAGATGAAAAAGAATCAGAAGGCAAGTGAAAAGATAATTCTCAGGTTCTATGGCTTGTTGCGAGATGATTTTGAAACAAAAATCCAAAAATATTTGAAAGATAGAAACATTGCTGAAATTCAGAATTTTCAGAAAAACATCATGGAAGGTTTAATGCCACTCATTGACAAATTTTTATCACAAATGTGAAGAAGTCAAGAGGAGCCTTGAAATAACACTTGGTTTTAAAGAGTAACTAAAGATTTACATGAGTTTTATTGATCTACATCTTTCTCTAAAACATTGTATAAAATGTGAGATGTTCTTATGGAAAATATATATCTTTAACTTTTCTCGAAAACATTTGATGTTACTAATATCCAATAAAAAATCACAGTATTTCACTTTTAAAATCTCCCTTACCAAAAGAACGAAAGAGTTTAAAAGAATTCTTTATCAAAACAACTTAACTTTGAAGAAACCTTTTTTTCAGAAGATCGCATCCTTATTCAGTCAAAATAAGCAAAAAGAGACTGAATGGAAATTTCAGATGAAACAAAGACTTGAAAACCTTAATTATTCAATGAAAGTTCAACTCCACATTGAAAGATTGTGATCAAACTTAATTTCTCCTTAGACGAGAAGTGTCAGAAGTTTTCCTTGTTTATTCCTGACAGAAAATCTTCAGGCGAAGGTACAACGTTATAATTAATTTGGTTTTTATCATATAAGAAGATCAGAAAAATCAAAGATACTGTATCAATTAATTCATACAGAAAAATTCAAGATCCCGCCCAAATAAAATTAAAACTGCGAAAGAGGAGACAGTTCAAAAGCTCTCTGTAGAATGAGGTAAGACTTGCACTTTCTTTGAGGTTTCAAGGCCCTCTTTTAGAGTATCTGAGAAATGAAAGTAATTCTTTCGAGGTCTGATCAAAATAAGTTGACAGAGCAGTAAAGATCGGCTTGGAGTTGATCAAATCAATAAAATGCAAATAGTTGTTTAAATTTTTTATTTCTTGCTTGATACAACAAAATTTGCAAATGTCCTAACAACAAAAATGCGCATTCTAGTTGGTCTTCATTTTGTTGATTTCAACAAAAAATACATATTTCAAATTTCTTTTTTTCACTTTTGAAAAAAGCACTCTTATGTCAGGAGATAACTTCTTTCAAAGGGCTTATTCGTTAAGAAATAAATTTTTTTGAAAGGAGATAGATGATCAACGAAAAGGGTTGGTCTTCAGAGAGAAGATGGAAAATCTCTAAATATTTCTTCAAGTCCGGAGAATAACATTGAAGAAAAAGAAAGAAAGTCAGAAGGTGTTGAGAGTTTTTTATTGATCATTTTTGTTGAAAATTGCCTGAGTATTCGAAAGAAGACCAACGTAAAATTTCCTAGCAATTAAAAAAGCACCCAAAATAAAATACTCGCTTGATTTGGGCCATTGTTTAAGGTGAATGACCTTGGAGGAATAGAGCAAGAATAAAGTTCCAGAGAAAGTGAATTATCCTCTCAGCCTTGGAGAGGTTAATCTCATCTTCAGGCTTTGAAATTTTTATTGAAAAATTAAAAAATTAAATTCAATTTGAACTTTACTCTATTAATTGTCTCAACCTTCACTGGAAAGTCAAAATACTGTATCTATCAATAAGGTAAGAGAGTTTTGTCTGTATGTCGGCTGAAGACAAGGCACATCGCTTCAAATATTAGTCTTGAGAAAGCCCATCTCTTCTCTGCTTAGTTTTATCCTAAATGACTTTGAGAAAGAGAAATCAACCTTTTTGTCGTGATTATTTTTATGAAGAGATTGTATCTGAGAGAAAAATTATCATTTTTTTCCTTCTTAGTGAAGTCACATTCACATATAGAGACTTTTTCAAGTCAAAAGACAATTGAAATGTTTCATCAAAAGCTATGATGATTGAGGGTTAAAAATTGTTGAATGATGGTTTTATTATTTTGCGCCCAAGTTGCTTTGCATATTTTGTTGAAGATGAAACGTGTCAAAAAAATCTCAAAATTCGCATTTTTTGTTGGATTTAAACTTTATTGCTCAAGTTTAGTTTAAAAATATTTGAACAACTTTTTCAAAATGCAAACCCAAGACCCAAAAACCTTCAAAAGTATATTTTTCAGCCTTCTGTTACTTTGCAGACTCAGAATGGCCTCCTCCTTTACGCAAGCTGGTAACTATGCTTTGTGAATTTTGTTGAATAAACTTGAAAAAAGGTTATTTCATTGAGGATCTGAACACCAATGCTGAAGCCAAGTTTACGAGCGAGACAGATTCTTGGTATTCTTCAGTCACGACCCAGCCAACTTCCAAGTTCTATAATTGTGCTGGGACTTATCTGCTTGGAGGGTATAACTGGAAACCTTCTGGAGCTCAAACTGGTGAATACCTTTCAAGATCGTATAGCAACCTTCCAGCCCATAAAACGATTGTTTATTCGTTTACCTTTTGGGCTTTGGATAGTTGGGATGTGGGATCTGATTATTTTCAAATCCAGTTTGATACCCTTCCGGTTATCCAAGGATACACCTTGAAATTTAGACAGACTTCAACTTATTTGTGCGGGGCAAGCAACTACCAGGATAATGCGGGAATAAGAGTCTTTGGACAGATTGCCCATAGTTCTTTGACCTTGAATTTGAAATTTCTCACCTTTTTTGATGAAAACTCAAATAATGAGTCACTGGGGATCAGAGACCTTTCACTTCTCTTTGTGAATGAAGACCTGGGGAGCGACTACATTTGTGGCTATACAGGAACCAGTCTGGCTCTTCTGAGGCAAGATACTTGTGCATGTGCACCCGGGACATATAGTTCTTCGAGCGGCGGATGCACGAGTTGTAGCAAAGAGTGTGCTTCATGCTATGGTTCAGGAGCTGATTCGTGCTATGAGTGTGCTGACGGCTATTACTTCACTGGTGCTAAGTGCGTGAAGTGCGACTCGTCCTGTCTTCATTGCAAAGGGGGCGAGTATAATCAATGTACAGAGTGCTATCCAAGCTTTGCTTTGTTTAATGGGGTCTGTATCTCTGAAAGCAGATGCTCTTCACCTTTCACTCTCAATTACAGTCCAGAGGAATGTCATTCTCCTTGCCCCAGCGCATCGTATAGCACTTGGACTGAAAGCTGTTACCCACCATGTCCCAATTCTAAAATCTCAGATCTTAATGGGATTTGTAAAAGTAAGCTTTTTTCTTTCTTGAAGAAAGTATAATTAAATCAGGTTGCAAATCTTTGGATACACAATATTTGAAGGCCACAGAGACTGGGCATCAATATACATTCCACTTGTCGCCAAGTTCATGTGATCTGACAATCGAGAATGTTAGAAGATACTTGAGGCTCGCTGAGCATACTCCCAACTCGATTGGATCATTCTCATTTCAAGTCACCAAAACTGGTGCAAATAACTATTTGATCAATCTGGTTTTAACTCAGTCTGTGCTTGAAGACACTTCTCTTGATCTCAAATTGAGCTATTTGGTAGGGTCATTAGAGGTCCCAAAGAAACTGGTCCCTGATGCTACACTCCAAGCCATTGCCGCAGCTGTCCCAGCAGCCCAAACAGTTATGTCAGGCATGCTGGGAGGGAGCTTTGCTGGAACTCTTGCTCTCGGTGCAACTGCAAGCTTGTGGTCCATTGTGAGCTTCCAGCAGTTCGTAGGGTATTTAATCTACATCAATGTAGAGTACCCATTCCAGGTTGAGCTCTTTTTATCATTATTGCAAATTTCTCCATGGGACTATCTCCCAAACCCCGCCGCTGCATTGACAAGCTCCTTATCGAAGGATATTATCGCACAAGATAAGGTTTCTGTGACCCCCTATGACCCTCCCAAGAAGTTCTTGAAATATGATAAAAATTCATTTTTCGTTGAAAACGGTGGATCGACAATGGTTTTGAACTTCTTTTTGCTCTTCTTGCTGGGAGTTGTCCTGAGCCTCAAATCGTTGGAAAAATTCAAAGGCAGCTGGATCCTAGTGAAAGCCAAAGTTCTTCTCAGATGGAATTTCGTTGGCAGGACATTCTTGGAAAACGCCATTCCATTAAGCCTAGCTGTATTCCTTCAGCTTAGAATCATCATTTTTAAGCAGGCTTATTTGATTGTCTGTATCACCATGGCTCTTATGTCGGGGATTTATCTTTTTGGAATGACGCTTTTCTTTTCAAGAAGCTTATTTTTCCGTGAAAATGAGCATCTCAAGAAGAAGCACGTGAGAAAACTTTATGGAACATTCTATGAAGGAATAGTTTTGACTGGCCTGCTGGCAAAATATTATAACGTGGCTATTCTTCTCAGAGGATTTCTGGTGACATTTCTTGTGGTTTTTTTGGAAGCTCGTCCTGTTTTGCAGATCATCCCTTTGATCTTTTTCAATGTTGTATTGATTTATTACATGGTAAATCAGGTCCAGTTTGAAAACAAGATATTGAATATTATTATAAAATTGAAGGAGATTTTGATTTTGGGAGGCGAGCTGTTTATTTTGAGCTTGTGTGCTGAAGTAAAATCTGAGCAATATTATCAAGTGATGGGATATTTTTGTGTGTTGTTTTTTGGAGTTGCTCTGATGATGGAAATTGTTTATATGGTTGTCTTGCAGATTTGCCAAATAAAGCATATTGGGAAGAAGATTAAGCAGTTGTGGAATCTTGTTTTGGCGGCTTGTAGATATCTGAAAGGAAGAAGCCGAAAAATAAAGATTAGACAAAGAAGAAGGGAACGTGCCATCGAGCTCCCTTCTGAAATAATTTCAGTTGTTGAACATATTGAATAGAGTTTTGTGAATATTTTTGAATTTTTTTTTGTAGAGTTTGAAAAGAATTATTTAAAAGGATATTTAAATTTAGAAAAGTTGCAGATCTCCCATCTGAAATCATTTCACTTGAATGAATCTTTGAAAATGGGATAACTTTTTTTTTAATTTCGTTTTTGAAGAAACCAATCTTAGAGTTGTGATATGAAAAAATTCTTGCAAGGACTTTTCAAGACCAAAATATTTTAGAAAAACCTAAATCAAAAAGTTAAAAGGATGATTTAGTACTTACAATTTTTACACTGTAATTTTTGTTAGTTTTGATGAGACTAAGACTGAAAACTCGGATTTACAATCTTCATATTTTCAATTTTCATGAAGAAATTTGTCAATTTTTTTTCTTTTTTTCAAAGAAACTTTAAATGTAATTTCACTTCTATATTGTGAAGAGGGAGGGGTTTTTCAACTCAGTTTCATTTTATTAAAAGATTCCAATCAAGAAAAGCCTTTGATGCCTCTATCTTGATCTTGAAGTTAATTTTGTTGAAAATGAGGCCAAATTAATTTGTTAATTACTGTGAAAATTAAGCCGGGAATGTCACCAAAAATGGTTTCTTCAAATTGATTGTTCCACTCATTCCTCGTCATCTCTGAAACATCTCAGTCATGAGAGCGGTTGCTCTGCACCAGGTTTTAACTCGTCCCTGCAAATCTGGCAAAATATCGTTGAATCTTTCTTCTCTTACTGTGAACTTTTGTAAGTTACGAACCATAACTTTCAAATTAATCAATTTAAAATGGACTGAACCGGATGCGTGTCTTCTGAACATCAGCCATGGTTCCAGAGAGAAAACTCTGGTCAAGGCTCTGCAGCTTGTCAGAAAACCAGTTTCCTACCACTTCTTTTGGAATTCAATATGGTGAGCCACGATAAAACCAAACTTAGGTGGGTTTAATCGTTTCAGGTTCGATAATTATTAAAAAAATAACTCTTTTATTTCAAACATGAGATGTTTAATCTGAATAATTTCTTTTTTATTATTAATTTTGATTGATTCAACTTTGCCTTGAGAGGAATAAGATGCTCAAACGAACCTTTTCAAGACATTGCAGACCGAAAGCTCTGGTTTTTATCATCTTCCTCAACATTCTCAGACACAGCCTCTGCTTTACTCAGATAAGTTGCTTATTTTCTGATTGGATAAGAGTATAATTTTTCTCTAGCAAACTTTATTCATGACCTGGAGTCAAAGATCGAAAGCAAGTTTGTAGACGAGGCGGATAGCTGGTTTTCATCAGTGACAACTGTACCTTCCTCAAAATATTACAATTGCGCGGGAGATTTTATCCTTGGAGGCTCCACTTGGTCCCCTACACAAAGTCAGTTGGGTCAGTACTTCTCAAGACAGTATACAGATCTTCCGACTCACCAAGTCATCAAATATTCGTTTTCTGCTTGGGCAACAGACAGTTGGGATTGGGTCCCTGGTCAATATGATAAATTTCAAATACAATTCGATAGTCTTCCAGTTGTTAATGGATTTGGAGTACAATACCAAATTGGCTCATCTCTATGTGGACATACTACATATAGAGATTTTGCGGATATCAGAGTTATTGGAACGATTGGTCATTCATCTTCTTCTCTAACCTTGAACTTTATCGATCAATTTAATACCGCAACGACTGATGAAGCATTCGGCATTCGAGATATTAGCCTGGTATTTAGCAATGATAGCCCTGGGACTGACTCGATTTGTGCGTACTCGGCAAGCGGTGCAACCCTTTATGGCATAACAATATGTACATGTGAAGCTGGGGAATATTTTTCAGGCAGTGGTTGTATTGGTTGTAGTCAAGAATGTGCCACTTGTGATGGTCCTGGAGTTGAGAAATGTATTGAATGTGCTGATGGTTACTATTTTGATGGGACTAAGTGTTCCAAGTGTGATTCTTCTTGTATTCATTGCACAGGACCAAAGTATAATCAATGTTATGAATGTCCATCAGGTTTTGTCTTATTTAATGGAGTTTGTATCGAAGCAAGCAGGTGTGCATCATCACCTTTTACAATGGATTATGATCCTGACGTGTGTTATTCTCCTTGCTCGCTTGGTGTATATGATACCTGGGGTGAAAGCTGTTATCCACCATGTCCTACTAGTTCAGGCATCTCAGACTTGAATGGCATTTGCAAAAGTAATTGTTTATTTGATGGACTCTGAATAACATTCTATTAGATTGTAAATCTTTAAGTGTACAGTATCTGAGAACAACTGACGACGGACATCAATATACATTCCAATTAGCACCAAGTTCATGCGACCTGACCATTCAGAATGTGAGAAGATATTTGACAATCACTGAGAGTAGTCCTGGTTCAGTTGGATCATTTTCATTCCAAGTGAGCAAGACTTCTGCAAACAACTATTTCATCAACCTTGTTTTGGGTCAATCTGTTCTTGAAGATACCTCTCTTGATCTGAAGTTGAGTTTTATGGCAGGCTCTTTGGATGTTCCAAAGAAATTTATTCTTGATGGTCCACTGAAATCAATTGCTGCAGCAATACCAACCGTGAAAACAGGTTTTACCGGTGTACTCGCAGGAAGCTTTGTTGGGACGTTGGCACTTGGGGCGACAGCAAGCTTGTGGTCAATTGTAAGCTTTCAACAGTTTGTGGGGTATTTTTTGTTTATCAATGTCGAGTATCCTCCTGTAGTTGAGTTGTTTTTATCTATGCTCCAAGTTTCATTCTGGGATATACTGCCAAATCCATTAGCAGCTTTGACGGAGTCTCTTTCTCAAGATATTATTGCTGAAGATGAGATGGCAGTCACTCCCTATGATCCGCCAAGCAAATTTGTGAAGTATGAAATGAACTCTTTCTTTATTGAAAATGGTGGGGCCATCATTGCTGTTAATATTATGTTGCTCGTTCTTCTTGGCAAAATTTTGCTTTTCAAGAGAATCAAAGCTTTGCATTCAAATATTATTCTCGTCAACCTGAAGGTTTGGATGAAGTGGAATCTGATTGCAAGAACATTTTTAGAAAACGGAATCCCTTTGAGCTTGGCAATATTTTTACAGCTTAGAATTGCTAATTTTGAAAGGTCATATTTGATCATCTGTTTTGTTTTGGCCGTTCTATCATTGCTGTATATTTGCATCTTCATCTTTTTCTTTTGGAGGGTGTTGCTTCGAAGGGATAATGATCATTTAAAGAAAAAGATGGTGAAAAGAATGTTTGGAACTCTGTATGAAGGGATCGCTTTATCAAGTGTCTTTTCCAAGTATTACTACGTGATTATTTTGCTGCGAGGTGTTTTATTGATGTGCTTGATCACTTTCTTTGAAGCAAGCCCAGTTTTTCAGATCATTCCTTTGATCTTTTTCAACATATCATTGGTTATTTATATGTTGAAGCAAGTTTCTTTTGAGAACAAAAAATTTGATTTTATTGCAAAACTCAAGGAAGTATTAATTCTTATGGGAGAGATTTTGATACTTTTTCTGTGCTTTAATAGTGGGTCTGAAATCTACTACAAGATCATTGGCTATTTGATTGTTCTTTTCTTGGGTATTGCGCTGATAGTAGAGGTTGGATATATGATGATCCTTCAGATTTGTGAAATAAGGCAGATTGGAAGAAAATTCAAAACTGGTTGGAACTGGATAATGAAGGCATTTAAATCTTGCAGAGAAGAGAATAAAATCGAAAAAATTAAAATGAAGTCTAGTCATCGACTGAGAACTCAAGATCTCTCTCAGTCTTCTTCTGAATTGATTATCACTCCTTTGCCTTAATGGAATTTTTGGGTGAGAATTTCTTTTGTAAATTAATTTGATGGTTCATGATTGAAATAAAGTCTAAACGATTAAAATTGAGACAAACCAAAGGTTGTGAAGCCACCAAGGTACGTCACAGTCTTCCTCTGGAGTTCTTTTATCGTAAGAAATTTTGGTTCCTTAATTTTATTTTATGAATAAGAACTGGCCCTTTGTAAAGTTTTTATTTATTTTATCAGAAATTTTCTCATCTCGAATTGAGATCAGAAAATGAATTTTTCTTCCATCTCTTCCTTCCTTCTTGAAATACATCTCCTTTATATCAATTCTCGAATTTTTCAAAGATTTCTGACAAACAAATTTTCAATTTTGTTTCATGTCTAGATATAGGGAGGATTAACTTCAGATAAAACCCTCTTCTCCTGATAAAAAATGAACCCTATGAAGTTTAAACTCCGAGACTAATCAGCGAAGATTCTGATAGACTGAGTGAGACACAAGGATTTCAACCCTAACAAGAAGAACATAAGAGGATGAAATTAAGAAATTCGACTTTAATTTCAAATTCTTTCGACTTGCAAGAGTCTCTGAAGAGTCAAAATTAGAGAAGTCTGGTCATGTAAGGAAGCACAGATTCATCAACTTAGAGTGAAGTATTTTAAAAAGAATCTGAAAAGATTCATAAAGGTTCATAATACTCACAAAATCTCTGCAAAAGGGATTGATTAAAAGATTGAAATTTCAATTTTTCACGAAACCGAAAATAATTTCGGTTCATCAAAATCTAAATGTATATTTCTAACCCCCTTTCCAAACCCGGGCAGAATATTTTCTTCAAACCTTTTGATTGTACCCCATTCTTCAACTCTGCAGAATAAGATTTCTTCAAAAGGGAAAACATGACGCCAATTAACCCTTCAATTATTCATACCCTTCTTTGAGGAAAGAAAACCAGGGCTTTGAAGATGCTCTTCTTGATCCCTGGTGTCATTTTCAGTCTCTGATAAAGACAAGGTAAAACCTTTTGTATTTTAAGTAAATAAAGAGCTTTTTTGAAACAATATATTAAGGAAGAAAACTCTGATAAACAACAATTTCAATCGAAAAAATAATATTTAATAATTGAAAGGAGGAGTAGGTGCGGAACTGGTCTTGAGAAGGCTTGCAGGTTGAATTTCCTTGGCAAGAACTATGGATTTTGAGATGTTTATAAATAAAAAGCAAAAGGACTCTTCGAAATAAAATTTATTTACAAAGCCAAATCTAAGAATATATATCCAAAACGAATGAGAGTCTTCTCGATTGGGTTCTGAATTGAGGAAGAAACTCCTTTAATTTTTTTAATTCCTCCTGCCAAAATTAATTTTTAATCTTACTGCTGTAAGAGATTAACTTGAAAATTTTATCATTTTAAATAAAAAAAAACTTTATGTTCCAGAAAAACGATGAACAAGAAGACTCTCTTACCTATCCTCTTGACCTTATTTGTCTCTCAAGCATACACTCAGATGCTTCAAATAGCTACAAATCCAGCTACTCCTCCCTTCGAATCCTTGGAAAATGGACAGGTTGTAGGCTTTGATATGGATTTCTTGGCAGCTCTCAGTGAAGTTGGAAACGGGTTTCAATACAACATTACAATACAATCATGGAATGATATTTTCGCAGGAGTCCAAAATGGCACTTTTGACGCTGCTATTTGCAGTATTTCAATAACTTCAGTGCGAAATGTCATATATAGTTTTTCAGTGCCTTATTTCATTTCCACACATGTAATTCTGGCGAAGGCAGGAACTGATATAAAAACCGCTCAGGATTTGTTGAATAAAAATGTTGCTATTGTTACAGGAACGACTGGAGAGGCTGCAGTAGAGGGTATATTTGGAGGCAGCAGTAATAATATTCTCCCTTTTATCAATCTTAGCCAGGCGATTGATGCATTGGATAACGGTGCTGCTGATGCTGTTGTTGATGATAGTGGTTTTCTTGAGAATTTTGCGAATAATAATCCTGGATATGTCGTCATCAGGGACCCTAATACTTTTGTTACAGAATTCTATGGGATAATGTTTCCAAAAGGAAGCCCGATAGTGAGTGAGTTTGACGATGCGATAACTACTGTGCTTGACAATGGCGAGTATGACAAGATTTACACAAAATGGTTTACTGGAACTCCTCAAATTGACATTTTGTTAGAAGCAGGAGAAGATGCTGATCCATACGAGGCTCTGGCTGAAGAGGGTGGTCTCAGTGGTGAATAGAAAAGAGAAGATTTTTTGATTGTCGAATTTGATGAATAGGAGTTGGAATGCTGTAGATATTAACTTGAAAAATTCTTTCTTTGATAGAGTATAAAAGCATCTTTAGAGAGAGAGAGTTTAATTGATGTGAATAAGAAGATTTAATGGTCATTGTGTATATTTAAATGTGAGAAAACTCTTTGTTGCGTTCTGAAAAGAAACTTTTTTCCTTTGACCTTTGACGATATTAAATTTCACGGGTGGTATGGGGAATCATGAAGAGAGGTTATCATGAGAGACTTTCTCGAGACTCTCAAAAACAAAAACCTCCGTTTTTAACCTGTAAAATATTTCAAAGCCTTTTTTTTTAAACTTCGAGGAAATTTGGATGTCATAGAGAATATGCATGAAGGTACCTTTATTCTCAACAGTAAAAAAAGGGTTTTTATTTTCTTTTATTCAGTTCTGTTGAGACAACGAATTGAAAATGGACTCAACCATTTAGGTTGCCTCAGTTCTTCATTTTCTTGAACCTTGTGACTTTTTTGAAGTAAAAAAAAAAAAAAAAAAATTTGTTTTTCAACAAAAAATAAAAAAATTCTAAAAAAATCATACAAAAAAAAAATTGTTTTTTTATTTTTAAAAAAATTTCAAAAATTTTTTTTTTTTGTTTA
>Ga0182738_1005737_pt1 | contig 13135 bp, 12 predicted proteins | sample eDN5th30CBELigMG_FD_128876 | JGI IMG/M metagenome (GOLD analysis project Ga0182738, IMG submission 128876) | Enriched Miracle-Growth compost microbial communities from Emeryville, California, USA - eDNA 5th pass 30_C BE-Lig MG (version 2)... ...
CTTGAAAAATCTTGAAAAAAGTTGAAAAAATCTGAAAAAAATGAAAACTTTTGAAACTCCTTGAAAAAGTCGAGATTTTCCTTCCAATTCTTCTTTATTATATTTTACATAGCATATATGGGAATAAAATTATAAAATTAATCAAATCTATAATGTTTTCCTTCTCTAGTTCAGCTAATCTTTTGAGAACATTTGAATCTTCTCAATATATTGCCTAGGTTTTTAGTTTCTTTTGTGCTGCTTTAAATCCCCACGAGGAGCAACATCATCTGACCCCCTCTTTAACGTTGACGTTGCCCCTTTTGAATCAAGAGAAGTAATAAACTCAATATTTGAGTTTTCAAGTTGAAGGTACATATCTTCAAATAGATAATAACTATAAAGAGTTAAAAGTTGCAAAAACAAATTTCAACCCTTTGTTGCGAAACATCTTAACCAAAATAAGGCGGCAATATCTCTTAAAACTTCTACAATAATCTTCTATATGAGCATAAAGAAAGGGATTGGAACTATTTTTGACAAAGAAGATCCTTTCCTCAGAAAAAAATTCAAAATTCTGGAACTTTAAGGAAGGACGTATGGGACTCAGTGACTTTTTCAAGGAGTTTCAAAAGTTTTCATTTTTTTCAGATTTTTTCAACTTTTTTCAAGATTTTTCAAGGTTTTTCAAATTTTCAAGTTTTTTCAATTTTTTTCATTTTCATTTTTTTTCAAGTTCCCCCCGGACTCCTCAGTTTCCCACAGACGCCAGGTTATTTTGGAACAACTCATCTTAAAATAAAAGTTTAATTCAGCGGTCGCTCTTCTGCTTCTAATAATTGACTTTTGCTTGTATTGCGTACAAGATGATAAATTACTGTACCAAAGAACCTTCTATTGCCCTGTTAGTATCTTTCAGTGTTGAGACAAGAAGTTTGTTTATTTTCAAGGAATATAAAAATGGGTGTTTATAATATAATATATGCATTTTGAGTAACTAGGCAGCAGCAGCAAAAAAAAAAGCAAGCTTTTCGCATAATCATCGTTTTAATTGGGCTTGCTTTCAAGTAAGATAAACATAATACAAAAGTTTTATAAAAAAAACACAAGTCTAAAAACTATAAATAAACAAAATATAAAAGTTTCCATCGATGGAGGGAATTTTATTAATTCTTTCGTACAAACAAAAAGTTAATTATCAGGCTGGTTTTCGCTTTTTCCATACATTAAGGCAGTACGTGTTAGCTTGATTTACTCAATCAAACTAACAAAAGACAACGAAGAAAAAAATTAAACCATTTTCTTGTTGTAGTATTTAGACGTCAGAAAGGATTCTCTCTTTTGCTTTTCCGCAAGGAGATCTTTCTTCATCAGTAATAAGGTTCAGAAAATTAAATTTTGCAAAGGTTGATTTCTCAGCCTCTGAACAATTAGTGAAAATGCCGCAAGTCTTTGCTCTTTGTGAGCCCAGCACGCATTTTTCAGATTTTGTCTTTTGTAAAGAGCCTCTTTTAGCGAGGAAAGAAGGCATAGCCAGGTTCTTTTTACAGGTCAATGTATCAAGGTTCAAGCTTCCAGGATTTGTGGAGGCCTCAGTGCTTGCAGATTCATTGGGTCTTTCTAATTTAGGGCAGGCTTTTAAGGTAAGAACATTCTTGTGGGAATCTATAGGGCTTGGACTGATATAAAAAAGTCTTTCTTTGTCAAAGTATTTATCAATTCTATCGTAGATTTCATTGAAAGAAGGTTCTTCTTCAAAGATAGCGCTGCTGGATTTCCTGAGTCTCTTTTGGGGAACAGGCTTGAATTCTTCGTTTGAGTGGGACTGGTCTGGCTGATTTTTTTCTTGGCTGTCAATATGTTGAGAACTTGCGTTGCGAATGCGGTTGGAAGGAGAGAATTTAGTGGAACTTGGAGAGTCATTTACATCATGAGGATGGGGAAGAAGGGTGCTTTCGTTATGGGAAGATAAGAGTATACTGGGAGAGAGCATAGTTTGCTAAAGAGGGAGGAGAGTCGAGATTGAGATTTAAATAAATAAATAAATTAATTATGTTTTTGTTTAGGAATAGGGAATTCGCTGAAATAGGTCCAGATACTCATCCAATTTATAAAACCTTGAGAGAAAAAAGTCCTCAATTTGAAATTCGAAATTATTTCTTTCCCGTATATTTTGCCTTCATTTCAAAAGATAATAGATTTTTTTTTAATTTTCGTTTTGGCATTTGAGCGGGTTTTGCCTTGAAAAATGGAGGTTGTCCTTGAAACGGCTCTCTTTAAGTTTTGCTTTGTCATGGTTGAAAGGTTTCTGAAGATAAAATTCGACTTTTTTCATGATCAGACGTATCTATGTGAGTTTTTAATCAATACTCTTTTGTCTTGAGATGCCTTTAATTTTGCCAGATTACGAGAATCTTCTCATCATTGAAAGTTTCTTGACATGAGATTCAAAAAGAACTGACCTCCAAGCCGAATTGGGACTGATTATGAAAAGACTTTTGGAAACAAAATAGCGAAGAAAGCAGGAGAAAATTATAAACAGAAAGAAAGACAGTATTATTCCAAAAATTTGTTTCGAAGGGTAAAAACTAAAAGAGAATTTGATGTCTTGAAATTCAAAATGTTTGATGGAACAGCACGGTTCTAACTATTACCAGAAGAGATTATTTTCATTTGATGGGATTCATTTGCCTACATTTCGACAAATTAATTTCTCGATAATTTCTTTTCCAGGTTTAAATTTTCAGCTGACTGAAATAATTTTCTTTTTTTAGTAAATGCTGAGATAAATTAAAAGAAAACTCACTTTTCTTTCTTTGCTTCATCCCTTTGTTATCTGGGCCTTCCTGGCTCAAATTTGGATAATCCTTTTTCGTAGTTTTCTGGGTTTATATGAGGTTTATTTAAATTCGGAAACTTAAAAGAATCATTTGGGTTTCTTTGAGTTTTCTCGAAAATTAAATACTCTTAGGAATGTGCAATTTAGAACCAAATGATTCTTTCTTGATCAAAATAAAGAACTGGTTTTCTTGAAATAACTGTCCTCAAATATGGAGTCAACATATAGAAAGAATCTTTGAATAAATATTGATCCTTTAAACACCGAATTTTTCTGTGAGTTGATCGCTAATTTTTTTATGAAATTTTTTGTGTGTTGGATAAACCTATGATTTTCCAAGAAGAAATCAACAAATATGGAATATTGAAGTTGTATTTCTGGAAAATATAAAATTAAGAAAAAATGTAAAAGTTATAATTTTCAGAGAAACAGTTTTAAGATTTGTGAAATTTCCAGAAATAAAATTTTATCTTTCTTGTCTATCATAATGAACTCTCTTGTGTCAATATTTCCTTCTCCTTTCAATTAACCAGCGATTCTCAGAAAATTCAATTCCTTTCTTTTAGAATTTTTCATCATAAACTTTTTCACAAAAAAATTTTTAGCAAGAAAAGTTGTCATTTTCTTAGACCAAATATGAAATGGAGAGTCAAATTAACACAAGCGTAAGAACAGACTTTGGATCTCTCAGATAATTATTTTCTTTCTGATCTACATCTCTCAGAATCAAAATTCTCTGAACTCTTTTTCCTTCTCCTTCGCTCCTTATCTCGAAGAAGAAGATACCCAAATCTTCCAACCGCCAACCATCAACCATCAACCCTTACACCGGAATTTCCTAATTATTTATGCTGATCAATCTCAATTTATTATTGCTCATAAAAATCAGGATCATCTCAGCGACAGTTAAAAAATTAAAACCCTCAAAATCTAAAACTTTTTCCCTCGATAGTTAGATTTTTTATTTTTTAAAGCAAAAAGCAAAAATCAAGTGCATCTAATCTAATTTCAATGAGTTACACATTTAATTCTGCAAATCATCGTATTTATACGCTGTCTTTTCCTTAATTCTGTAATTTATTATTCCAGATTTATACAACTTCTTCAACCCAAACACCAAAAACTCCCCATGAGCGTTTACTCACATAGATCCAACTCTTCAAAGGGCTCAAAGAGAGTTGCCAAGAACTCTGAAGTCGATGAAGCTCTCTTTGGCTCCAAGAAGCCCAACACTGCCACTGTTGCTGCCAGAACCAAGGAAAACTTTGAAGCCATCCAGAAACTTCAACAAGAAATCAGAACTGGGGGAAACGTCACCAACCCAAATGCTATTGTTATTCCCAAGTCTGAGCTTCTTCGTATGAAGAATAATGCAGCAATCCAAACAAAGGAAGAACAACTCCATCAAAAGAAAATCCTTGAAGAACAAAATGAAAAACAACAAGCTGCTGCTAAGGCCAAGAAACAAAGAATGTTAGAAATTGAAGCTGAAAAGAAAAAGAACGTCCCTGCTAATCCTTCTGATATTGAAGATCAAATCAAGAGTGACACTCTTCAAAGCAGAGCCCAACAGTTGTTGAATGAACAAAAGGATGAGGTCAAGCATATGAATCAAATGATAACTTATGCCAAGACAGTCACTATTAGAGATAAGCAACTGGTTGAAAAGAAAGAGATTATTGAACAAAAGAAACTTGAAGAAAAGAGAAAGGACCTCATGATGGAAGTCGAAAGATTGAAGGCAGTTAAACATTATGAAGAAGTCGAAAGAGTCAAGAAGCAAGAACAAAAGAAGAAGGCATTAGAAGTTGTTGACCAAATTAAAGAAAGGGAGCTTGAAAGATTGAGAGCTCAAGAAGAAAAAGAAAGAGAAGGCCAAGAAATCATCAAGGCTATCAAGCAAGTTCAAGTTGAAGAAGCTCAAGCTGCTTTGAGAAAGAAGCAAAAGCAAAGAGATCTTAACGAAGAAATTTATCATGCCAATCAAAATGCTATTGGAAACAAGCAAAAGAAGATTATTGAAGAGAGAGAAGAGGAAGAAAAGATTGTCCAATATAACCTGACTAAAGCTCAAAAAGAAGCTGACTATCTTAATGAACAAAAGAGAATCAAGGATGAAAAGGAAAAAGAAGTCCAAAGATTAAGAGAACTCCAAGAAAAAGCCCATGATAGACAGGTAATATTTAAACATTTTTATAACTTTTTCTCATTTATATTAGTCTGAGATGGATGAGTTGAGAGCAAAGAGAGCAGTAGAATTAGCAGAAAGACAAGCAAGAGAAAAGGAAAGAAGAGAAGCTGAACACAGAGCTCAAATGAACCAAGACTTGTTCGACTCAAGACAACAACAAGCACAAGAAAAGGAAAGAAGATTGCAAGAACAAGCCAAACATGAAAGAGATGAATTCCAAAAGGTTATTGAACAACAGAAATTAGAAAGAGATTTGGAATTGAAGGCTGAACTTGAAAGAAAGGGTATGGTCAAGCAACACGCTGATCAACTCAAGAAGCAAATTGCTTTGAATGAAGAAAAGAATAAGCAAGAAAAAAGAAGCTTGTTGGAAGAAGGAAAGAAGATTAAGGACAAGTTGTCTGCTGAGAAGAAATTATTAGAACATATCAAGCAAGAAAAGATCACCGAGTTGAAGTCTCAGGATATCCCTGAAAAATACCAAGCTGAATTGGTTAGAAAAAGAATTGTTGTTTAATTTTTATTAATTGTTTATTGTTGTATGTAGAAAATAAATAGGCATTAGTATTGTGAGAGAATTTTACCATCTTTCTCTCTTCTTCATAAATTCTATTCCTTCCTTACTTTTTATCACTCATCTATTAAAATAAAAATCTCAATAAAAGAATTCAAAAACAAGAATAATAAACTGCAACTGTAGATTTCCTAGGTATTAAATTTAAATTTTGTTCTTTTGATTTTGCAAAATGGGTGCAGTTCTTTCCCAACTTAAACCCGTCACACATGAAAGGCCAACTTGTCCTCTACTCAACAGTACTCGAGATCTCTTTCTACATAATAATCTTTCCGACAGCTTCTTTATCAAAAATTAGAGAATTTCATGCATCGTTTAAAGCAATATGTGATAATTTCCGTATTGACTTGACAGAATTCGAGCAGATTTTCAGCACAAATGAAACATCCTTTGCTATCTGGGACACGGATGATAATGGATTTATTGATGCTCTTGAATTATTCAGTGGCCTTGTCGTCTTTGCTGATTGCAAATTTCAAGACAAAATCAGATGTACCACAAATTTTCCTTCCAAGAATAACCTTTATCTCTCTCCGTAGTTTTGTTTGATTTGTTTGATTTCAATGAACTTGGGCAACTATCAACAACAGAACTTCAATGTATATTGCATTGTTGTCTGAATTCCACATTTAAAATCTATGGAATTGACAAAGACGTTGATCATGAAGCAATTAGTGAATTCATTGAGAGCTATTTCCCTGAAGATACCATGATAAACCTTCATCGTCTTACCAAGTAGATGATTTTCTTTAAAAGAAAAAGAGCTATAAACATCTCCACTAGGTGGTGCTACAATTCAGAAGAAATCAATAATTTCTTCAGCGCAATCAAAAAGGATCCTCCTGGTATCAAAATGTCCACTGCTCCTATCCAATTTAACGCCTTCTCTTCTGTATTATGAAGCTATTATATTCAATACCTTCTCAATATTTCCTAGTTTGGTGAAAAGGAGAAATTAAGAGAGCCACAGCCGTCAAGGAGAACACAAGAGACAAGAGCAATTAATGAAATTTTCAGCAGTCAAAAATACAAAACCAAGCTTGAATATTTAACCAATACCATGTCCAAAAATCCTTCCAGCAAAGATGAATCTTTCCCAAAATGTTGGATTATTTTCTTAACCTCATTGTAATTCTCATATGAAATAGTGAAGATCAAGGATTCAGTGGCAAAAATGAAATGGGTCTATGGATTTAGATGTAATGATGTTAGACACCCCCTTCAATATTCCGGAAAGTACTCTTTAATTTCAGCCCCCTTTAATCATTCCATAGTGAATCTGGAAAAGCAACATCAGAAAAATTATTCTATCTGAGTGGATGTGTAGTTATAGTTTATTTCCCAAAAGCTAATGAACAACTCCATTATGTTGAGCATGATGTAATTTCATTGTTAAAATCCCATTAACCCTTTCCCCAAAAACAGAAAGAAGTCATAAGTTTGGCGGTATCACAAGCAGGACTAATAGCAAGTGGAGAATTAGGAGATAAGCCAGCGATTCATGTTTGGGATTGTACGACATTACAGAACATCTCCATCCTCAAAGGTGTGCATAATACCGGAATTAGCCTGCTCTGCTTTATCAAGAACAATGATTTGCTTGCTTCTTGTGGAGTTAGAGAAAATTCTCCTTTGCTTATTTACAACATCAGAGACGGAACATTAGTTTTGAGTACTTATCTCAAAGGATTTGCTTTGGATTTGAGGACTGTGAGACCGTATGTAAAGGTCAAAGGTGAGCAGGAATTGAGATATGAAGAAGGAAAGACAAATACGTTCATTGCATGTACGGATCATGAATTATATTTGTTTACATATGAAACTGGTGTGTTTACGACAGGAGAGATAAAAATGAGTGATTTTGAAGTACAATCAGAAGTGACATGCTGCTTGGCTTATAGCTATGATTACATCAATGAGGATAGTCAGGGAATAGAAAGAAAAATTGTCACGTTAACTGGACATAAAAATGGAAAAGTTTATCTTTGGGAAAATATGCAAGATAAAAAAGAAATTGATACATGTAAAGGGGAAATCATTGATATGATTGGATATGACTCTTACATTGTCATTGCTTCTAGTCCCAGTGATCTCCACTTCGTAAAGAGAAGATACATTTGACTGTTATTCTAATAATCTTATTTAGTGGGATCTTCAGATGAGAAATAAGATGAAAACCAGTGAGAAAGGAGATAAGCCAATCGATCTTTCTGCGCTTAAAATCAAGCTATTCAATTACCGAATTGGCAGTCTGACTTCTGCAAATAAGAAATTATATGTCAGTACTGTCGAAGGTGATGTTGTAGAATTAATCATCAAAACGAAAAAAGATGCCAAATTCGAACTCTATAAAATTCAGGCAAGAAGAATGAATCATATATGTAGATTAAGAGGAGCAATGAGAGCACTAATGGTTGTGGAAAAGCCAGAGGATACGATAGTCTATGTCGGTGGACATTCAGAAGCATTGAGTGCTTTTTCTTCAGAAAGTCATCAATTAGTGCACCTCGCAAGCGTAGAACCTTCGACTTAGTCTTTTTCTAACCTCCCTCCACAGATGGGACAAGTGATAACAGCAGTAGATGCGATAAATTTAGAAGATGGAAGAAAGAAGATCTGTATAGGAACAGCAATTGGAGAACTTCAAATTAGAATTGAAAATCAAACAACTTTAGTTGGTTATAAACCTTCTGAACCAATTGAAGAATACATGTGCGAGGAAAAGGCTATTTTGGACTTGAAATTCTCAGATGATGAAAAGTATCTCTTTGTTGTCAGTGAGTATGGTGAAATGCTGCTTTTTACCCAAGTGGATGGAAAATATTTCCATACAAAAGAAGATAATCTCAGAAAGCTTGTCTTGGAAAATGAATTCCCAATCTCTGTAAACTTTTCTGACGATTCCAAATCTGTTCTTGTCGGTACCAGCCAACGTAACCATTATGCTCTTGACCTCACTCATCCTTCCAATAAACTCGTCAAAATTGATCAATTTGGTGATAGAACCGATTTTTCCACCTTGTAAGTTTTTTCAACAAAAAATTCTCTTATTTTTTACAAGGAATTTGCGATACCCATCACATACGAAAAATTTCTTGAATACAATGCAGCCAACAAGTTTCTGGAACACCGTAAAAGCTATCCTCGCAGCAGATGAATCTGGAATAATATTCCATTGGAAAGGGATTGATGATTTGATCAATAATTGTGGCGCATATCTTCGAGGTCATAGCTCACAAATCAGCCGATTTGCTTTGACAAAAAATAGCAATATCTTCTTTTCTCTTGGTCATACTGACAGAACTCTCATTGAATGGGAAATTGAGAATATCACAGAAGAGATAAAAAAGAAATATGATGAATTGATGAATTCAGATACAAGAGAAAGTCATCAAGTTTATGAAGAAGTTCTGAACCGCGAAATCACTTATACAACCTTCTCAGACACTGTTTCTGATCGACTTCGAGATTCCTTTGTATTGTTTAGAGGAACCAATGACAAGACAATAAATGCAATGTTATATGACAATATAGGAACATTTGATGATACTCCATTGACAAAAAGAGTGCCTCCATTATCTCTTGAACTTCATTTTGTTTATGGATTCTTGTCCTCTGAAAAGAGAAACACTTTATTCTATGTCCATGATCACCGTGGCAAGCCAAGTCGAAGAGTTGTCAAGCCAAGTGATAAAGCAAAGTCAGACCTTGGAAAAGTGAATAAAGACGGTGCGGCTGGAGATGATGAAATTCAGATGAGTCTCTTTGATAAGGAGTCTGCTTTGATGCACATGCCTTCTTACTTACAAAAACAAATGCTGTTTTCCAACAAGACACCGATCCCTTATGATAATAAATATGACTACTGCCATGAAAGATACTTTATTTACTTTGTAAGTAGAGTCGCCATCATCTATAATCCACACCGAAATGAACAAAGATTCTATGAAGGCCATCGATATAGAATCACTGCTCTTGCTGTCCATCCTTCAAGTAACTTTTTACATGTCATAGTCATTCCTTATCTTTTCAATAGAAATGATTGTAGCTACTGGTGAAACATCTCCTTCTCCCTGTATTCATGTCTGGAGTGTTGTGAATCTTGAGCCCTTCAAAGTTTTACAGACCTTCCACAAAGACGGCATCTTGCACCTTAAATTCTCAAATGATGGAGCTTTCTTGGTGTCGGTCGGTGCTGATCCCTTGTTTAGCATTCAGATCATCAATTGGAAAACAGAAGAAACCTTGGTATTTAGAAATACTGGCACGAGCCCTATTTTCGATATCATCTTCAATCCTTACAATAAATATGAATTCACAACTGTTGGACATCATAATGTGACTGTCTGGGAACTTCAAGGAAGATCAATAATTAGGAAGAATTGGATTCATCTAAAATCTGCACCTTCTGATGATGTCAGCAAATCTGAAAGACCAAGATTCCCAATCATCACTTGTGCTTCTTATCTAAATTATCACGTAACATAAAGTTTAATGTGTTCTTATTAACAATCCCTCTCGTAGTTGGGCAAAGATGTGAATTCTGATATTATTGTTGGTAACAATTATGGAGAAATTGGCCTTATTACCTTTGGAAAATATGTCCCTCTTCGCAAAAATGCTCATAATGGCCTTATCAACTGTCTTCGTGTCACTGATATGATCCCTAAAAAACTTCTTGTCATTACAACAGGAGAAGATGAATGTCTTCGTATTTGGGATACAGCCTTTAATCTTGTCTATGAAGATAATCTTCGTCGTATTGGCCTCTTTGATGTCCCCCAAAGCAAGAACATTTCAATCCAAAGTATTGATGTATATTGTTGTACAAGCCCAATCAGAAGTGATTCTCGTCAAAAAGACAATAGAGAAGATCAAGCGCCTAAGCCTATTCTCCTCTTAGGTACAAGAAATGGAGACATTTTTGAAGCAGTTGTTACACAAAACTTTACTGGCTATCAAGCTCCTCCAGAGAAAAAAGCATCAATACCATCTGCCAAACTCGGAATTACAATTGCTTCTCTTCAAGATGTTTATAATGAAGGCGAAGAAGATGAAGACTCAATTTCTTCTTCTGAAGATGAGACTGGCTTGGCCTCAAAATCTGGCCTTGAAGGAAGTATAAGTCTGAGTTTCTCAACATATTTGTGGAATCACAGTGGTAAATCAGCAAACTCGTCATCAAAGTATCAGCAACGTGTCCTCTTTGCGATTCATCCCTATTCAAATGTGATGTACACTGTTGGGGAAGATCAGCATATTTATATGTGGGATACTGAAAAGTCAAAATTGCTCATGATGAATAATCAAGGACTGACACCAACTGCACTTAAATTGTCACAAAATGGAGATATTCTAGCTGTTGGATTTGCGAATGGTACCTTTGTGTTGCTTAATTCAAAGATGAATTCGAATCCGGAAGTCAAAGCTGGGGGAAGTTCAATAAATCCACCAACATTAGAATGGATCCAACCAGCTATTAAAGAAAAAACTCAAGCACCAATTTTAAATATCGAGTTTTCTCCAAAAGGAAGCGTCCTTGCTATCTCTTATGATAATGTCAAGTCACAGCTCGCTGATGAAGAAGGAAAAGAAGGTGGTATTTTGAATAGTAGTCAAGCTGAGAAAAAAGAAGGAGCTTATATTGCGATTTATACTGCAAATATTGCTCCTGGTAAAGCCAGAACTGCAGGTGCAGGTGAAAAAATACAATATACTAAATACACTGAAATTCGTCCTTTCACCTCTTTACAATTTCCCGAAGGTGATTCCAAGTAATTTTATAGAAATTTGCTCATAATCCTCAAAACCAATAGGTTACAAAGTTTGGCGGTTTATTCAATGACATTTAGTATTGATGAAAAATTCCTTTTGCTTTATTTCCAAGAGATCGATTCTGATCATTTCAGACGTAAATTATATTTATTGCCCCATATACCCCTCTAACACCTCAAAAAGTCAATGAAGGAGCAAATTGCCAATATGTGGTGTGGAATATAGAAACAGATTCACAAGTGAGTAATATTGATATGATCAAAACTATTCGTTGGAAAAAATTCAATTTCCCCAATAACCTTCACGCGCAATACATCTTTTACAATAATCTTCTTGGCAACGAAGAAAGCAAAAAAGATTCCATGTAATTTTTCTTTCTATTCTATCTCTCATTAACAATCTCTCAATCTAGAAACTTGGCAAGAAAACCAGTGATATCGTCAATGTTTGATTACAAGCCATTTATAACGGCAGGAAGCGTGAACGGAGATCTTCATTTCTTCAAGTCAACTGCTTTATGCCTTGAGAAAAACTTCCCTGCTGAAAATATTAAACCAGATCAAATGTGCATGTCCAAGACTTATGCAGCTCATGTTTCCTATGTCAATCAAGTGGAAATTAAAGGAAATTACATGTACAGTTCTGGTGTTCATGATGGCTGTATCATGCAATGGAAACTCATCAGAGAAGAAGATCATTGGGATGCTGATTATATGGACTTGAATCTTGAAGATGTTGAAAGCAATAATTACCTTTCTGAGCTTCCTCCACGTGATACATTTGAAAATCTCTTGAATGAAATTCTTCCTCTCAGGCATCAGGTGTCAGAAATGAGACAAAATGCTGATGAAGTTGATGTTCCTGAACTTGAACTTGAATTAGAAGCCATCATAGGTCGCAAAGCATTTGACAGAAGAAATAATTTATTCTACGATTTTGATGAAAGAATCATCTATTCTGCTGGCAACCTAATTGTGATGTGTGATCCTGCCTCTTATGATGGAATAGACGATGATGATGAATCTATTGCCAGTTTAGAAGACGACAAAAAGATCAAAAAGCGCACCAATGCCCGCAAGCAAGAATTCCTCAGAGTTGATGAAGAAACTCTTTTCCCAACTGCTCCAGAAGTCAGCACTTTCGCTTTATCTCTTGATAAAAGATTCATCTGTGTGGGAACTCAGGAGCTCAACGCAAGGATTTTAATCTGGGAGGTCTGTTCAAGAACTTGTATCAAGACTCTAAAGCTGAACAATTGTTGTACCATACAGAATATTCGATTTGCGTTCAACTCTCGTCATGTCTGTGCTATTGGGTTGACTCCAGAATATACCCAAGTTGTCTATCTTATTGACGCTTTGAAACCTCAAGTGCTTGGTTGTGTCAACCAAATGAATGTCCTTACAGGGAAAATCAGGTAAATTTTATTTAATTCTTTGTTCTCCTCATTCATCTTATTAGGGACATAATGTTTTTCCCAAATTCAATTTACCAATTTATAACATGTGGAGTTCAACATATGAGTGTCTGGAAATATTCAGGCTCAACTTTGAATTATTTCGCATGTCCTATTGAAAAAACTAGAGATATGCTCTTCATCAAGCCTACCTTTGCTCCTCCTTCAAATAGCGAACGTGGTGGTCTTAACGCTACTCAAAAAGAAGATCTTGAAAGACTCATTGAAGAAAATCAACGTCCAATCCTTGAAGTCACTTTCACTTGCATTTGCTTCGTCCAAAGTATTCCCGTCACCGGCGATACTAATGGCTACGTAAGA
>Ga0182738_1005738_pt1 | contig 13134 bp, 6 predicted proteins | sample eDN5th30CBELigMG_FD_128876 | JGI IMG/M metagenome (GOLD analysis project Ga0182738, IMG submission 128876) | Enriched Miracle-Growth compost microbial communities from Emeryville, California, USA - eDNA 5th pass 30_C BE-Lig MG (version 2)... ...
CCTCATTGTTTATTCTTCTTAAATCCTTTTGGTTCAAAGCAGCAATATATTGGGGGTTTAGGTTCAGAGAAGTTAAAAGTAAAGAGCTTTTAAAGTTTTGTTTAAAGAACTCTTTGTACGGAGCAAGATTTTGTTTTAAAAAGGATGAAGCTGAGGAGGTTTCAATTTGAGAAATTCTGTTTGATTTCAAAAACAAGTATTTTGTATAGATCTTTCCAGTCTCGTGATCATAGTATTTGAACTCCTTGTGATGTCTTGGATTGAAATTTCCATCAAAGTAACGCAATCTTATCCTGTCATTTTCCCGAATTTCATCGTACATCTGACACAAAGTTCCTGTAATTTCAATCTCACAATATAAATCTTTCAGTTTCTGTGGCTTATTATTCTCAGAATTGAAAAAGATAATTGAGTCTAAAACTCGTAACTTGAAAAATATCCTCTTCCCTTCTTCTCCACTCTCCTCATGAAATTGTCTATTAAAAAGTTAGATGATAAATCTCCCAACATTCACTACCTTAAGCCAGCTTTCGTACTGCTTTCTAAAAGCTTGTATTTTTTCAATACATAAACATCAAGTTCTGGAATCATTCCTCCTTGAGTTTTCACACAAGACAAATTTTTCAGAAGGAACAAAGGACGATTACGAGCAAGACCGAGCTTCTCATTCCATTTTGCTTTGGAGATGCAGTTGTAATTGATATCAATCATGGCTTTTTGGGTTCCTTCATTTTCATCACTTGGTAAATCTGACTTGGATTTTCGCAGATTTATTCCAAACAAATGAATCTTCATGCCAGAATAGAGCTTTTTAAATTTTATGAGCACATATAACAGCTGATTATTTGTCATTGACCCTTTATCTGCTGTAAATGAACTTTCTGGCTTCACTTCAAAATAAACAGAGTACCAACCGTCACTCAATTCCACCAAATAGGATTTTTGAGGAGTTGCTATTATTTCTCCCACCAATAGCACAAAGTGATTTGAAGGAATGGGATCTGATTGGATAACTCTCAATAACGCAGATCTTCTTCCTTCACAGTATTCCACAAAATATCTGTATTCCAACTCTGCTTTAACGTTTGTAAAAGTCAACTTCTTGCTAGGACTTGACAAAAATAATCTTCTTTCGATTGAAACCAATTTCCATACAATCATTCGGTAATGTGTCTTCACCCATTCCTTTCACAAAAAATTTGAGAAACTATTTTTTTTAGAAAAATTTACTTCAGTTAAGAAATCTTCATTTAAGCCATCCTTTATTAAGGCATCTCGAAGCTCACTCCAACCGATTGTCAGAGTGCCATTACAGCAGCAAATTTCATTACTTGGAGAGTCACAAGCATTTGATTGACTCTGCAAGAATAACGCACAAGAGCAAATAAACTTGTAATCCAAGCTATTGCTGATATTTATTCCGATATGTTCTTTGATAACACTCTCCAAAGGATGTGTCTTGTAATTATCTTTAAAGAAATAATTCTTTTTGGACTTGATCTTGCGGGCATGTCTTTGAACTTTGGCGTTTCCTTTGAAAAGATCTTCGTCTATTAAAAGTAGATTAATTATAATTCATTAAAAATTTTTATACTGAAAGGCTCCTTCTGATGATTTTTGCTGAAATCGATATAATTTCTCTTGAATTTATTCTTCTCTCCTGGAGTTGGAGAAGTCACTGTCTTTGGTCCGTCGCCAGTTTCCTTGACAAACTTAAATCCATTCTTCTTCTTTCCTTCTCCACCACCAACTCTTTGAGTTTGCATCTGAGTCAGCCCTGGAGCTAAAGTCATTTCTTTACCCTTGTTTTTGACTCTTAGGTCTTCAGTCAAAACCTTCTTCACACCTTGTTGTGTCATGTCCTTATTAAAACTAAATTTATTGCTCTGTGGAGATCCTCTTGAAATTGTTGGACCAGCCTGTTTTGTTGGATTTGGAGAAAGTTTCTTTTGAGAAACATCAGGAATTGCTGAAGTCGTAGTAGTCTGAGGAATGTTTCTATTTGTACTACCACCGCCAAATAACCTTGCAATTGCTTCAGCACCAGTACTTCCAAAACCAAGTTTTTTATTTCCTCCTGCAAAGTTATTTTTTGTTGAAGCTTTGGTTTCAAGAGGGAGATTGTTTGATTTTGCACGATCATTCATCATAAAGTCTCGACTGTTGTCATAATGTCTTCCATTAGAAACTGATTTTGTCTCTTCAAACATACTTGTGCTCTTCTTAGTGTTCATTGACTCCTCCTCATCATCATCTTGTTCAAAAAGATCCTGGAATTTCCTCAGCTTGTCAGTATTCACATTCACTTGCTTTCTTGAAGCTGTCTGTATCGTTGGTTCCTCCTCTTCATTATTACTTTTTGTTTTAAAGGAAACCTTTTTCGATTTCTCTCCTCCATCTGATGAACCTTCATCCTTCAATAAATTTTCAGCAAACTTTATTTTTTCTGTATCAAGTGGGATCGCCTTTCTATTTCCTGTCATAAGAACAGGCATATCATTGCTTGCACCGGCATTTCCAAATTGCATCATATCTTCTCCTTCATCAAAATCGTCTTCAAACATATTTTTAAGTGTTTGAAGTTTTGATGTATCGAATTTTGCTGGCTTCATATTACCCATTTTAAAGCAAATATCACCATCATCTTTGTTTGACGAAGTTGTAAAAGCTGGCTGAAAACCATTACCCATATCTCCTTGAGAATTTTCATCTTCAAATAAATTTTTGAAAGAGTCAAGTTTGTTTTTATCAAATGTAGCAGGCTTCATAGAAGCGGTTTTGAATGAGAATTCTTCTTTTTGAGTTGGGGCATTTGCAGCAGCAGTCTGTTTGATTGAACTAGAGCCAACAACATTTTCTTGGGAATTTTCATCTTCGAACAAATTTTTGAAGGAGTCAAGCTTCTTGGTGTCAAATGTAGCAGGTTTCATTGATGCAGTCTTGAACGAAAACTCTTCCTTTTGAGTTGGGGCATTTGCAGCAGCAGCTTGCTTCACTGTACCAAAACCAATATTTCTTTCTTGAGAGTTTTCGCCAGAGTTGTCTTCAAACATATCTTTAAATGAGTCAAGTCTTTTGGTGTCAAATTTAACAGGTTTCATTGAAGCTGTGGTAAAAGAAAACAAGTTTTGTCCATCAGCAGGTTCTTTGATAGTGCCAAATGAAAATACTTCATTTGTAGTTTTTGCTGCGTCTTGGGAGTTTCCAGCTGAGTCATCTTCGAACAAATTTTTGAAGGAGTCAAGCTTCTTTGTGTCAAATGTCGCAGGTTTCATTGAGGCTGTCTTGAATGAAAACTCTTCTTTTTGAGTTGGGACATTAGCAACACCAGCAGCTTGTTGTTTGATTGTGCCAAAACCAATATTTCCTTCTTGGGAGTTTTCACCGGAGTCACCTTCGAAGAAGTCTTTAAATGAATCAAGTTTCTTTGAGTCAAATGTTGCGGGTTTCATTGAAGCGGTTTTGAACGAAAATTCTTCTTTTTGAGTTGGGGCATTAGCAGCAGCAACTTGTTTTGTTGAACTCAAACCAATAAGATTTTCTTGAGAATTTGCATCTTCGAATAGATTCTTAAATGAGTCAAGCTTCCTAGTATTAAATGTAGCAGGTTTCATTGATGCCGTCTTGAATGAAAATCCCTCCTTTTGAGTTGGAGCTGTAACACTCTGATGACGCTCTTTGACTGTTGTTGTAAAGCCAACATTCCCTTCTTGAGAGTTTTCACCTGAATCACTTTCAAATAAGTCTTTAAATGAATCAAGTTTATTTGCGTCAAATGTAGCAGGCTTCATTGAAGCTGTTTTGAATGAAAACATTTCCTTCGTTGCTGTAGGATCCTCCTCCTCCTCTTGGGAAAATAATTTTAGTGCAGCTTTTAAATTATCATTATGAATAGGAATCGGCTTATTTGAAGCAGTCATTAAAACTGGTTCATCACCTTCATCTTTTTGAGTTGGAGTATCTAAGAAAGACTTGAAGTCATCATCATTATCCTTGTCATCATCTTCAAATAAATGTTTCACTTTTTCAAAACTCTTGGGATTTGTAGTTACGGGCTTTCCCATTCCAGTCACCAACACAGGCCCGTTATTCACTCTTATTTTAAACTCCTCCTCAGGATTACTTTGTGACAATTTCTTCAGACTCTCACTAGTATTACTGGGTTTCCTAGAACCTGTCATCAAAAGAGGCTCTTCGATTTCCATTTGAGTATTTTCATTGGGAGCATTGTTGAGTTGTTGATCCAAAAAGTCCAAATCTTCTTGTGTAAACCCATCCAATATTTCTGGAACCTTAACTGCTGGGCTTAGTTTTGATTTTATTTGAAGTTTGTCAAGCTGTACAATTTTGCTTTTCGTGATAGAGAACTCCTGAGATCTCTGTCTTGATGGACTTACACTATTGCTTGATCCAAATAATTTTACAGAAGGTGAAGTGCTGCTATTTTCTTTATCAGTAGAAATTTTTTGTGCTGAAGGATCTGCTTCAAATACAACTTCCTTTAGTCTTTCTATACTCGATTTACTTATTGAAGTTGGCTTATTTGACATTGGAGTCATGTCATTTTGTTTTTTGTTAAACTGTTTTTGAGGCGTTCTATCTTCCACCACTCCGTTCAAATTTACTTCTGGAGGCGAAATATCAAGGGGTTTTTGTTGCTCTTCAGCCTCAACACCAATCATTTGAACCGAATTATCTCCATTCGAACTTTTCTTTGCCTCTTCCAAAATCATATCCATTGCATCAAAATCTGCTTCATCGAAAGAATTAGTCCTCTTCTTTCGAAAACCTTCTTCCTCCATCTTTGGTTCCATGCTATCATTCTTCTCCACATTTGAATTCCCAAAAGCCCATTGATCTCGAACCATATGATCACTTTGCACAGGACTTGCCTTGGATTCCGGATTGGATCTGACCGGAAACAATTTTTCTTGAAGAGTTTGCTCATTATTATCACTCTTCACAGTTTTCTGACTCGCATGATAAATCGTCGGGTCAAACTTCATAAACTCTGCGTCAAGATGCCGATTCTCAAACGATATACTCGGCGTTTTTCCTCCTGAACTCGCACCTCTAATTGAAATCTGAGGTAGTATCCCATTCTCAACATTCTCTCTAAACTTTTTGCTTGATGAATCGCCTACTGGCTTCTTTTGGAAGAGTGATGGGGTTCCTGGACTCCCAAATGCGCGAATCCCTGGGATATCCAGAATTCTCTCTTGGACGATAGATTCGGTCCCATATTTATGATCGAGGGCAATTCCTCTCGGTTTTTCAATCTCCTGGTCATATGCGTAGCTTTTTTTGCCATAACTACGACTAGAATTGCTTCTGTCGTCCTGGGAGCTGTTCAGGAGGAAGTCAAAGAAATCTTCTAAACCAAGTTCCTTGATGACTCTATTTTCTGACATGTTACGAAATAGAATTTTCAAAGAATATAAAATTTTAAATACATAACCTGGAGTGTTTTCGGCGCAAATAATAAAATCTGGCAACTATTATACTTCCTAGATCTAACGGATATTTGGTACCTACACCTTAAACACTATCACCTCTCTCTTCCTCATCAATGAAATTTCTTAACTGTCTCAAATTAATATACTTTTTTCAAACTTGAAAAATCAATTAATCAAAAAATTTTATGAAATTTCATAATGCCTTAATATATTATTTAAACTTTTCAAATCTTTCTTGAAAAATTATCTTGAATAGCCTGAAGAGCCAGTTGTTACAGATGAGAAGGTCCAGTAGGAAGAGGCGTTGATAAAAAAATTCAGCTGACAAATTTTTCAAAACTAGGCTTTGAAAAAAATTTTCCCACGAAGATTTGAGAAATAATTTTGAAAATAACAACAGCTCTATTTTAAAAAATTGATTTCCTCAATTAGTCTCCGTTCTAAATGCAAAAGGCGACTTTAATTTATCAGATCTTAGAAGTGTCTCAAATATTGTAATTTTACAAACCTCGTAATGAAAATAAAAAATCAATTTCCCAAAGCCGTCATTCGAGACGGAGAAAACAAGATCTGAAAGTTACATCATCTCTTGTGTTGAGAAAAAACATTTTGCTTTCCAGCATTTCCAATTTCTGCGTCAGTCTCTCTCAAATGTCAAAAATCCAAAATTACATAGTTGTTAAATAATTTGAAGATTGCGCTGAGCATAATTTTAAATTATTTGCTCTCTCTTAGAGATATCTACTAATGTCTTATTTTATTTGAGGGAAAATTAATTAAGTGTTTAAATGAGTAACACAAAAAGTAGAAATCCTCTTCAATCCTCTCTCCTTACCTTCTCTAGTTGACATTGAACCGACAGAACAAACTGATCAACAAAAAGAAAGCCAATTTGTTGGCGCTAACGGAGAAGTAAAAATCTTTCCTTCAATAAAATCTCAATTTTAGGTCACCGGAATTGGCTTTTCAGCTAGAGATGCTGGAGTCAAATCTGAAGAGCAACAAGGCATTGTAGACTTCAAGATCATCACTAATGACAAGTAAAAACCTCATTTTTACCTTCCTAATTATTAGAGATCCTCAACATATGAGAATGTTAATTGATCTTAAGAACATTATTGCCCGTCAGCTTCCCAAGATGCCCAAGGAATACATTGTAAAACTTATCTTTGACAGAAAACACGAGGCAATGGTTATTGTCAAAAATGATACCAAAATTATCGGAGGAATCTGCTTTAGACCTTTTGACAGCCAGAAATTTGCAGAAATTGCTTTCCTTGCTGTAACAGCCACTGAGCAAGTCAAAGGTTATGGTACCAGATTAATGAATAAATACAAAGAAGAAATGCAAAGAAGAGGCATAGAGTACCTTTTAACTTATGCTGATAATTACGCCATTGGTAAAAATATACTTTTGCTCCATCCTCAAATTTCTAGGTTATTTCAAAAAGCAAGGCTTCTCCAAAACTATCAAAATGCCTTCAGACAGATGGAAAGGGTATTCCTAGTGATTTGAAATAATTTGATTCAATTTTTTCTTCTAGTTTTATCAAAGAGTACGATGGTGGTACTTTCATGGAATGTTTCATTCATGCTAAAATCGATTATAACAACATTTCAAATATGATCAAAGCTCAAAAAGAAGTAATATCTTGGTGTTAAGAAGAGAATAACTGATTTTTTTTTCAGCGTGTTATCAATATTGTGAAAGGATTGTGCATAAATCACATCAAATACGAAGCACCAAAAGAACTTCTCGAAAGAATTAGAAACTCTGTCAATGAGGAGGGTATTCATGATTTGGATCTCGTTGCTCAAATCCCTGGACTCAGTATCCTAATGCTTTTAATGATCAATATGCTCAATCAATTCAAATAGGAGTTGGAGGATGGACCGCTGAAGAATATTATGAATTGAAAAAATCCAAAGAAAGATCCTTCAATTTGCAATGTCAGAATATTATTGAAATGTTGAGAAGACATAAAAGCGTAACCTGACTCCTCTTCATCTTATCTCATTCGACAATAGGCATGGCCATTTTTGGAAGCTGTTAGTAAAGATGATGTGCCAGATTATTATGAAGTTATCAAAGATCCTATTGGTAAGATTTTTATCCCTCAAGTTCTCTTCTCACCAACTACCCACTAGATATCAAGACGATTGAAAAACGATTACAAGCCAATTATTACCTTGATAAGGAAGTGTTTGTGAAGGACATATTGAGAATGTTTACAAATGCAAGAGTTTACAATTTACCAGAAACAATCTACGTCAAAGCTTCTAATGAGCTTGAAGAGTTTATCACTCCTTATTTGGCCGCATTGAAGGATGACCAATCAAAGTTAGCCGAAAGAAGTTATACTGGATCAAAATCAGCCGAAAAAGCCCCCGCTAGAGCATCAGCAGGAAAGAAGAAATCAAAAAAGGATAATAAATAAATGATTGAGATAGGTGATTAGATTTTTAATGTATTATTTACTCGTCAGTCAGGTTTCTATATAACTTTATATATTTTTGCATTATAAAGTAATTTTGAATCGATTTAATCCAGTAATATACTCTATACAAATAAATGATGACACATTTCTTAAATTTTTCTCGTGATTTTAAGATCAGGATAAACTTGGGCAGAATGCATTTCTGGGGGAAAATTAAATAATAATTTGCGGTAACAAATCTAGATGCTGCCAATTTAATTAGTTTTGCAAAACTGTACAAAAGATCTGGTCAATAAATTAAAAAAACAAACGAAAAGAAATGCAAGCTCTAAAAGTCTCAAAAAAGGCTCTCCTCAACTCTTTCAAATTCAACAAAATCAATGCTTTGCTCCTCTCCAATCTAGGTGAATCCCTTATCACCTCCGTATAAATCCCCTCCCAACCTCTTCTCATAACAACCCTTTCTAGAATCATAGCAAATCCATAACATCAAATATACAAAGAGAATTTTCTCAAGGAGCTTCACAGGGAGTTTCTCTTGATAAGATCAATAGCTTTGATAATTTGAACATGAGAATATCAAGCGCCAACAATGTTATCGATTTGTTAGATATCTACGAACAAAATGCTATTGTCTTTAAAAACGAACATCTTGTTCAATGCCTCAGAACCATCTCCAAATTGGTCAAAAACAGTCAGTCTGCTCAGAATGAAGCTTTTCCTCAAGATAAAAGATATCATGAACTGATCAAAAAGGTCTCAGAGAACTTGAACGAATTTAATGAAAGCGGTATAGTCCAGATTCGTTTCTTGATTACTTACCAGTATTTTTAGAATTAATGGACCTTCTCTTCTGGGCTAGAAGATTTAGAATGATGAGAATAAGTACCCATTTCGATGAAGAAAACCTTGACAAACTCTGTTCTAAAGCAGTCGAATTCGCCAAAGCCAAAGCTTATTCTTTCAGAAATTTGATTCATTTATTTTACAATACCTCTTTCTTGAACAGAGGTACTGATGAGATCATCCTTGAAATCCTCAAGGCTATGAGAAACCAAGAAAATACTCTCAATCCCTCCATTGTCACTGAAATTCTTCAATCCTGCGCTCGTCCTGATAAATTCCTCTCCAATAAAGAATACATTCTTGTCGAACATGTCATTAAAAATATTCACCCCATCTTAGTTGATGCTAATCTTGAGTCCAAGGCCCTCATTTTCAAGTATCTGTCCACAATGGAACTCCATCTTTGTCCTCCAAGATTCAAAGTGCCTTCTGTTCTGTACACATTGAAAAGCTCACTTAAGGATAATGTCGACAGTCTAAATGAATCTGATGTCATCAACATTTTGGAAGCTTACCAAGATCTTCCCAAGGAATTCCCCATTGATCTTCTTCAAGAGCTCAAAGAAATGGTTATCGTTACTCTTCAACATAATAGCTCAAATATTAAATCCTCCTTTTTGCTGGACTGCTTTGAAAAAATGACTCAGGTTCTTCGTTTCAGAAAATTCACCGAAAAGCGAGTTATTCTCATTTACGATGAACTTGCCAAAAGATTGCCTGAAGATCCTTATCTCTCCAAATTCAGAACCCTTGAGAAAATCGTCGAAATCTATGACAAAACTGGAGTCAAGCATCAACCACTCATTGAAAAAATCTACCAAGTTGCTTTGGCCTTCAACGGCACTTTCTTCTCAGGACCAATTTTAACTTGCTTTGTCAACCATCAACTTGACATCACTTCAATCTTGGATAAATATATCGAAAGTGAATATTTCGCCAGACTTGCTGATCTCCAAGCTTTGAGACTCTTTATTGTTTTGTCTGGTCTTACGGACCCAAAATACCAGCCTATTAAAGATGAATTGAAGCCCAAATTCTTGTCAAACTCTGATGATATCTTCAAATTCATCACTCTTCTTACAAACAGCGAAATCGAAAATGAAGAGGTTGATCAACTTCTCAGAACTATGGTTGAAGGTCTCAAGGCTACCAAGGACAAAATTAACGATGTCACTTTCTACAAAGGTATGTTCCAATCTGTTATTTCAGGGGATTTGAGAAGAGACTGGCAAACCTGGGCTAATGAAAACCTCAACAATCTCGAGCATAATCAATTACAAAGACTGACTGATGTCATCTTTTCCACGCAAAACCTCACCCAACAACAAATCCAACTTTATCTTTACATCCTCAGCATCAATAAACCCGAGAATATCCCCTTGAAAAAACTCTTATCTGGCTTGAAGGGAGACGCCCAATTCATTCATGAACTTGCCAAATCAGAAATCAGTCTTGACAGATTCTTGGGAAAACTCCTCATCTACATGGACGCCAATAAGAAAGATATCAGACTTCCTCAAGTTTTCGGAGTTGTCAAGAGAGTTGAAGCCACTGGTGTCATCTTACCAGTCACTAAGACTCTCGTCAGAAAAGCTTATCAAATTAGCAAAGAAATGAATATGAAAGTTCAAATCGCTACTGAAGTTGTCGTCACCTTATATCTCCTTGAAAATGGTGCTCTTCGTCTTGAAGATGCCAAAGAATTCTACAATAAAGCTAAAGGTAATAGTAGTTCTCCTCCGATTTAATAAACCAATAATAGAAAACATGAATGATGAAGTGTTGTTGAGTAAATATCTTTCATATATTTTGCAAAGATCATCAGCTGCAGAACTGGAAAGCGGCCCCTTATTTGATGAAGCTAATGAAAAACTCGACTTATTATACAGACAGCTTTCCGAAACAAGCACTAGAACTGTCCTTTCATCTTTGGCCGCAATCCTTGCTTTCCCTCCCCAATTCTGGAAATCCAAGAAGGAATATATTACCAAAATCATGAAAGAATTTATTAGCCTTGGAAATCTTCAACTTTATCTCGAAATCGTCAATGTCCTCCCCGCGAAATTCATCAGAAAAGAACCTGAACTCTACTTGCCTCTTTTGAAGGAAATTAATAACCAATATCCCAACTTCAAAAAGAAGATACAAACTGGTGATATTGTCACTGTCCTTGAAAGATTCACTGAATTTGGATACCGTAGTCCTGGTATTTACAACTTGTTGTTGCAAGATATTGCTCGTCACTTCAACAACTTCAAAAAGGAAGAATATTTCGATATGATTTGTGCCTTCTCCAAAATTGGTATCAAACAAGCTGATCTCTTTGATAAAATCCTCTCCAAAATTGAAGCTTACCCCTTTGCTTTCACCATCAATCTCAAGTTTATTCTCCTCAACTTACAAAGAGTTGGCCATGCTACTGTCCAAGCAAAAAGCTCTATTCTCAATATTTTCAATAAATTGAGCCCCTCCAGACTCTCTGACGTCCTTCCTTTCATTTGCTACATCCCAATTCTCCATCTCAAAAAGAAAGAAGAAGAGGAATTCTTGGAAAAGCATATCTCCTCTATTGAAGCTAAAGAAATCTCCTTCTCTATCAATCAGTTGATTGATCTCTATGATTTCCTCAGATTTGTCTATAGTCATAAACCTCATCTTGCTGAAAAGATTAAAGCTTTAATCTCCAACTTTGATAAAGAATATCAAAATTTCCATGAAGATTCTACTGGAAGAACCAAAGTTAAAAAAATCGTTGGAAGCTATTTGAAAGCAATGAATATTGAATATGAAGACAACTTTGCTATCGATGGATATAAAATTGATCTTTACATCCCTTCCAAGTAATCACAACTCTATTGAAAGATAAATTAACTCAATTTCTTTTAGGAAAATTATCATTAAGCTTCTTCTGGGTTCAGATACTAACTTTGATAAATACACTCTTTCAGGAAGCAGTCTTTTGACTTCAAGAATCTATCATAAGTTTGATGAGTATAAACCTGTTTTCATCAACATGAATGAATTCAGCAGCATCAATAATCACCTTAAGAAAATCGATCATCTCGTTGCCAAAGGTACTCCTATCATCGAAAATACATCAGCTTATTTCTATTTTAGGAATTGAAAGTAACAATATAAATGGAGTTTATGACTTTTCAAGTATCGGAAAGATCGAAGATCATCCTGAAGAAGTTGATAAAGGTATTTTATTGATGGATTCATTAAATTTTATCATTCTCGTGTAGATGATAGAAGAGGCCATGTTGAAGAAATTCCCAAATTTCTAGATGAAGAAAAGGTTAAAGAAAAGGTTGAGCGTGAAAATGATGAAGATTTGTAAAGTATTATTTAGCATTGATCATTGTTAAAAATTGTTCATGTATGTGTTTGTTACATATCTATTTAGCTACATCAACGAATTACAATTAGGTGTCCAAAGTAAAATTTTTATGTTTTATTGTATTTATAATAAACTCATTTGAAAAACTAATTCACCTCTCTTCCTGAATGATGACCAGAGAGCAGTAGAATCAAATTAGAACTTTTCGAAATTTGGTAAAAATAGTCGATTTTGATTTTATTTTCATTTTCGCAGACAGAGACTAAAATAGTTAAAACAGCCTGATCATGAGACCATTCGAATCAAACTTTACCTCCTTCGAAATTCTTGGATAACAAACTCAACTCTCTGACAACGCAAACTCTTCTTTATCTTAAAAGGCTTCAATATTCTTGCTTCTTTTGTTCATAAAATTTCAAACGAAATGAAAGAGAGACTAATAACTCTGATTTATTAAATTTGACTCTGTTCAGACACTTTCAAGGGGTTAACGTTACTAATTTTTTTTTAGCTAATCCTTAAAATTTTTCCAGATCAAACGGAGGTAAAAATGAAGGCAAACTTTGAGGACTTTCAAGCTCTTGATGTACCTAATCTATTCATTCCCAACTAACTTGAACAGATCAACAGCGCTCCTTTAAAACCAATGAATGATAAAGATAAGGATGAAAAGAGAAAAGATATTGTCGTCTTGAAAAATGTGCATAAAACTTATCTTCTCGGTGTTGAAGGTGTTACTGCTCTTAGAGGTTTTTCTTTTGAAAATACGAAAAGATTTATCTTTCAGGTGTCAGTCTGAATATCAAAGAAGGCGAGTTTATTTGTATCCTGGGTACTTCGGGAGGTGGTAAAACTACTATGCTGAATATTATTGGAACTATTGACAAGCCAACCAAGGTAAAAATTGTAAATGAAGGGAAAATCTCAAGAGTTTCAAATAGGGAGAAGTTTTTATTGCAGGGCATAAAATCAAGTCATCCACTGAAGATAAACTTCTTGCAAGTCTTCGTCTTCATTACTTGGCTTTTGTGTTCCAAACTTTCAATTTATTGAG
>Ga0182738_1005739_pt1 | contig 13133 bp, 7 predicted proteins | sample eDN5th30CBELigMG_FD_128876 | JGI IMG/M metagenome (GOLD analysis project Ga0182738, IMG submission 128876) | Enriched Miracle-Growth compost microbial communities from Emeryville, California, USA - eDNA 5th pass 30_C BE-Lig MG (version 2)... ...
TCGGTCTTTGTACTCTCTGACCATCTCATTCAAATATGAATCAGAATAATCGCTTCTGTAATTCTTCAAGCTTTGATCATTATACTGCTTATCTTCTTCTTTCCCTTGATGCAAGCGACTCATCTGCTTCTCATTATCGCTCTTGCTTGTGCTATCAGAACTATTTGATTGATCCAATTCTCTCGAGTCCAGGTCTTCTTTGTAGATATCGCCCTGCGTTCGAATACTTTTCTTACCTCCAGGCCTAATATGGAACGACTTTCGTGGAGTACTGAACCCAATCTTCCTCTTTGTTACAGACAGAGGAGGGCCCTCATCAGAGTCAGATCCAATAGACAGCTCTTCTTGGTTTGACTTCTCATACTCTTCGTAGTCTTCTGTCAATTCATTCACTTCTTGAATAGCTTCTTGATTGCTCTGAATATCAAGCGTGTCAACCTCGTCAAGGTTCTTTTTGTAATTCAGCGCCAGATTAGCTTGGGCCTGCTGCTCTTCAAGCTTATCGCTCATAAACTTGAGCTCAAATTGAGCAATCTTTTGGAATAATAATATTGCTCGCTCCCAAGCAATCACTCCTTTATTGTTAATATACCCATCAGACTGCGCAACGTTCTCCTTGAAAATCTCCAGAATTTTGTCAAGATTCTCAATCTTTACATTCATGCAAAATATCCTTGGTAAAAACTTGTTTGAAAGAAATAGGTTTAAAAACACAAAGTCATCAATAATCTTGTCGAGATTGTATCTTCCGCCCATTACATCCTTCAAGGGACTGAATTCGATCTCCAGATAGTCTCTCAACACATTTATCCACTCAAAGTCGTAATATGTTGTTTGCTGATGTTGCTTGTTTGCAACCCATCGCTGATTTTGAGGTTGGCTATGTTCATGTAAAATGCATATAAAAGGCAAATGCGGTATCAAACCAAGCATCAGTAAATTTGGATCCTTCCCAAATATACAAATTGTCGTATTCGAATTGAAACTAGGCTCCTGACATTTCCTTCGTATAAACTCAAAGATCTTATACTCACTCTCGCCTGGTACATCCACTCCAGAAAATATCACTGTCAGCTATGAAGAAATAATTAATCATCTTTCTTATCATATTGACAAAAAATCCTTCCCCACCCACCCTCCGATGGAAAAAATATATTCGTGAAAAAATTTTTACCTTCCGCCAACGTTCGTCTTCTTTCATTTTTCTCTGAATAAAAAACTTGATTTGAAGGTTGAGCTCATTCATAAACTCGGTACCAGGAGAAATGGAATTTATATCGAAAATCTCTTTTTTCTCGAGATTTCCGCAACTAGCCAATAGATTGTCCAATTTTTGACGCCGCTTGGCATACTTGAACCTCTTTACCCTTTCCTGACTCATCAGAGCTTGAGGTATCACACCATCAAATGCCAACATCAAAGTCTTTTGAGGGTGAATAAGCTGAATTATCTCATTCAAGCAGTTGAAAACTTGCACAACAATGTCTTCAAACCTTTCATTTATTAAAACCCAAGTCCAAAATCAATCCCTTCTCTTACTTCTTTTCTTCAAGGACATCTTTCAGGATCAAAGACTCATCTTGAACAAATTTGCAAACGATACCATTTAAATCAATAAGGAGCCAATCTAAAATATTCTCAGGATCACACTACTTTTTTCAACAATACCAATAAAAGGGAGAGTGCTGGGGTTGTATTGGCTTTTGACTAAAGGGTACCTATCAAGTTAAGACGCAGAAAATGACAAAATGAACCTATTGATTAACCAAGTATAAAATTGAGGCACTCCCATGCGATGGAAGTTTTAGACTAAAAACAACAGATTAATTCGTCAATAAATACAACTAAATCATTCAATCTCCTCTCTGATCAAATCTGCCTTTCTTCCTCTTTGAAAACTAAAAAAAATCTCCTCCTTTCTCTCTTTTCAATGAGAGTTTGCAACATTAAAGAGGATCTTTCATCAGTTCAATTCAAGAGAAAAATTTCACAAAGATAACTTCAAAGAATATTCTATCGAAATATGCTTTCTATTGAAGAAAGAAAAATTTGGTTGTTTCTTATTGATTGCAAAGAAATTTGAGAGAAATTCTGATCTTATGCAATAAATTTTTTGAATAAAAAAAACATCTATAAATTTATAAATTCTCTATTTTATGTTGAACATCCTCCGATACGTGCAATGATTGAAGGAGGGAAACATTCAATTGCTCCTTCACAGGATGTTTTTCCGATTGGGCATGGCAAGCATTGAGAAGATCCATCAATTGCATTGTAAGTTCCTTTGGGGCATTTTTTGCAGGATTTTCCTTCAAAGAGAAAAGTTCCCCAAGGGCATGAGACGCAGCCACCCCATCCCTCTTTTGAATAAGTTTTTTCAGGGCACTTGAAACAAGCGAGTAGTTCGCCACCTCTTGAGTAGGTTCCAGGAGAACACTTTTCACAAGTTCCATTCAATAAATTATAATATTTGCCAAAAGGACATGATTGAATTTTTTGCTTCTCGGCAATTAATTGGTCCCTGAGGTCTTTTCTTCTTTCTCCTGAGAGCTTCAGATCATGATTGTTCCATTCTTGCGCAGCACGCCAGAAACTGCTCCAGTCATTTTCGTGAGCAGAATCTATCAAAGCAGGCATTAAGGACTCACGAGTCTTTTCACCATATTTTCCTTGATAATGGAGGTCTGTTAAAAATTCCCAAACTCCTACTGGTACTTGACTAATGTCAAGATCTCCAAATTCGGATGCATGCCTCTCTGTGACTTCCTTTACATTTTGAAAATACCAAGCATATGTTTGGTCGAATAATTTTTTTTCCTGCTCATAGGTAATTTCAACTCCTTCAGCTCTAAGTTTTTCAACTAATTCGTCTGCATCTTCTGAAGATTTTCCTGCACATTCTGAGAATCTTCCAGCAACCTCTGCAGGCACTCCTGCTCTTGTCAACTCCCTTATAATCTGTTTTGCTGAGCGACTTTTCATGTCATATCCTCTCCCAATTGTCACTCCAGAATTGTCAGAAGGGTGGTGTGGGACGAGTGTTCTCTCTGGTTTGGAAACATACCCTTCTCCATTCCAAGTATATTTGCCCAAGAAATCTCCTTCCGCTCTCACTGTACAGAGAAATAATACAGTCAACACAAGAAGAAAAAGTTTCGAACACTTGAAATTGTCAATCATCTTTTTAAAGAAAAGATAAATAATAAAATTATAAATTTTTCTGGATAAAATTTTTTTATCTTGAAAATTTTTCGGCTACCTTGAAATAAAATTTTTATCGTAAAAAACCATGGGAAAAACTCTCCCTCGAATTTCATGAGCCAGAGTCGTTCTTTATAAATGCCTACATCATTTCTTGATAAAATTCAAGAACTCGAAGGGATTGATTGAGCCAGAAAAGAATGCGATCCATTATGCCGCAAGAAAAATTTTTTTCAAAGAAATTCCCCAATAATTGAGAGTTTTAATTTAGTTCAACAATAAATTTCATCATTCCAAGTCTTTACAATGGGAACAAAAAGTTTCGTTTTAATTCAAATGAGCTTTCTCAACATAACAATCGGGTAAATTCATAAAGACATTAACCAAGGTTTAAAAAATAGATAAGGTATTAATAATTAATCTTAAGATTAAAAAAAGACAATGTTCAATATACTTTAAAAAAATTCTGAATTCACAGTATTATAATAATAATGCTATTTGTACGTCATTACTATATTAACATCATTAGCACTTGACTTTATTCGTCAAGTTTGTAATTAACCATTTCTGCGAGTTTTAGTCTTTCTCTGTTAAACTCTCTGACATCATCATATTTTTTGGCTTCCAATAAATAATTTGTCAGGTATTTCAATTCTTCGTCATCTTGCTGGCCTCTCCATTCGAGAATTGGAACTCCATTATCGATTTGGAAACCAAAGGAGTGAACCAAATTATCAACAATAATCATATTTTTGAGATCTCGATTCTTTATAATTCGGAGATCCTTGATGTACAAACTGTTTCTTGTTTCAAGACAATGTGATCTGTCCAAGACATAGCTGATCATTTTATTTTCTGGGTCAAGCTCTTTCACAACGAGCTGGGCATATGCAGTGCAAGACGCAGTAAACACAAAGATTTCAAAATGCTCCTTCATTCTTCTCAAAAATTTTCTTGCATGAGGCCTTATCTTGAGGCGAATCTATTAGGAAATCTTAGAGTCATATCCTTTCAATCAAAAATCTTACTGGAGGAGTCATATGGTCACCTGGAATTGGCAAAAGTCTTTCTGGGTCCATCATCTCGGGATTTGTGTGGATCAAAGTCTCATCCAAGTCCAAAAGCAAAGTTTTCTTTGGCTTATCTAGAGAAATGTTTACCAAAACACTTCTCCTGCAAAAAATCTTACCTTTGGGTTCTTGAATCGCAAATTGTTTGGTTTTAATAAATTCCATTGGTGGAGGTCTCAGAAGATTAATTGAATAGTTGAGCCCACGCATAACCAGTGAAGCGTACTTTTTAAGGGCTTCTTGATGGACTGTTGGCTGGAAAACTAAATGTCGAAAAAGATCCAACCCAGATTGATTTGAAACCACCTCTCCTCTCACAGATGGTCTTGAGCTTGCGGCTATTGATTCTCTTACACTCTTGAATTTCTCTTTATTTTGTCGGCTATCTGCGAGGAAACGAGTTCCAAACTTCTCTTCATCTGTAATTGGGATCAATCTCGTAGAGTTTTCTTTTTTGGTGGCAGAGACAGGGGTCATCAAGTTTAAATTGTGCTTATCAATCAGAAATTTCGTATCACTTCCTGATCTCATGTGGCCCAAAGGTCGGTTCTCATACTTGGTGGTTGCACTTACCAAGTGTTTGGAGAATTTTGAGGATGATCCCAGTGCAGCAGACTGACTCCCAAGAGGAGTTGAAGCATCTTGTGAAGAATTAGGGTCCGTCACGATGCTCAAACTCTTTTTTTCCATCCTTGAAAATCCTAAAAGAATGTTAACAAGACAAAAATTGGTTTAAATCCTACTGCTTGTCGTCTCGATTGGGGTCTCATCGCCTTCTCCATATCGAGTTTTCTTGTTTGGGAGAGGTTTGAGTCTGTATCTGTTCTTGTTCACTTTCGGTGTCGAAAAACCCATCAACTGAGCAGCTTTTTGTGGAGACTGGAAAAGCAATCCTTCCTGAGAGAGCAGTGTTTGAGGAAGGTCGCTCAAAGAGCGTGCGTGGCTAAATTTTCCATTATTGGCTTGGGACATTTTTAAAATAAGGCTTTAATGAGTTTCTGTCGGGTTTTGTTGATTACTGCTAAGATGAATTTGGCTATATAATGCCCTATTTCCGAATTTAGTAGTAAAATCAGTACTTTAATAAGAAAGCGCTCAATAAAACATGAATTTTTCACCATCCCACAAAACCCAATAAATTTGTTAATCCAGGCATTATCTGTTGTTAAAATTTAAAATTTTCGAACGCTGGCAGTTCAGTAAACTGAAAACTCTGACTACAACAACTCCGAACAAAAAATTTAGACTCGAGGTCAGAATCCCCTTCAACAAATTTCGAGATTTGATTGAGAAAAATATTTTTCAGAATAATCTGCGCACTTATATTATTTGAAAAATATAAAAACGTTTCATTTTGGAATTTATAATAAATCATCATCACCATCGTAGCTAAACCTCTCTTATTGAGCTTATTGGGTTTGAGTTTTTTTGAAGATTTGAATAGACAAATCTTGTTTCGTCCTTCATCCTCATCGAGTTTAAACTTTGGCAAAACTGAATGAATCTAAAGAGTATTCTCGAAGCTCTTCCTTGATACATCATCCTATTCTGAAAAATTTCCTCCCAATGATTCTCAATGTAGGTTTCTTGCTCAAGAAATTGTGTTCCTCGTGGCTAGTATTTCTTGGATCGAAACATACTTTCGAGAAAATCCCACCCATTTTCTGAGGTTCCAAAACCATAAGCTCTCCATCTTCTCTGAACTTCTCAGTCAAGTCCTGGTCAGCTCACTAATTATTGCTCCATTACTTTGAGGGTTTTTACTGTTTCTAAATTTCAGATTCCTTGGGAGAAAAAACTAGAAATCATTTTTTTATCTGATTAGTCAGGTCGCTCCAAATTCTCAATGAATTTGGAATCCCATTCAATAGTCAATTTGGAAATCAGAAATTCAATTTTGATAATCAACTCTCTGTCTCTCTCTTTGGAGTTTCCAATTTTTAGAGCTTTTTATCTTGAAATACTTCCTTCCAAACTCTTTAAAGGAATTCAGTTGAGAGAAAAGATTAGTTGAGTTTTTCTGAAATCATTATATTTGTCTCTACTTTCAATCAACTTCTTTCAACTTCATAAATTTTGATATGGTGAGAGATATTTTCACATCACATCACGTCACATTCGTGGAAAATCAGAAATGGATATTGATCAAGAATGCAAATGATCTCTTGATAAACAAAATATTTCCCCTCAAGGAAAATTTAGGATTACTAGATTAATTTTAGGTAAAGAGGGCCTCATTACAGAGAAAAATTTTGAAATACAAAGATTTTCTCAAGCTTAAGCGATTTAAAGCCTTACCAAAGAAAATAATCAGAACATAAAAGCTCTAAATGCTGACTCCGACAAAAAATTCTAATGACCCCCGAATCAGCAATTTTAACCCATCTCCACGCGAATTCCAAGAACTTGTTGATGAGCCCATCCCTTCTACTGAGAGAAGAATCCCTATAAAGTCCAACTCTTTTTACTCAGATCTTCATGATACCGCTACAATGTATTATGACCTATGGGATGAACTATCCTCATATGCCCCTGATTTCAATACAGTAGTCAACAAAAGCTCGCAAATTCATTCCAACGTTCAACTTATAAAGCAGCAATATCAATACTTTAGTTGCGAATCCCCTTGCAATTTCGAATTAAAAAATATATTCAATGCTTTTTGCAGAAATGTTCTTTGTGAAGATACCAAACTGAGTTCTGAGAATAGCAAAGAAGCCACAAGTGCTTGCTCAAACGAAAGGAATCGAGTCGAGAATTTCTGCTCTTACAATGAACTCAACGGTGCTGCCGGTAAAGGTGCACATAAAAATATCGAAGATGATCACGTCCTGATCTCGAAAATTATAAATCCTCTCTACAAGGGTAAAACTGGGAAGGTTCAGGATTCTACTACTTCTTCCAGATTTAATGGCAAAGAAGATTTTAGGGAGTTTCTCACACAAGCGAAATTACCCCAGAATGTTTTCAGAAAAAAGCAACAAGTCATAGCAATTTCATTCTGTCCTTTCATTTTTCTGATTGTTTTGCTCTTATTGGCCTTTGGCAGAAACTACCAAAGCTCTTACGACGCTCTCCAATCACAACTTGCACAAAACTCTCTCTTTTTCGACATCCAATCCCAAGTCAATGATGCGTTTGTCTCCAAATACAACGTGAGTAACTCCCCGTTTGATTTTGTCATGCAGGATCTTGCACAGAGCATAGATCGGCTCAAAAGTTTCCCAGCCCAAAAAGCGCATTCAGAGGATAGTGTCACTTTCATGACGTCTCCCGGAATATTCAAAACTCTTCCTCTACAAGAAGCTACAGATCAATTACTGACAGAAGTGCAAGACTTCTCAAAACTAGCCCAAAATCAAGTCTCAGTTCAAGAAGAAAACTACCTCCTCTGGAGTTATAATATACAAAATGAATATTATCTCGCTCGTCAGAACCAAACGCAACAAGTATTTCTTGACTTCAAGGCTTATGTAAGCAACTCCCCTTTTGACGCGACCTTGGGAATAGTCTTTTTTATTTGTACACTGATCGTGCTTTTCCTGAGTTACTTGAGGATATTGAGCTTGTTTAGTCTGAGCGAAGATGCCATGCACTTGTTTTTGATCCTTAGTCAACCCGAACTGAACCTCTTGAAACAAAACTGCCGGATTTTCTTGGATTGTCTCAAGCAATACAGCACTGAAGGAACGAATGCTGATGAAGAGGCCGATTTAAAGCCCATCATTGAAGAGGATGTGAGATTGCAAACACTGAGCCCAAATCTTGACTCCCCTGGCAAAACCAGAGTTCGTGCTCTCAAGCACTATATCAAATCCAGAACTTCACTCGAAAACCGCTTTGTTGGTCTCCTAGGAATCCTTATTGTGCTGACATTCTTGCTATTTTTGATTCCCATCCCTTTCCAAACAGAACCAAGGAATAATCTCAATCTCGTGTTGAAAGATCTTTCAACTCTAATAGAGTTTGAAAATTTATTTTCATTCTCCTGTAATAGCTTCAAGCAAGAGCTTATCCTCGAGAGGCCCATTCTCAAAAATCCCAATTCTTTACAAGAACTTCAGATAATCAATGACAAACTGGCTCAAGTAGGAAAAAACCTGGCTCTATTCAACCAATGGGAGACCGTCAAAAATATACCAGAATACAAGGTATTGTATACAAATACAATGGACGGAGATATCTGCAATGAAATCCCCGAAAATAAGGAAAAGTGTGCTCGGTTTGAAAATGGGATCCTTACTCAGGGGTTTAAATCGACCATTTTGAATAAAATCGAGACAATCACCAACTTAACCAATTCTTTTGCAGAGAACCCCGAAGCTAATCTTGAATTTCTCAAAAAGTTTGAAAATTCCAACTTGGATGAGTTTAGAAGAGTCTATCTTCAGAATGTCTTTACACAATTAATCACGAAGTATCCCCAAATCTTGGATAATCTTTTCCAACAATCTTCAAAAAGCATGTTGAAATACGAGTCTTTTGTTATAATTTGCTGGATTGGTTTAATTCTCATCCTTTACTCCCGAGTCTTGAATCCTTTATGCCAACTTATCAATGAAAGGAAACAATTAATTTGTTTAATTCCCTTCAAACTTCTTATATCCCTGGGAAAGGAACTCACTGATCATATTGAAACATTTAATCATGTAATTTAATCATTTGTATTATTAGTCGTTTGCGTTTATTTTTTAAGAATCATAAATAATAGTATATGGTGATGATTATAGATTCTCAAGAAATATAGATTTTTCAACAATAAGATATGGTACAAAAAAAAACTCTGACTACACTCTTCAAAAAATTTTATCTATAACTTATTAATAGTGGGTATCATTTAATGACAATTCTGGATAAATCCTTCGCTTATCAGATCTCACAGTCGCCATGGATTTATCTGCAATTTTTGTGATAGGAAGGCGTCAGAAGCGGTTTCATTCCCACCGTTCAAACCTACAAAACTGATTTGGCTTGTATTCATAACAGCATTCGGATCAATAAACGTTACAATCTCTTCATTCATATCTGCCCCATCACTGTCTTTTCTCTTATCAAAGCTGTTTGTATCCCTCAAGGTGCTTCCTGCGATGGTTGAATCACCAAGTGAGACTCTCTCTGAAGCCAGAGAAGTGTTATTCTTCAAACCCATTTTTTGCAACTTCATCAAAAGATTACTTTGCTCCTGTCTCACAACATTGGGTAGATTAATTGATTTCGCTTTTTCAAATCCCATTCCGCATTGCTGGATCAACAAGAACACGAGTTGGAACCATGCAGATTTCTGTTTTATTACTCTCTTCTTACCAAGATTAATTATAATCTTGATTTGCAATCCAATCTTTACCACCAAGAATGCAACCAAAAGGAGGTTTATCGAAAGATTAGCAAGGATCACAATATCTCCTATTATCACATTTGCCAAAGAAGACTCAATACCAGTCTGATCGAAAATTGCGAGTAAAAATATTCCAAAGTAATTCACTAGCACAAACGACTCGATTGTCAAAACTTGAATCTGGTTTACTCTTGTCTTTATGGGCTGGGCATACGCAATATAACTCACTGTGACGCAGCTGATGAAGAAATATGCAGTTGCTTGCATCATAGGAAGTGTATAATAGGCTGCAGCGATCACCATTGGAGTTGCCAGTCTAACCGTGTAGAAAAAGTAAAAGAGGTGTGTAAAGTGTTTTCCATTTTCATATCCTCTGAAAAGAACCTGGTAGCCTTCCCATCGACTCACAAAGCTATGGAAAGACTGTTTCTCAGATTGAGCAATTGTTGAGTTTTTGTTATTCTTCAAATCGCGTGCTCTTGTTGCCAAGCAGAAGGTGAAAAGCAGGTATCCAAACATCAAGATAATCATCAGTATGCAAATCACCAAACTCCAAATTGCAGCTGCCGATCCTCCTTTGAACGTCCTGAATTCTAATGACGCAAACAGTGCAATATCATCGATATCTATCGCGAGTAGAATCAAAATAAAGTTCCATCTCACAATAAAGTCAAAACTGTCACAGAGGAACTCAGCAAATTTCCACTTGAAAATCTTGCTTAAGAGCTTCACAAACATAACTAAAACAAGAAATCCAATTGCAATCCATATTGATGATAAGTCCTGCCAGAAATTCACCAAAAAGCTAGAGTGAAGACCTTGATTCTCAAAAACAGATGCAAGAGTTTCCAAAGTAAAATGTTCTTGGACTTTTGATGGCATCTTGAAACCTAATTCCAACGATAAAATCTTCCTTCCTTTGTTTAAAATCAAAGTTTCAAGTCTGCTAGGGAAGTCTATTGAGATATAACGAATTGGTTGCGTAAGTTTTGCTACCGTTAAAAATGTAATCATCCCAGGATCAGCAGATGACTCCAGCAATAAACCGACCACTGATCCAAAATCTGTCACTGATGGGGTTGGCAGGCATTTGAAGTAGAGATCATTTTCTACCACAGAATGTGAATGACAGACTGAGGAGCATGATTGCGTCTCTTCATAGTAATAGTCAAGTGGATCTGAGCAGGGTAATATGCACATAATGCCATAATAGCTACTCTGCATAGTGGCTGGTAAAGGGCATGAGTCAATGCAAGTACCGTTCCAAAGGAGGAATTGGTCTTCTTCGCAACTTGGAGCACAATAGTTCAGGTTGCCTCTTTCGTATGTTTGCAATGGTGGGAAGCATGAAGTCTGGCAGGTATTGTTCCAATACAAAAAGTATGAAATATCGGGGCATGGGAGTATGCAATACTTTAGACTATTGATTGTATTACTGACCAGAGGAGAGTCGCAAGATGCCACACAAGTACCGTCATAATTTAAATATTCGCTTGAGCTGCATTCATAACGACAAAATTCTCTATTCTTATCAAAGTATTGCGTGAGAGGAGCGTCACATGTTGAGAAGCATGAAGCATTCCAATACAAAAACATGCTTGAAGAAGCGCAAGGAAAGCTGCAATATTGCACTCCAAGAGCCGTGCTAGCGCTTAATGGGCTTGCGCAGCTCTTCTCACAAGAACCATCCCAATACAAATATTCCCCAGTCCCGCATGGATATATACATTTGCGAATATTTTCAGAATTGAGAATCTGGTGGAGTGGATAAGGACAACTGCTCTGGCAACTACCATCCCAGTACAAAAACTGAGTACCAGAGCAGGGACTTGTGCATGAATTGATGCATCCGTCTGTTGAACTTGTTGCAGGAAGAGCGCATTCGGCAATACACATTCCATTATATAAATAAAATCCTGGTTGACAAGTTGTGCACTCATCAGGGCCTGGTCCGCTGCAGACTTGACAAGAAGCATCGCAATAGATACATTGGCCGTTCACAAATGAGGCTCCAGGTGCGCATTGGTAGCAGTTATTTGGGCCAGCAGCATAGCATGATGAGCAAGCAGGATGGCAATTTGCGCACGTGCTTGAACTGGTGTATTGGAATTGCCCTTCTGCACAGGGACAATTTACGTTATTCAAAGCGAACGAGTTATGGGCTAAAGCACAAATTGACTCGACGGTTGAAGCAGCGTTTGTCGTATCAGGAGAATTGGTAAATAGCAAATTCACATTTCGGAAGCCAAATGACTCATCATAGGACGGGCTATCTAATGAGTGGATCATTTTTAATGTGAGTGTCGTTCCGCTGTGAACCACCTTTCCAAACACTCGAAGAGATCCAGCATCATTCCAATTATAATTGCCGCAGAGTTTCCCAACAAATACACCAGAATTCATAACTGGCCCCGCAAGCGTATGGCCGTCAAAATCGATTGTAAACTTGTCTCCAGCATCCCAACTGTCAATAGCATACACCGTCATTGTAAAGTAAATCATACTATGGGTTGGTAAACCGGTATATGTCTTGTAAAAATAATCATTAGCAGCCTTCAAGATGTCATATCCTCCCAATAGATATTCTGAATTACAAACTGTGACCATCTGAGTCGTCCTCAAAGCAGAAGCACTCCATGTGCCAACTTGAGAATTCCAACAAATGCCTGTTGAATTTAGGTCTCTCAATTCATATCCTAATCAAACCTGTTAACGAAAAATACTCGGAGAGTTCGTTTACCATTGTATGGCACGTAGAGCAAACAAAAGTGAACCTGAATCAATAAACAGAGAATGATAGTATGAGTGAAACTGCTCACTGGCTTTACATTCATTTAATTAACAACTGAGTTTACTCTGAAGCAGTGTGTTTTCCCAATAAATTATTAATTTGAAGAAACTTCTAAATTAGTGAAATCAAATCCCTAGGGTCATTTAATTAGGAGTTTCACACAAAAAAGCTCTCTCTCTCTCTCACAGATAAACTAATTTTAGATTATTCAAAATTCCTACCATGATTTTAGATTTTCGTTTTTAGCTTTTGGCTTCAGTGCATAGCTCGAGAATCTTCTGGGAGAGATGGGTGAAATCAAACACCAAAATTTTCCATCAGATGAAAGAGCAGAAATGGCAAGAGAAAACTTCATACAATGAGGATAAATATTTGAGTTAGTTGCTTCCAAAATATTTTGAAGATCTCTTTTAAACTACCTCTCTTGTCTCTTTTGTCCTTTCAAAAAGAAACTTTTTTATTTCAAAAACTTCAAAAATGAGGAAAAATATCCATGAAAAAGAAATGATCATAGAAATGTTCTTTGACTCTTTCAAAAAGAATTCCTCCAAGTCGCTTGAGGTTCAATTTTCTTTGCTAAATCCACTTCAAAATCTTCCATAAATTTCTTTAAGGCGGAAAATGCTTTAATTCAAAAAAAAAAAAAAAAAAAAAAAATAAAAATTTTTGTTTCAAAAAAAAAAAAAAAAAAAAAAAAAAAAAAAAAAAAAAAAAACAAAAAATATTTACAAAAAAA
>Ga0182738_1005742_pt1 | contig 13125 bp, 12 predicted proteins | sample eDN5th30CBELigMG_FD_128876 | JGI IMG/M metagenome (GOLD analysis project Ga0182738, IMG submission 128876) | Enriched Miracle-Growth compost microbial communities from Emeryville, California, USA - eDNA 5th pass 30_C BE-Lig MG (version 2)... ...
GACACCGGGACCGGCCTGCGGGGCGACATCACCTTCGACTACGAGCTGCGCAGCGATTTCGGGGGCGAGTTGGTCTGCCCCGCGCCGGGCTGCACCGCCGGCGGCGCGGTAACCTACTCGACCGAGACGGCCGACATCGACGCGTTCACCATTCTCGCCAACGTCTACTACGACCTGCCGACGATTGCGGGCTTCCGTCCCTATGTCGGCGCCGGCATCGGCGCGTCCTACTTGCGCACCAGCAACGTCCAGTCGCTGAATCCCCCGGCGATCAACCCGACGGGCGTGGTGGACAGTCATGGCGGCGCGGGCAACTGGAACTTTGCCTGGGCCCTGATGGCGGGCACGTCCTACACGATCAGCGACCACCTCGCGCTCGACATCGGCTACCGCTACCTCAATCTCGGCGACGCCGTGTCGGCCCCGATCACGGCCGGCGGCGGCACCGCCCCGATCGAGTACAACAATATCGACGCGCACGAGATCCGCGCCGGCGTCCGCTACACGTTCTGAGCGACCGCGCGCAGCATCATCCGCCAAAGCGGCGGGGCCACCGGCCCCGCCGTTTTCTTTTCGAACTCTACCTCGTCCGGGTCCTCACCAGGTGATGAAGCTGCAGGTGCTCCCCTTGTAGCTGCGCACCTCCCGCACCTTGCGGAACTGCGTGCCGAGCCGCTTCTGCCACCACTGCGGCGGGCGCACCGTGCAGTGCGCGTTCTCCCCGCTCGGCAGGATCGCCTTGGCGGGCACGGTTGAGATGTTGAAGAAGACCCGCTTCGACAGGCCGGCGATGCGCCCGATCACCTCGTCGAGGTCGACTTCCGGGATGTGCTCGAGCACGTCGGTGTTGAGCGCGAGGTCGAACGCGGTGCCCGGAATAATCGAGAACTGGGGGATCGCGGGGTCGTAGCGGAATGCCGTGGCGTCGTGGAGCTTGGCCAGCCAGTCCACCAGGCGCGACCGGCCGCAGCCATAGTCGAGGATCGTCCGCACCGTGCCGAGCTTCAGCGTATGGGGATAGATGAAGCCGAGCTGCTTCTCCGAACTCGCGCCGTAGGTCTTCGTGGCGTGAATCTCTCGATACTGCTCGACGAGGCGCTGTCCCAAGCCCGATGCCATGATCCCTCCGCTTCCCTGGGTGCCGTCGGTCCGCTTCCGCCTACCACGGCGAAAGCGCCGTCGGCGCAGCGATGTCGGCCTGGTCCTTGGGGCCGGCCGAGGACGGAATGTCGCACCCCTCGGCGGCGGGTTCTTGCGGCTTGACGCGCGAGCCGCGGAAGCGTAGCCCCGGCGCCGGGACACCCCTCCCCACCGAGGGGCGCCTATCTGAGAGGGTAGCACAATGACGGCGACTGCCATGCCCGGCCTCCGGCCGGCCAATCCCAATTTTTCCTCCGGCCCCTGCGCGAAGCGACCCGGCTGGTCGCTCGAAGCCCTGAAGGGCGCGCCCCTCGGCCGCTCCCATCGCGCCAAGATCGGCAAGGCCAAGCTTCAGGAAGCCATCGACCTAACCCGCGCGGTGCTTGAGGTTCCCGCCGACTATCGCATCGGCATCGTCCCGGGCTCGGACACCGGCGCCTTCGAGATGGCGATGTGGACCATGCTCGGCGCCCGTCCCGTCGACGTGCTGGCCTGGGAGTCGTTCGGCTCCGGCTGGGTCACCGACATCGTCAAGCAGCTGAAGCTGAAGGACACGCGCGTCCTCGATGCGCCCTACGGCGAACTGCCCGACTTCGCCCAGGTCGATTTCGACCACGACGTCGTGTTCACCTGGAACGGCACCACGTCGGGCGTGCGCGTGCCGAACGGCGACGTCATCCCGGCAGACCGCCAGGGCCTCACCTTCTGCGACGCGACCTCGGGCGCCTTCGCGCAGGCGCTGCCCTGGGACAAGCTCGACGTCGTCACCTTCTCCTGGCAGAAGGTGCTCGGCGGCGAGGCCGCGCACGGCATGCTGATCCTGTCCCCGCGTGCGGTGGAGCGGCTCGAGACCTACAAGCCCGCCTGGCCGCTGCCGAAGGTGTTCCGCCTCACCTCGGGCGGCAAGCTCAGCGAAGGCATCTTCAGGGGCGAGACCATCAACACGCCCTCGATGTTGTGCGTCGAGGATTATCTCGACGCGCTGAAATGGGCGCAGTCGATCGGCGGGCTCGCCGGGCTGATCGCCCGCGCCGACGCCAACACCAAGGTGATCGCCGACTGGGTGGCGCGCACGCCCTGGGTCGGTTTCCTCGCCGCCGACCCCGCCGTCCGCTCCAACACCTCGGTGTGCCTCAGGATCGTCGACCCCGCCGTCACGGCGCTCGACGCCGAGACGCAATCAGGCATCGCCAAGGCGATCGCCTCGCGGCTCGAGAAGGAGAAGGTCGCCTTCGACATCGGCGCCTATCGCGACGCCCCGGCGGGCCTGCGGATCTGGTGTGGCGCCACCGTCGAGGCGAAGGACCTCCAGGCGCTGACGCCCTGGCTCGACTGGGCCTTCGCCCAGGCCAAGGGCGAACTCGCCAAGGCGGCGTAAGTCCTCCTCCTCACCCCACCCCCGGTGTCGTCCCCGGCGAGCGAGGCGTGTGCCTCGCGAGGGAAGGGGACCCAATGGCCTCTCCGTACTACCGAACCGCTTTTGGGTTCCCTTCCCCTACGCGGGCTTCGCCCGCTCCGGCCGGGAACGACAATCCCTGATTCAGGACCACTGACATGGCCCCTCGCGTTCTCATTTCCGACAAGCTGTCCAAGACCGCCGTGCAGATTTTCAAGGATCGCGGCGTCGAGGTCGACTACCAGCCCGATCTCGGCAAGGACAAGGAGAAGCTCGCCGAGGTCATCGGCAATTATGACGGGCTCGCGATCCGCTCCGCGACAAAGGTCACGCCGAAGATCCTCGCCGCTGCCCCCAATCTCAAGGTGATCGGCCGCGCCGGCATAGGCGTCGACAATGTCGACATTCCCGCGGCGACCGCTCGCGGCATCATCGTGATGAACACGCCGTTCGGCAATTCAATCACGACCGCCGAGCACGCCATCGCGCTGATGTTCGCGCTCGCCCGCGAGATTCCCGCCGCCGACGCCTCCACCCAGGCCGGCAAGTGGGAGAAGAACCGCTTCATGGGCGTCGAGATCACCGGCAAGACGCTCGGCGTCATCGGCTGCGGCAATATCGGGTCCATCGTCGCCGACCGCGGCGTCGGCCTCAGGATGAAGGTGATCGCCTATGATCCCTACCTGTCGCCGGAGCGGGCGCGGGACATCGGGGTGGAGAAGGTCGAGCTCGACGATCTGTTCCGCCGCGCCGACTTCATCACGCTGCACACGCCGCTCACGGACAAGACGCGCAACATCATCGACGCCGCGGCGATTCAGAAGATGAAGACCGGCGTGCGCATCATCAACTGCGCCCGCGGCGGGCTGATCGTGGAGGCCGACCTCAAGGCGGCGCTCGATTCGGGCAAGGTCGCGGGGGCCGCGCTCGACGTGTTCGAGGTCGAGCCGGCCGAGGCCAACGTCCTGTTCGGCCACCCCAAGCTGATCGCGACGCCGCATCTGGGCGCCTCCACCACCGAGGCGCAGGAGAACGTGGCGCTGCAGGTGGCCGAACAGATGGCGGAATACCTGACGACCGGCGCGGTGCAGAACGCGCTCAACATGCCGTCGATCACGGCCGAGGAGGCGCCGAACCTGACGCCGTTCGTCCGCCTCGCCGAGCAGCTCGGCTCGTTCGCCGGCCAGCTCACCGACACCGAGATCACGGGCCTGCGCCTCGAATACGAGGGAGCGGTCGCGGAAATGAACACGCGCGCGCTGACCGCTGCGGCGCTCACGGGGCTGCTGCGGCCGCAGCTGCAGACGGTGAACATGGTCTCCGCGCCCGCGATCGCGAAGGAGCGCAGCATCCGGGTCGAGGAGGTCCGGCGCGAGCAGCAGGGCCAGTTCGAGTCCTATATCCGCCTCACCGTGCGTACGAGCGAGCGCGAGCGCGGCGTCGCCGGCACCGTGTTCGCCGACGGCAAGCCGCGCATCATCCAGATCAAGGGCATCAATCTCGAAGCCGAGTTCGGCGCGAACATGCTCTATGTCGCCAACCACGACAAACCGGGGTTCGTCGGCAGGCTCGGCACCATCTTCGGCAATGCCGGCATCAATATCGCGACCTTCCATATGGGCCGGGTCGCCGCCGGCGAGGACGCGGTGTGCCTGATCGAGGTGGACGCCCCGCTGACGGAGCCGGTGCTGAAAGAGGTGCGGGCCATCGAGCAGGTGCAGCAGGCGCGCCCGCTGCAGTTCTGACCCATGTCGCCGGAGGCGCCCGGCGCCTCCGGCGAGCGACGACCGGTCCTCCCAAGACCGCAGCGGCTCCCTTCGGGGAGCCGCATCTTTTTCGGCCGGCGCGCAGCGCCGGGCCTTGCGATACCGTCCCGTTGACCGCAAATGCGGGGCTCATGTCGGCCGCGGGGGCGGCCGGCGCGTCCGTTCGGGCGAATTCCAGGAGAGTAGGATGACCGGCAGCCTCGTCTCGGTCGAGAATTTCCAAATGCGGTTCGGCCGCAAGACCGTCATCGAGGATCTCTCCTTCGAGGTCGGGCGGGGCGAAGTCTTCGGCTTTCTCGGCTCCAACGGTTCGGGCAAGACGACCACGATCCGGGCGCTGCTCGGCATCTACGATCCGACCGCCGGCAAGCTGCTTATCAACGGCAAGCGCTTCGACCCCGCCGATTCAAGCTTCCTCGGCTATCTCCCGGAGGAGCGCGGGCTCTACAAGAAGGAGTCGGTGCTCGAAACCATGACCTATTTCGGCCGGCTCAAGGGGCTCGAGCGCGAGGCGGCGAAGCGCTGGTCGCTCGACTATCTCGAGCGGGTCGGGCTCGGCGGCAAGGCGAACGACAAGATCGGCGTGCTCTCGGGCGGGCAGCAGCAGAAGGTGCAGTTCGGGGTCACGATCATGAACGACCCCACGCTGCTGATTCTCGATGAGCCGACCAAGGGTCTCGACCCCGTCAACCGCCGCCTGATGCTCGACATCGTGCACGAGCGCGTCGGCAAGGGCGCCACGGTGATCCTGGTCACCCACCAGATGGAGGAGGTGGAGCGGCTCTGCGACCGCATCATTCTCCTCAAGGACGGCGTGCGGCGGCTCTACGGTTCGGTCGATGAGATCCGGCGCACTCACGGCTCGGACACCGTTCGCGTCCGCTATTCCGGCACGCTCCCGGACCATCCTGGCCTCTATACGGTCGCCAGGCGGGACGCCGGGGCGGCTGAACTGGTGCCGGCGGCGGGCGTCGGCACGCGCGCGGTGCTCGCCTTCCTCGCGTCGAGCCCGGATCTCGAACTCGCCACCTTCGACGTCAGCCATACCTCTCTGGACGACCTGTTCGTCGCCATCTACAGCGAGAACGCCGCGGAGGCGGCCTGAGCCATGCACAATCTTCGCACAGTCATCGACTTCGAGTTCTTCCGGACGCTGAAGAAGCGTTCGTTCTGGCTCAGCGTGCTGGCCTTTCCCGTGCTGATCGTTCTGATCGGCCTCATCTCCTACGTCTCGAACTCCGCAGCGAACGACGCGGGAGACGTGGCCTCGGCCCAGAGCTTCACGCTGGTCGTGCTCGACGAATCGGGGCTCGTCTCGGACGAGGCGCTGCGGCAGTTCGGCGCGGGCACGGCGGCGAGCCGGGAGGCCGGGATCGAGCAGGTGCGGTCCGGGCAGATCGAAGGCTTCATCTACTATCCGCCCGATCCCGCGACCGCGCCTGTCGAGGTCTACGGCCAGGATCAGGGCATCACCGGCAATGGTCGCTACGAGGCGGCCGCCGAGCAGATGCTGACGCAGAGCGTGCTCGCCTCGGTGCCTACCGACGAGCAGCGCGCCATCCTGCGCGACGGCGTGAACACGGACGTGCAGACTTTCGAGAACGGCGAGCCCGCGGCCGGTTTCTACGGCATGATCGCGCCCGGCCTGTTCCTGATCCTGTTCTACATTCTCATCATTCTGCTCGGCAGCCAGATGCTGAACTCGACGACCGAGGAGAAGGAGAACCGGGTCATCGAGATGATGCTCACGACCATCAGGGCGCGCTCGATCATCGTCGGCAAGATCATCGCGCTGCTGCTGCTTGGCATCGTGCAGATCGTCGCCATCCTGGTGCCGATCCTGATCGCTTCGGTCGTCTTCGGCGACGTGATAAACATTCCGGACTTCGACTTCTCCGCCATCGTGTTCGACCCGGGCCGGATCATCGCGGGCGCGGCGCTGTTCGCGCTCTCCTTCCTGATGTTCACGGGCGTGCTGGTGACGATCAGCTCCTCCGTGCCCACAGCGAAGGAAGCGGGAAGCTTCTTCGGCTTCTCGATGTTCGCGATCTTCGCCCCGCTCTACGCGGTGGCGGCGATCATCTCCGACCCCGGCCAGGTGATCGTGAAAGTGTTCAGCTTCGTGCCGCTCACGGCGCCCGTCACGCTGATGCTGCGCAATGCGGCGGGCAATCTGGGCGGGTTCGAGCTCGCGCTCGGCCTCGTCATCCTCGCCGCCAGCGCGGTGCTGGCGCTCGGGGCCGCCGTGCGCGCGTTCCGGCGGGGAACGCTGATGTACGACCGCCGCCTGACGTTCAAGGAGATCGTCGGGCTGTCCTGACGCGCCTTGCGGAACTGGCCTTCTCGCCGCGGGAAGGCCTATCCTCTCCCTCTCGCAACCGACCGTCCGGCCCAGTCCGGGCGGGATCGAGGGAGGATGGAATGGCGAAACTGAAGGGAAGGGCGGCCGTCGCGATGGCCGCCCTCGGCATGACGGCGCTCGGAACCGTCGCGTTCGCCCAGGACGCCGTGGTGACGGACCCGGAGGGCATCCCGCCGGAGGAGACCATCGCGGCGCGGCGTGCCCTGATGATGGGCATCGACGCGCTGATGTACGAGATCGAGGCCGCGGTGCCGGCCGACCTCGACGAGCTCGAGCTCTACACGCTGCAGCAGCACTATCTGGCCATCGGCGGGATGCTGCTCGCCTTCCCGAACCTGTTTCCCGCGGATACCAACCTGCCGGAACCGGCGGTCGCCGAAGGCGGTCACGCCACCGTGGCGCTGCCCTTCGTTTGGGAGAGCTTCCAGGCCTTCCACAATCTCGCCCACCAGGCGGCGGACGTCGCGCTGGGGGCCAGCATGGCTGCGAGCGCGGCCGACCTCGCCACCACGGCGGCCGACCTGCGCGCCGTGTGCGATGCCTGCCACAGCCAGTTCATGGAATATCGCGCGCCGTTCTGAGGCCGCCCGCCCGCCTGCGCAAGACGGGTGTCCGCCCCGACATGCCGGGGTTGACGCCCGGGGCGGGCCGGGTTCCGATACCCCCGTGCGCAGTGCGAACTAGGAAACGCGCTGCGAACGGGAGAAACCGCGCCGCCAAGGCGCGAATCGAAGAGGTCGCAGCGGCGGCCCTAAGCCGGGAGGACGCAGAACGATGAAGCCATGGACCAGGATCGTCGGCGCGGGACTGCTCGCGCTCGTGGGGGCGCCGCTCAGCGCCGCGGCGCAGGATCTCGGCGACACCGATCGGGTATGGACGCTCGAGACCCAGTGGGGCGAGATGCCGCGCTATCACGCGCGGGCCTTCGTCGACATCGTCTATGACGAGGATGCCGTCGGCGCGGACGGCTGGTGGAACCGGGCGCTCGACGTCTACGTCCCCTGCGCGACGACCGAGGCGCGGACCTGCCGGTCCGAGGAGGACTTCCAGCTCCCCGACCACGTGCCCGTGCTGATCTACATCCATGGCGGCGCCAGCATCGGCGGCGACAAGCAATGGGCGAAGGACCTCGGCGTGAAGCCGGTCTGGGCGATGGTCGACCTCGGCTACGTCTTCGTGTCCATCAACTATCGGCTGCGTGATGCCGGGGACTACCCGGTCGCCCAGCAGGACGCGGCGAACGCTATCGCCTGGGTCTACGAGAACATCGAGCGCTACGGCGGCGACCCCGAGCGCATCGTGGTGATGGGCCACTCCGCGGGCGCATCGCTCACGACCCGCATCGCGACCGACGCGAGCTTCCTCGAGAACGCGGGCCACGACCTCTCGATCATCGAGGGAGCGATCACGATCGACGGCGGCAGCATGCGCGCCGCGGACGGCGACGTTGCGGCCCCGATCGACCAGATCGCGATGAACGAGAACGTCCCGCCGTTCCTGTCGCTGCATGTCGGCAATGGCGGCGGCAGCCAGCAGGATGCCGAGGCCTTTGTCGCGGCACTCAACGAGGCGGGGATCACCGCGCACGCGGTGGAGCTGGTCGGCTACAACCACTTCACCGCCAACGAGGGCGTCGGCCTTCACGGCGATTCGGCGACCGTAGCGGTCGAGCGGTTCCTGGTCGAGCTCGGCCTTCTCGACGAGGCGAGCGGCACCACCGGCTATGTCGGCGCTGGACGTTAACTCCGACGCTCACGGGCGCGCCGGAGAAATTCCGGCGCGCTCTCAGCGCTGGCGGTCGGCAACATAGCGGGCGACGCGGCGAAGCAGGTCGGCGCGGCCCCCGTAAGGGGCGAGGACGGCGTCGGCCTCGTGGACGATCTCCGCCAGCCGCTTCCGTGCGCCTTCGACGCCGTAGAGCGCGACGAACGTGGCCTTGCCCCGGCCCGCGTCCTTCGCCGTCGCCTTGCCCACGGCGTCTGCCGTGGCGGTGGCGTCGAGCAGGTCGTCCGCGATCTGGAACGCAAGGCCGACAGCCTCGCCGTAGCGGGTGAGCCGGACGCGGTCCTCCGGTCCCGAATCGGCCACCATCGCCCCCGCTTCGCAGGCGAAGCGCAGCAGGGCGCCGGTCTTCATCGCCTGGATGCGGCGCACGCCCGCCTCGTCCCGGCCCGGGCGCTCGTCCGCGAACCGGTCCTCGGCGGCGAGATCGAGCATCTGGCCGCCCACCATGCCCGCCCCGCCCGCCGCGGCCGCAAGCCGCGCCACGAGCGCCGCGCGCGACGCCCCCTCGGGGTGGACGTCAGGGCCGGCCATGATCTCGAAGCCGAGGGTGAGCAGCGCGTCGCCGGCGAGAATCGCCGTCGCCTCGTCGAACGCGCGGTGCACGGTGGGGCGACCGCGGCGCACCGCGTCGTCGTCCATCGCCGGCAGGTCGTCGTGGATCAGCGAGTAGCAGTGCACGCATTCGAGCGCCGTCCCCGCCGCGAGCGCGCGCGCCCGCACCGCCGGCCCGGCGTCGAACAGGTCCGCCACGGCGACGACAAGGAACGGCCGCAGCCGCTTTCCCGGCCCCAGCGTGCCGTGGCGCATGGCGGCGGCGAGGCGCGCGGGATAGGCGCCCGCCGCGATTGCCGCGCCGATCCGCGCCTCGATCGTCGTCGCGACTTCGGCGATTCGGTCGTTGAGGCCCGCGCTCGCCGGCATCCGCTCCTCCTCGTGAAGGCCGAGATGTCGCAAGCAGCTGCGCCGCCCGTCAAGGCGAGCGGGGTCAGCCTGCTTGCGTGCGGGCGCGCCCCTCCGTTATCTCGGCGGGAAGGGCAGGGGGCCGGCCGGATGGCGAGATCTGCGCAAGGCGGACGGCGGCGGCGCAGCCTGATCGGGCGCCTCATCCGCCGCCTGCTCCTCGCTGTGCTGCTGGTGGCGCTGATCCCGATTGTGCTGACCCCGCTCTACGCCGTGGTGCGGCCGCTCTCGACGCGGATGATCGTCGACACGGTGGCGGGGCGGTCCGTGTCGCGCAGCTTCGTGCCGCTCGACGCGATCGCGCCGGCGCTCGTCCGCGCCGTCATCATGTCGGAGGATGGCCAGTTCTGCCGCCATGACGGGGTCGACTGGGCGGAGCTGAAGCTCGTGCTCGACGACCCGAACGGCCCCGCGCGCGGCGCCAGCACCATCCCCATGCAGGTGGTCAAGAACCTGTTCCTGTGGCCGCAGGAGAGCTATGTCCGCAAGGCCATCGAGATTCCGCTGGCGCTCTACATGGATCTCGTCCTGACGAAACGGCGCATTCTCGAGATCTATCTCAACATCGCGGAATGGGGTCCCGGCATCTACGGCGCCGAGGCTGCCGCCGAGCACTATTTCGGCAAGCCCGCCTCCGCGCTCACGGCCCGCGAAGCGGCGCTGATGGCGGCAGCGCTGCCCAACCCCACCCTTCGCAACCCCGCCGACCCCACCCCGAACCAGGTCGCGGTGGCGAACATCATCGAGCGGCGGATGGCGGGGGCGGACGAGTGGGTGGCGTGTGTGGAGGGAGTGAGTAGCGAGTAGTGCGTCGTGGAAGAGGGGAAGGGGCTTGACGGGGCCGGTCAGGGGAACTCCCCGCCATTCGCCATTCGCCCCTTTCTCCCTCTCGCCAAACCTCCTTCGGCCGTGTATAGAGCCGCCAAACCCCGAGCGGCTCCGCCGCCCGGCACGCGCGCTTTCGTGCCGGGAGGGGGCCAGCCCGAAAACGGAGTTCCGATCGTGGCAGTTCCGAAGAGAAAGACCTCGCGCATGAAGCGCGGCAACCGCCGGTCGGCCGACGCCATCAAGGCCCCGACCTATGTCGAGGACCGCAACTCGGGCGAGCTGCGCCGTCCCCATCACATCGACCTGAAGACCGGCATGTATCGCGGCCGCCAGGTGCTGAAGGCGCAGGAAAACGCCTGACGCCCGGCCTTCGCCGACATCTCCGAAACGGGCTGGCGCCGACCGCGCCGGCCCGTTTCCGTTTCAGGGCTCGCGGCCGTTCGCCCCGGGTCGCCAGGCCGGCGGGGCGAGCTCGAAGCGCGCGAAGTCGAAGCCCGGCGCCACGGTGCAGCCGACCAGCGTCCACGCCCCAAGACTCCGCGCTGCCTGCCAGGCTCCCGGCGGCACGATCCCCTGCGGCCGCTCGCCGGCGAGAAGGTTCGCCCCGAGCCGGATGGTCTCCACCGCCAAGCCGTCGGTCGAGATCGCGAGCTCCAACGGCGCGCCGGCATGAAAGTGCCAGACCTCCGCCGCGTCGACCCGGTGCCAGTGCGAGCGCTCACCCGCCGCGAGCAGGAAATAGATCGCGGTTGAATTCCCCCGCCCGCCGTCCGGCGCGTCGCGCAACGTCTCGCGATAGTGTCCGCCCTCGGGGTGAGGTGCGAGGTCGAGCAGGCGAATGATCGTGGCGGCGTCGAGGCCGCTCGCGGCGGCGGGGTCGAGGCTCATCGGTAGCTCCAGAAGGATGAGGGGTGCCCGACGGGGCGCGGGTGAGAATCCTCGCGCTAGGTAGGCGTACATGGCCGTGACGAGCCCGGCCATGGCGGGGAGGGGATGGGCCCAGGATTTCGCACCGTCCCTCGCCGATTGCGCCCACTTCGTCGCGGTTGGTGCTCTCCCTTGCGATCCGGCACTCTAAGCGCGGGTTAGCGCTCTCCTTTGCGATCCGGACGTTCTCCCTCACGATTGGCCACCCACCCTCCCCTCGCTCGCGGGGAGGGTGGCCGGCTCGCGCAAGCGAGACGGCCGGGTGGGGTGGGCGCTTCCGCTAAGGCAGCGCTCGTGAGAGCCTAGCAGTAGGCCCCTTGCCATGTGGCTCCCCCACTCCGGCCTTCGGCCGACCCTCCCCACGTCGGGGGAGGGATGTGCGTGGGGCGCAGCCGTGCAACGTTTCCAGGCGTTATGCGTGCTTGCGCCGGTCATCACGGCCTCCCCGCACGAAGACGCACAGGAGTGCACGTCCTGCCCCGTGCTCGGATCTCGCTTGTGCCGTCCCCGGCGAGTGAGCGCAGCGAACGGGGGAAGGGGACCCATCGGCCTCTCGACCGGCCGAACCGCTATTGGGTTCCTTTCCCCTCCGCGCCGTCGGCGCTCCGGCCGGGAACACGGAGGGCGAGGCGATTCTGTGCGCTGCCCAGAGGCGTCATGGCCGGGCCTGTCCCGGCCATCCACGCCTTGTCGGGCCCGCAAGAGGTCTGATGGCGGTTCAGCGCACCATTCAACCCCCCGTCCCACGCCCTTACAACCTCAAATCCGCGTCGCACAGCCGGTACAGCATGATGCCCGTTGACACCGCGAGGTTCAGCGAATCCGCTTTGCCCCGCATCGGGATCTTCACGAGGTCGTGACACGCCGCGGCCATGGCGTCCGTCAGGCCGCGCTGTTCGCCGCCCATGACGAGCACGGTCGGCGCCGACGCCGCGATGCTGCGATAGTCGGTCGTGCCTTTCAGGTGCGTGCCGACGAGCCGGCCGGGGAACGACTTCGCCCAGGCGATGAACGGCTCGCGCGCCGCGCGGACGAGCGGCACATGGAACAGCGACCCCATCGTCGCCCGCACCGCCTCGACCGAGAACGGGTCGCAGGTGTCGCCGACGAGAATCACCCCGCGCGCACCGACCGCGTCCACCGTGCGGATGATCGTGCCGAGATTGCCGGGGTCGCGGATCTCTTCCAGCGCGACCCAGACCGCGCCGGGCTCGGCCTTCACCGCGTCGAAGCTCGCAAGGCGCTGGCCGAACACGCCGACCACCATCTGCGGATTGTCGCGCCGGGTAATCTTGGCGAGCACCGCCGGCGTCACCTCCAGCACCTGCCCGCCGCCCGTGCGCACCCGCGCGGCGGCGCGGGCCACCGGTGCCTGCCCACCGACGTCGCGGGCGTGGACCATCGCCTCGACGGGCCATGCCTCGTCGAGCGCGTCGGTCACGAGCTTCAGTCCTTCGCCGAGAAAGGCGCCGCGCTCGTCGCGCGCCTTCTTCATCGACAGCGCCCGGATGTCCTTCACCAACGGGTTGGTGAGGCTGGTGATGACCTTGGGCTCGCTCACCGCGCGCTCCAGCGGCTGAACAGGGACGTGGACAGCCGCCGCCCGCCGCCCTGCTCGCGAAGCACCAGCTCGCCCGATTCGAGCCGGCCGGGAAGGTCGCCGAACACCTCGGCCATCAGCTCGTGGAGTGCGATGAACGAGGTGCGGATCGCGTAGGCGGTGAGGATCACGAACAGCGGATTCGGCGACAGGAGGGCGCGGCAGGAATCGAGGATGCCGGGCAGGTGCTGGTAGAGGTCGAACACCTCGCCGGCGGGGCCGCGGCCGAATTTCGGCGGGTCGAGGACGATCGCGTCATAGGCGTTGCCGCGGCGGACCTCGCGCACCACGAACTTGCCGGCGTCCTCGGTGATCCAGCGGATCGGCAGCGCGTGGAGCGCGGAGCGCGCCTGGTTCTCGC